>Ga0153922_1000711_pt1 | contig 12880 bp, 20 predicted proteins | sample TSNJ006MetaG_FD_104723 | JGI IMG/M metagenome (GOLD analysis project Ga0153922, IMG submission 104723) | Attine ant fungus gardens microbial communities from New Jersey, USA - TSNJ006 MetaG | ecosystem: Host-associated > Fungi > Mycelium > Unclassified | place: USA: New Jersey, Brendon T. Byrne...
GGTACCGAACTCGCCGCGAGTTCACAGCAACATACGAAACTGTCCTGACGCGCGTATTTAAACATGGTCGTACAGAGACGCTTCGCACATTCACAAATGAAAGTCGTGCTTGGGTCCTCGCTATGGAAAGTGACCAATGGCGGCTGAATGTGTGTTGTAATCTCCTCTTATTACCCATCTCCCGTCTCAATACATATTTTTCAATAGGCTGGGAATGCATTGAACCTCCTGACAAAAGCTATCAACACGCATACTCGACTTACTCGCGAGGCTGCGACCGGCCGTGGAATTGACCGTCACCTCCTTGGCTTACAATTGATGCTCGACTCCAATGAACAGCCACCATTACTCTTCACAGATTACCTTTTTGAAGAAAGTCAGAAATGGAAACTCAGTACTAGCGGTTTGAGTGCAGGACACTGGTTCAATGGAACTGGATTTGGTGCTGCATATAAAGATGGTTATGGAATCAATTGTGGGCTTTTGTTCGTGTGTATTTGTCCTCGGCTGATGAAATATGATATATTAGATCTTGCTGCTCCTGAGATGATAAAATTTGGGGTAGAGTGTAAGTTCTCAGGCCCCAAGACATCCACAGGCACCTTTAAAATAGCCATAACCAATGCTTTGAGAGATATGAGAGAGATTTGCCAAGTGGTGTCAGCTTTACCCGAGAATCCATCTATCAAAAGTAACTTGTGATTAATCTTGGATTTTTTTTCGGACTCAACAATTTATTACGCGATGCTCGAACGCAGTCCATGGTCAATGGGTCTACTCAATACCTAGAGCATAGATCAATCTTAGATTATTTGTGAATTTTTAACTTTTTATCTGTATTTTTTTGATTTAATTACTGATGATTGCTGGCAAATTTTTCAGTTTCCCTGACTTCCCCCCAATCTACTTGAGATTCTTCCTGGGTCCAAAAAAGTTTCCCTTTGCAATATCATCTGTACCCAACCAAGCTCTGCTTCCTATCTTTGCAGCTATCTCTCCAGCCAAGCAATCTCTCCCAGCCCCAGCTAAAAACTTTTTACTGCTAACAACAAACATACCTTGTTTGAACCTGGTAAGCATGACATTGGTACGACGAAGGCTTTTCAAGAAACCCTGATCTCGGGATCGGACTAGGGAAAGGATGATGTAATCCTCTTCGTTTCCTTTGTTCAAAACAAAAGTCAGACTTTTGAGTGGAAATAAGAAGCAACAAGAAATTACCCTGAAATGAGTCAACATTGAAACAAGTATTTTCCCATCTCATTCCTTCTGGTGAATTCTTCATCTTAGTCTCGATGGCATTCCTTTGAGCATCATAAGGTGATATTATTTTGTAATTGAGTTGTCTGTTCTGTAGATGCCGTGCAATCTGTATTACAACATCTCTCTCTCCTTCATTCTAATTATTTGTTAGTCATAAAATCATTTTCTTTGACCAGACATTATTCACCATGAATGAATCGGCTTTTCTTTTTTCATCGCTAGGTACATCCACAAAATGGCAAGCCATGATATTATTACCAATGGGATGACGTGGGTTAGATTTTAGAAGACCATCATAGACGGCCTCAGAGATGAGCTCGCCCATCTGGGGTGGCATTCGGTCTAAAACTCCATCAGTAGTAGGTACATTACAAAAAATAAATTACTTGCATTGTGTATTCAGAAAATATGCATGACTCCGAAGGTGGGCGAACTCAAAAATACTTGGCAAAGCATTGGGACTGGAGTCATCCTGACCAAAAGGTGGCACTAAATATTAATGAGTTCTTCCCTGTATAAAAGAGAAAGTCTATTGGTACTTACACTGTTTATCGTCACCAATAAAGCACGCTTTGCGGAGCGAGACATATTTATAGAAAACAGAGATGTAGTCAGCAACATGTATCTGGCTAGCTTCATCAACAATAAGAGTACTGATGGGGCACTGTCTAGTAAAGAATTTTTTAATGGCATCGCTTGATAACATGCTGAGTGTACATAAGAAAACCTTGATCCCCTTGACCCTTGATCCAGATGTTGAGAATTCTCCAGATTTGATAATATTTGCATTAACATCACCATAGAGATGTTCGTGCCTTTCCCAGCTTAGTTAACCAAGTGAGTCGAGTAAATCAATCCTCCACTCACCAGTCGTCAATGAACCCATCTGAAACCAGCAGTCTATAATCATGAAAACCAACTCGGGAAAGTTTTTCGGCAATATTCTTGACAGCAACATTGGATTGTGCAACGAGCCAGATACCGCTCTTGCCAAGTGCTACTGCCATCTGAACGAAGAAGGCTATGACACTGGTTTTCCCTGTACCCGGTGGCCCTTGGATGATGGTAATGACATTTTGCGGTCCTTTAGACATCATGGCGTTGACGGCAGTGTGTTGGGATCCATTAAGCCGCTTGGCATCTATGGAAAGGCTCCTACAGACTTCAGATGACAACATGGGGTATTTGGAGGCACTGGTAAACCATTCATCAGGCCACGATATAGCGTCTTTATCCTTGTTGAACCAGATGTTCTGCAGCCACGGGTTATCGGGTGACTCAAGGCCCTGCAAAAGGCGGAGTAGATTTCGACTGCGGGCTTCCTCGGCTATAGTTGGAATGTCACGACCAATGCCAGTGATGGCTGTGATTCTTCGGCTTCCGATACTCAGCTCTCCTTCCTCGTTGAAGGTTGCGTATCGACCAAGGGCATCAATCTTGCCGCGTGCAGCAAATTTGCCGCTACCGTCTTCAACGATGATTCGAACTTGCTAGAACAAAAGACATAGATTAATGTCGTTTAAACGGGGAGGGATGTCATTTGCTCACCTCTTGTCTCCTGAATCGATTATTGAATACTTTAGAGGCAAGTGCATGCTCTTTATTTTTCGGATCATAGCCGCGATAATCGAAATCGCGATTGATTTGATCGGGCTTTTTGCGATCGAGACGCTGAGAATCGGTAGTAATCTTTGCAACAACGTCCAGAAACTAGGAAAAAACGATCATGAAATCTCAGCCGTATTGGAAACCACAAGACATACGCCCTCGTTCATACCATAGGTATTAATTCTTCTCACGTTACTGTATGTGGTGACAGCATCGTCAACTGAGCCAAGAAAAAATGCAAGCCATCCCCGCTTGACCGGCCCGAGGGCAGCGGTTCGCTGTTCGGGATTGTATGTTGCATTGCCGAAGGCTTGAGAAACTTGGTAGTCTGATATCTTTACTCCATCACCTAGCGCATCTTTGAGGATGCTAGAAATCCTGTTACGATTCTGTCCAGGAAAGGCGGACTGAATGTCGACAGCATTTTTGAGGAAAAGCCCTTGTTCTTCGTATAAGCTCATAGCCAGAGGGGCCAGGTCGAACGCAAAAAATGCCCCAACATCGCGACTCAGGAAGCTCATGAGTGACTGGTATTGTTCACTGTCAAGATCGTAGGTAGGTGTAGTCTCGATTCGTCGGTTTGGTGGGGAAAACTCGATGACAAGGGCAATTTCAGCGCTAACGATGGCCAGAGCAGCGAGCGCAATAGATTCTCCCCAGTACGCCACATCGAGACCAATGGGTGTGGCAACTTCAAAAAATGGTTCCAGATCTTGATATTTCAACTCCTTGTACGTCACCGTCGTTATTTTACATTCCGGGTCGTCTTTTCCTGTATCAATAAGAGCTTGCTTGAAGAGCATTACAGATCGCTTATCGGACATGGTGTGAGTGATAAAGAAACACGATGGAGCGAATTCTTGCCAGAGGATTCCACGCTGGGAAATGCCTGCACCCAGTTACCAAACAAGCAGTTTACTATTGTAGGAATAATTGTGGGAAAATCTATCTATGACGTTTGCCAGCTTGATTTTTGGCCACCCCTCTGCAAATGTCTTTCTTGCAATGCGTGAGCACGACGTTTACTCGTCTCATATATCAAAGTCCGACATTGTCAGAAAAATGATGATATAGCTGTCTACGTCGTCCCGAAATAATAAGCATCCGTTTGACAGAAAATTTAGCTGACCCTGGAAAGAAGACTTTGTTCTTGTAATCTAGGTGCGGCTTCCCAAGCGAATTCTCCATGGACATATGATACAATGCGATGAGAATATCCTAGCTTTCCCGGAGAGTCAATTGCAATCCTTGTTACTTGTTTTGGAACAACAAAATTGGTCCAAAATAGATTGCATTTCGCTTTGCCTATCTAACTTTTTCCTCGGCGTTCTTCCTGACCAGTAGTGATGCTGGAAAAGGGGGATCGACAGTATTTTTCGTAGAAATTCTATGTATATGTAAGACGGTTGTTGTACACCTTCCTGGGAAATGATATTGAGTATGTGATCTGAATTTTGAAATCAGCCAAATTCACAAAGACGAGGAAACAGCAAACGCTGGGCATCGAGGGAAAGGGTGCAATTTCATAGATGATGTAACTGGAAAACACTGCAGAGATTGTATATCATTTTGCCTGTACGGTAGATTTATGGCGTCAAATTGAAAAGTACAGGAAACGATCATTGTTTGTGATTTGTTATCACCGATGAAGACTGGTTTTTGCATCGTCATAACATTCAACTTCAATTAAGAAGCATCGGGGAAATTACCAGATCGAACGCGGAGATGCAATCTTTTAAGAGCACACTTAAAGTGCAAAAGATGACTCTTGAGCCAGTAGTTTTCTTTCAGCAACAGGAGCATGCTGGAAAGTCATCCGAGCGAAGCGCATTTTCCGTGGTCTCGTATGACTGTTCGAAATTACATCAGAATATCTTTTTGTCAACCATGATGAAAGTCTTTATGGACAAGGAGTCTGAAATCAAGGAAGCCCCAATTTTCCTGCTATACTCTTGATAGTGACATTAGATTGCGCGGTTAACTTGACATTCCTGCTGGCATCCAAGCTTGCAATGATCTTGACAATAGCAGCAGCAATAACAATAGTTCTTCCACTACCAGGAGGTTTATGCGTAAGTACTCATTCACGTGGCCGATTGGAGAGGATTGCCTTCACTGCAGTTAATATGATATATTGTTGTTCCTGGAACCAGATTTCCCGGACAAAGGGAGGCATTGAAGAAGTTCACTGATTCTTGAGAACTTGAAGAACATTGATGTGTTGTGCCTCTGCCATTGTTGGGCCATCGCGACCTTCGGTATACACTTTCACATTTTAGACGTTAGAATTGCTGCTCACCATGACCAACTGTAATCAACATGTGTTGTATTGAACGTGAGTTCCGCAGCGAGCCGAGACCTCGACTCTATTCCAATATTCTAACAATTAGAATAAATTGCCTGGTGAAAATTCAGATCCTTGATACACGTGTCAAAATGTAAATTTTGAGCTAGGAGCTGACCGACGTAGTCATCCTCAGTTTTGTTCAACGCCATGACAGGTTGAAAGGTTGATATCTTCTCTGCGGTTGGATTGGTTCAAGTGAGATTCCTGTGAAAGTTCATGACTACAAGCATCCGAAATAAATTAGGCACATACCTCTGTCAAAAAAATGGCCATGTTAATCATGGAAATTGAGTGCGTTTGAGACAGGTAGACTTAACAGACAGCCATATCTGGGTTGCTGTTATAGTCTTCCCAGTTTTGAACATCTTTCCTCCACGAAATAGGTCCTTCATAACTCCAGCGTTGACTGTATACTCAGACCCAAATCTACCACGGTCCCAACAAAAAGCTTCATATCCACATCCTACTCATTCTCGGTCGATATATCCTTGTCGTTGGTTATAGATCAGATCCTCCGCATTTGAGGTTGCTTGAAAACAAAAGAGCACACGAAACACATCGTATACACTACTGCCAAGAGACCTTCGTGAGAATGGGTTACAGTGCCAGAAGGTTTGAATAAAAAAACGTCATTTCCTAATTAACGAATGAAGTGAGTTTACGGACTATGCTGGAACACCGTGTAAAAAGGGAATGGAGTTTTATCACGTAACCACGTGATAAGCGCTATTATTTCTGCAAATGAAAACCCTCCTTCCCCCTTCTTCAACATGAGTACTCCAGTCATACTCGGCATCGGTGCTATCACTGCGGCATTAGTTGGCAGAACACTTGTTCGAAATGGCGTTATTGGTAGAGCGACAACAGAACAATGGGTGAAAGGCGGGTTCAAAGCCAAGATGGATCGGAAGGAAGCAATCCAAATTTTGGGCTTGAAGTACGTTCATCTATCTTGCTCCTCTGTTTCATCTTAAATACTTTGTAGAGATGGTCCGATGTTGCGAACTAGAATAAAGGATGCACATCGCCAAATTATGCTTGCAAACCATCCCGATCGCGGGGGCTCACCGTACCTTGCTAGTAAGATCAACGAGGCAAAAGATCTTCTCGAGAAGTCAGAAGGACGGGGTCGATGACACACACATATACTTTCTAATGAGTGAGAGCTTTTTGGATGAAATGACAGTGCGTTGATGAAAGACTAGGCTTCGCACCATCTTGATATCCTCATAATAGACTGCAAGACTGAATACAAATCTTCCTCTCATGAACTTATCTTTCTGCCTTGACCATGGATCTACGCACCAATTCAGAAAGATATCACTTGTCTGACTAAGCAGTGTTTTCTCTTCATAACTTGCTGCACGCGACGATGAGCACTGACTTGCAGCCGTCAAAGCTTGGGACGAAGGAACAGTATGTCTAGGAGAAATAAAAATAAAATTCCATCTGAGATTTCGTCTCTGCTAGTTGGGACAATGTTTACGCCCAGGAACTCACTAATTTTGAGGAAATCGGGGACGAAGGAGAGATTTGGTTCGTCATCCAATTGCATCTTCTTCCTGATCGCTTATCTTAAGCCTATGTGATCAGGTTTGGAGAAGAATCAGTAGAAAAGATGGTTGACTGGTGTCTCGAGCATATACCTCCTTCCACGAATCCAGCAGTCCTCGAAGTGGGCAGTGGAAATGGAACGCTTTTATTAGCCCTCGCAGAATCTGGCTATAATCAGACGCTCCTTGTGGGCATAGACTACTGCCGAGATGCCGTCAAGTTGGCAGCTTACATTGCACAAAACCGAAATGCCGCCGAGGTGACTTTTGAGGAATGTGATTTTCTCAAGAATGACCCGCCTCCCCTACCAAACATGGAAGCCACGGGTGCCCCGGCCCTGTGGGATCTTGTCTTGGATAAAGGAACATATGATGCTATTGCTTTAGGACAGAGGGATGAAAAAGGAAAGTCTCCTGCAGCTCAATACCCGACTCGTGTCGCGCGATTTCTTAAACCAGGTGGAATATTCCTCATCACTTGTAAGATCCATTTTGGAGTCGCCCTTGCAAACGAAATGATTGATCAGCTCTCGATCTTCTAGCTTGTAACTTCACAGAGGAAGAATTGAAGGCCAGCTTCACCACCGAAGAAACAGGCTTATCATACTAGTGAGTTACATTGAGTATCTTGTACCTTCCATCTCGACTAATCAATGACCCCCCAGTTCGCGGATACAACATCCAACGTTCAGCTTTGCTGGCCATACAGGCAGTAGGGTTTCAAGTGTAGCTTTTCGTAAATCTACATGATGCTATACACTGTAGTTCCTCACAATGATGGGATGATGTCTACGCCTGTCCGAAGTATGTCTAATGCCAACTTACTAGCCCACTTTACAAAATTTGTGACTGTGTCATCGTCTGATGCATGTTTCAAGAAAACATTGGTCAAGAAGTAGACCAAACCAATGGCAAGATTTTCTATTCGTGCAGCTTTGACAAAGATCTCTTCAATCGCCGCTCGGTTTCGGGTCGTTGGCATTTGACTGATATGAGTGAGTGGTGTCACAGATTGGCTACTGATGAATGTCTGCAACAAGAGTTCTTGAAGAAATTGTTGGCTTTGAGGTTTAAGAACAGTAAAATCTACGGCCTTTAATTACTGCATCAGCACAAACAAGTAGTTGGCAAGGGCCCAAGTTACCTTGAGGATGCTCATATTTACGACATCCTTCGCAATCCACCATGCATAGGCCCTTGCTACATTGCGCATCCGCGAGCCTGGTATTTTCTTTACACCAGCATCGTCACCCTTCGTGTTCTTGACCACCTCCGCTCCACCAACCGTGACTTCGCCCATATCTCGTAAAAAATCCCACAAGCAGAACTGCAACGTGATGGCATGAGAATGAGACTGTCGACACAATTGCTGGCAGAGAAGGGCATAGTAAGGATTGTATGTTTTCTCCTATGCCAGTTGTTGATCAATAAAAGGGACAAGAATGAACAGAACTGCATTACATTGCCACAACTGTGAAGAAGCACACGTATGATCTCCCGTTGCTGGACTTCTGTCAAATTGAGTTGTGAAAGGCGTTCATAGGCGTCAACATAATCCTGTACATTTGTTCAGAAAAAAAGATGATAGACGAAGTATGACTCACATCGCTGCTCATGAGAATGACAAAGATACTCCGTCGAATGTCAGTGTTCATTCCTTGCTTCCGCGCAAGTTTCAGGAGATAGTTGGTGGTATCGTTAACGATTTTCGTATCTTGACCATTCACTTGTATATCCGCCATGTTGTCTCTGGCCTCTACCAGAGGGTCGCCGCCCCAAGCAGCACCCACAAGCCACCATTTTCCTTTACTCTCTGCTGAGCGTAGGTCATCAAGGGAAACTCGAAGGACATCATGAGCTGATACTTTGGATATTCTTGAGACCGTTGATTCAGGAGCGGATGCAAAAACCATTTACCGTGTCTTCTTTTAGATAGACTAGCTAGGAATTTTTTCATTCGTTCTACGGCTTCACCACCTTGGTTTTGGGTCACATTTCGTTTTAGTTTGTTGTTATTGAGATTGACCAAGGTCTCGATCATAAAACGTGTTCGAGAGCTAGGATAACTCGGCCTCAGCAACCCAGACAGAGAGGCTCTTGGGGTCGAACACACCTAAGAGACCTCTCATCCCGCCCAGAAACCTTTTTCTGGACAATATCAATAATATCCTTCAAAGCTGAAGGGTCATCTTGGCGCAGCTGCTGGCCAGAGTCTAACATAGACATAAGTATGTGATCCGAGACCATCGAATGTACAAGCATACTGCGCATCAGTTTTAACAAGAGCTCAATGTTGAACTCGGTCATGTCATCTTCGAGGAGCTGGCGAACGAGATCAAAGACAAGCACAGACGAAATAACCTGGAAGTTGTACAACTCTGATAATAGCACCATGAGATTTGAACATTCCTTCCTTTGACCTCTACTTCTTGAGGTTCGGATGTTTGCATTTCTTTCCGATGACGCTCGTAATCCATTACGACATTTTGTACAAAATAGGCGGCTAAGCGAGTTATCGATGAGTTGAGACAAAAGAGACAATGCGCATTCATACCAAATTCGACACCGACAATCTTATAGAGGCTAGAGATAAGTCCTGCATGGAGAACAACATAGGAATCAAGCAATATAGAGTGAGAAGAGATGCCCTCTATGACTAGGCTCGTGATACTGGATGTCATGTCTACGCGTCTGTCAAATGTGTAACTGCAAACAGAATGGAGAATGGAGACACAAACCATGCCTGCGATTACTTCGATACAACTCCTCAAAACTATCTATAATTGAAGAGAGATTTTGTTCACTCATCCTAAGCAGCACATCAGAGTCAATAGAAAATAGTAGAATGCACCATGCACCTGTTGAGTAAACCCTTCACTTGTTTCTTGAGTCGTGTGATAACTTCAGATTCCGGTTCATTTTCCTTGTTCCTTAGGTGAGGTGGGATATAATGTGTCACTGAAATGTGTTTCGTTCAAGGACGGTACACACACATCGAAAAACGCACCCGTTGCTTGCTGAGATCGAGAACCAGAATTTCTATCAAGAGCATTCCCTTCCGGGCTTTCGGTTTCAACGTTATATTCGCCGTTCTTGCGATAAGAAATGCCTTGCCATTCATCTTCTCCCCATTCGTCTTGTTCTCCCGTGGCCATAGCCTCGTCTTCTTGGCACTTTATATCCTCATTGTCAGATGCAAAGTCAGTCTTTTCACTATCGTCATCAAAGTCGGCGTCTCGGTCATCAAAACCTTGATCACTCTACACTAGGATCAGAGGTTTCAAGGCATTTTTATCGTCTGTAAGAGCCCACCGTCGTAGGAAAAGCAAAAGAATGAGCCCAGTCTTCCAAATCTAAGAACCGGTCACAACCAAGTGAGTGATCCACGATAGATAACCGACTTACCATCTAATCCATCCTTCTCAAGCAGAGTTTTCTTCGTTCTGTGTTTTTCATTCTCATAACCCAGCTTTTTCTCAAGGTATGAGATATAAGCATTTTCTTCCTGCTCGACCCGACTGAGTGGAGACCGTCCAGTTCCCTTCTTCGCTTTCATCAGCTCTGATACGGGGTAGCTTATTTACCCTTATTTTCACTGATTGATAGCTGAGTGGAACAACTACAGCAACAGCAACTACAGCTAATGGTGTTCCCTTAACCAGCCTTGCCAAATCCTCTTTTTGCAACCAACAATTAGAGGTTGTTGTCCGCCATGATATAGATCGGAGGTTATTTATTTCTCTTCCAAAGGAGAAGTCTAGGGAGGTCAGGCAGCTCACCCCATTGTCCTCACTGACCGTGCATAATGGCAATTAGCTTAGTCAATCTTCTAGTTCTGAGCTGTACTCGGCCTTGTACCCAAAGTAGATCAGGAGAAGGACACAGCCCAACCCAGCTACTTCACACCGCTCGACTTGTTGTATATGATACTCCTCTGGGATCGCTGACAATTACATGTTGTAATATATGATCCTTTTCTTTCATATTGGATTTGCAAGGAAATGACGCTTATTTGTAAAGGAAAATGGTGGTAATGCGCCATCTTTACCAGACAATTGTGAAGAACTTGACCGCACGGGTGTGATTTGACTATGTCTGCTTTTTCAAGGCTGAGAAAATGGCTTGTTTCGACCCTAGCAAGATGTTCTCTGGTTTTTGTTTATTGGACTTAATAATACAAAACCTCTCCGTCATTATATTGATAAAGGAACGCCGAAAACATGGACATTAGATTCCCGAGCTGATACCCATCGAAATGTGATAGGCCGTGTTTCTGTTTCGTTCGAGGATGACGTGGTGGCGATTGTTACTGGTGTCTAAAATTACTGTTCGGTGCCCCAGGCCCGCAAACATGTGTTAGTACCTCGAGCTGTCGCCCCGGAGTCCCGTCGAAGACCATGAATACTGCTGAAAGTAGTTATACGGGTGGGTAGACCTCGTGCACAATATTAGGTGTTATGGTCCGAAGTAGAACACGAGGAGGGTGACCAAGGTGACAAGGGGCTGATATAATTGTTATTTCTTATTTCTTCACTTGCTGTAAACTCAAGCTCGCTGCCTCTTGCCTCCAGACAGAACCATATAAATACCATTTCTCTTCAGCCACACCTTCCTTCCTTCCCCATGCTCTCCGCCCATTCTCCACACCTCCATACTCAGCCTCCCACAAAAGCCAGCCTCAAGGCCTGGTGGAACCACTTCATCTTCATCCAGCGCACAAAACGAGGATTCAGCAGATACACTATTTCCAATTGCATCATAGCACATCACAAAAAAAAGTAGTCAGAAGTATCTGATGAGAAACGAGGAAGACCGAGGATAGTCAGAGGCAGATCTTTGGGTTGTCTGCTACGGTTGTTGAGGAAGATGACGATGTTTCTAATTCTTCCGACGAAGGAACATACCCAACTTTCTCATCTCTCACAATTCTCCGCCTATTTCGCCCACTGTACAGCTTTGGACCTCACAACACCTACAATAGGCCGCTCCAAGCCACTCACCCCAACCTCTCTTGTCCGCCTTGTAAAAGTCTCTCTCACAGTGTTTGCTCACTCATCGTTTCTTCAACCCATCCATCCCAACTGCTTAAACATCGGAAACATGTTCGCGATGGTCACTTTTTATTATACGTATATTCTGCTACACTTTTCCACGTTGATTGAGTAACGGCAAAGACATTGTTTCGAGGGAATTGGCCGTGCAGAGAGATGAATTAGAACGATCAGTGATACTCCAATTTCACTCAGAAAACAAGACTCCCAGAAGCCCAGCCAAAGGATCTCCATGGAAATCAGTCAAGTAGAATGACAACATCAACACGCAAGGCCCTACAAAGCACTTGTACAATAAGTCCGGGACGAGATGCGACACGAGTGCATCTATGGCCACGTACTTTGGCTTGTCAGGGACATCAACATCACGAGATACGTTGGAATGGGTGGCCAAAGGTATGAGCTATACTTCAACCGAGAGAATGGTTTGCCTGCACCTGGTGGCCTAACGAATAGAAATATTGGAGCCCTTTGTCAATGATGAGCAAGGTTTGGAAAAGGGAGCAGATGGCGAAGAATTTGTTAGGGGAGGAGTACATCACTGGAAGGTGAAGTCCATGGAGCAAGTCTACCTGCATTGACAAGGTTTCAACTCGTTTAATAGGCTTCTCGGCTGCAGCAGTGGTAGCTGCTGCTTCCATTGTTTTGTTGTTCGCATCGCGTTCTTTAAAACGAACTACTGCGAAGTATTGGCCATTTCTTGAGTTTTTGGTCGATGTCAAGCTGAGTTCGGGCTGTTGTGAGGAGCCAAATAACGGAGGAGGGAGTACATAATGATGATGATGATGGGTTGGGTCGAGCTGTACAGTATATTTGAGTGGATAATCGATGAAAAGAATGAGAGGGCATACATAGCTCCCGATGACACCATTTTCGTTAAGGGATCCTCCGAGGCCTTATAGGAGAATATATTGCGCAGTGTATCACTCAAGATTGCTATGCAGCTGGAACTGAGATCCAGAGACGAAGACTAAGTATATTGAGAAGGTGAAGAATAGAATGCGCACCTGAGATCCAGAGACGAAGACTGAATCTCAGGGATACAGAGTAACTACCTA
>Ga0153922_1000719_pt1 | contig 12810 bp, 16 predicted proteins | sample TSNJ006MetaG_FD_104723 | JGI IMG/M metagenome (GOLD analysis project Ga0153922, IMG submission 104723) | Attine ant fungus gardens microbial communities from New Jersey, USA - TSNJ006 MetaG | ecosystem: Host-associated > Fungi > Mycelium > Unclassified | place: USA: New Jersey, Brendon T. Byrne...
ATCTAAAGGTTCTCGGATTCCGAGGGAATTATGTGGCAGAGAATTTTCTGAAAGGTGTAAATAAAGGAAGGTGGGATGAGATCACGATCGTTTTGTGATCATCTGCACTAGAACCGATTGCCTATTGTACTGATGTATCCTGGACTTCACTCAGGAAATGAAACCCTAATGTATTTTTAGTGCAGCACTTGATATTCCAATACAGTTGACAAATAAGATGTGTTGTATATTAATCTGACTTACGCCCCTTGGGTAGTCTGTTAACCACCTTTTGGGAGGTATTGATGCCCTGAGCAAAAATTGGGATGCAGGCAAATGGAGGAAGCAGGAGGGATGGCACGGTTTAGCCAAGCTGATGAGAGGGTATTTTTGGGTGTGTCAATCCGATTTTTTCTTCATTTTATTGTCCTCGGGGAATTTATGCTGCGCATTTCGTATCTACAGTGAAAAGGACCAGTTATTTCGGGACCTCCATGCCCTCATTTAACTTTTGATTCATTCTTGTGCTCGCCCTCCCTTAGTTTGGCATTGAGCCACTTTTTTGAATAACATCACCCCCCTTCACCACTTCTCTGAGCTGTGAGGTACCGATTTGAGTCTACTTTCGGTCGGCCGGGTCCTGTGGGGTTCTTGTCTCCCTACAGGGCGGAGCTCGCTCTTACCACTATTGGGTGGTCGAAAGAAATCTCTTGAGCATGCAAATTTCATAAATGTTGATACCACAAAATCCATCCACTGCTCATGAGAGTGTGTATCGAAAATGTTCTCATAAGATACGGGGGTCACAGAAATTGAATTATTTCAAGGATAGATTTTCTGATCATTGTTTAGATCATTGACATGATAACCGTTTCACAATTCAGACCAATATGAAGAATGCAAACCGAAGTTGATCAGATAGCTATATACAACTGTTTTCTATCTATGGTCTACTGATCCGTGTATAGATTGTGATAGATTGCTTAGAGCTGTCCAGCTATAACATATCTAATAAATCGATGAAAGAATTCACAAGGTCTGAGAGCACTGGGAACCTTCGTCGACCGACCAGATGGGGTAATTAAGCCTGCGAGACATGATTAGACTGTCCTTAATCCAATTCCAATCAACGGTATGGGTTTGCACGCAATCTCGAGTATACTGCTCCTTTTCTCGAAGAATTAAAAGATTGTATTGCGAGAGCGGATTCGCAGCATGGCTGATGTCACGGACGGCTTCAACTCGTTTGGCCCCCATAGCTAGAATGATGCGAATTATAAAGCTCGCTTTATCGACATCCTAGATCCCAGGATCAGTAAGGACTAGAGGGATAGAGGAGTTGCCGTACTTTGCCTCTTGGTGTCATGTCGGGCCCAGCACAAAGAACTAACTGGCCTTCGAGAAGTCTTGACGCAACAGAATTCCCCATGATGTTGAATAAATGTTCTGGTCTTTCACCCCAACATAGATCGACTTGTTGAGATGGTAGGACAGACTCGAGGATAGTAGGTCGACCTTGTGGCAACAAATAGGGACGCCAATCGAGTTCTCTATTCTAGTATTGGGCGTGAATGCTTGTAGCTATAGTGAAGACCATCACACTTACTGCCTCAAGACAAGCATATAGCCACTTAACCGACAGACATGGTATCCCAAGAGCAAGTGCCATCAAGTACTTAGGCTTAAGGTTGTAATTATCGGCTATTAGAAACAAGCGCTGAAGTTCCTTGGGCTCTCCAATCCACTGTACACTGTCACGTTCAATGATCCAACGGTGAGTCGAGAACAAAATATCCATCTTCAGGTATTTGAATAAATCATCCACTACAACTCCGCCGCTGTCCCTCACAGCACGGAGAATATCAGAACGAGACTTCCCATCTTCTGTCCTGTCGTTTGTATTGCTACCAAGGCTGACAATCAAACCAGCCTTCTGCAAGAACTTGTGCGATTGCCGTGGTCCTTTGGCATTGGTGCTAAGAGAATGCAAACTCGTGACCGATCGGGAGGGTGATGGAGTTGACTTGGCCTTGACATCAATGTCACGTACAGCCGCAACGACACTTCGAGGATCGACTAGACGATCTTGCCAGGTTGAGTTGATTACTTTTGTAGAAATACCAATGTCTTTGAATTCCAGCATGTCTGGTTCGCCTTCAATAGCGGCAGTATTGGACCAGTTGCTAACCTTGGTAACTTGAATATCTTTGTTTCCCTTCCCAAAGCGTACAAGATCCCCAACACGCAGATCATTTGTTCGCATGTGCTCCGTGCTGACAACTGCTTCGTGATCATCATCAAATTTGACCATGTAGGCACTGGCAGAAACATGTTCGTAGACAATTCCAGAATACCACAGCTTGTTCTGCTTCCAGAGAGCGAAGACTCGAGTGGCACCAGTTTTTGAGATAGTCGAGCCAGCAGACTTCAAGCGTTTGGCTGTCCGTGTCTGTGGCGTCGTTAAAACTTGATTCATGGACTGGCTCTTTGGTAGCCGACGGCGTTTACGTTTAAAGCTATGTCGAGCGGCCTCTGGTTCCATGTAATCCTCCTCTTCACTTGCGTTATCCTCTGCGACCCTCTCATTTTCATGAACGACTTCCATGTCAAGGTCTTGGCCGTCATCAACCTCAGCGATTGTGGAATGGGCACTTCGGCTAGACCTCGGGACAGATATCGCTCGAGACTCTTTTCCTTTTATATCCTTCTCCTGAGCTGCTGTCGCAGCCTTAGGCTTCCGGAAGCGGACCAGAGAATGATCTTGATCTGGAACAGAAGAAGGCACGGCACTCTGGTGGGATGTGTCCCCAACGCCTGTGCTGGAATCCTGTTGACCTCTCTGCTGACGAGCAGATTGTCTGATCTCAGCGGTAGGGCGGGGCCTCTTCGCCTTTGTCTCGGACTAAGATGTAGTGAAGAGACGGCACCACAAAAGTAGATCTCACCTTTGACTTGAATGTGTATACATGGGTGGGCCCTGGACGTTTCTTTCGAACAGTGGTTACAGGGTGTCGTTTTCCTTTGTGGAGACGGGAGAATAGGGGTTCATCGTCATCGTCGTCGCTTATGGCCCAGTCAGAGGCATATTCACTTCCGACAGAATCTCTCCCTCCTTTTTCATTAGCTGGCCCTCCCTCTTCCTCCTCCTCCTCCTTTGCAGAAGCGGATTTTTTCGGCATAGCTAGGGCATCACTGCCCCTGTTAGTTTCACTATCATTGGGTAGCCTCTGAACGCCACCAGCTCGAATCTGAAAGCCCGCCCTATCCAATCTTGATACCGGATTTTCCAGCACCGGGGATCGTACCTGCTCTTGCATAGGTTCCGAATCTGGTACAATCTCCATGGTATCTACAGAAGGGTTTTGGTGAGGTACAGGCTTCTTTGGAGAAGGTTTACGCGAAGGGATTTGAACAGGTGTCACTCCAAAATTAGATGGAACCTGTAGCTCTGAAAATATGGAAGGTCGTATTTCAGCACAATTCACGGTCTTTTCTAAGCCCCCTCCAGAGAGTTGTCGCGAGACTAATGATTCTGGTGAGGTCGGAGAAGGCCGAAGGAGGTGCTGGTATCTGCCCCGTTTGCTTGGATCCATGTGATTTAACAAACTTCGCGGGCCAGTGTGAGTATAGGTGGAAGAGTTGGTCTGTGGAGTTATGTTTGGAGTTTCTGGAACAAGAGGTTCCATGAGTTAGAGTCTGGGTTGCAAACTGAGTCCCTTGGGACGCATCCTCATGCGCAGGCAGCGAGTGTTCGGGACGCGTACCAGAATATAGGCCTTCAACCTCTGCAACTTCTTCTTGGCCATCAAAGCCTTGAGAATATTGAGAGCCTTTGCCGGATTCACTGTCAAGTACCATGCGGCTGGAATTTCGACTTCTTTTAAGGCTATCCTCGTCTTGAGGGGATTTCCAAAGATTCTCATCCTTAGAATAATCTGAGCCTTCCGACTGGGAAGGCGTAGATGGGACCAAGACGATAGGCGGGGGCTCATCTCTTTCATCACGAATTAATGTCCGGGGGAAACTGGTAGTCTCTACGGACTGTGCTCGAAGGCCAGATTCAATCAGGAGGTCATCATCATCGCTACGAGCAAGATCGACCAAAGGTGTTGTGAATTTCTTGGAAGTGACAAGGTATTGTTCCTCCTTAAGTTGGGTGTCACCTCGAGCAAAAGAATCTTCTGAAAGAGTAGGAGAACAGGAGCGGTCGACTCTTTGATGGGAAGGCTGAGGAGGTATAAGTTTTTCTTTAGAAGTTATTGAGTGAGGAGTCTGCTGTCGAGGTATCGGGTTTTTTATGGGAGACAGGAGGGTCACAGCCGGTAATTGTGACTTTTTGAAGGAGATGGTGCGGAATGAATGACATCAGCAACCTCGTATCAGATTATGAAAGGATTATAAAAGGTTAGCACCTTTGAGGCATGCCCTTGGCCCCCTGCTCGTTCATCTATGGTCACATTGTCCTTGATAGAGAGCCCATGTGGCGAATAGGGCTGGAGGTTGGCAGATGACATATCCTGATTTGTATCTTTGCCTGGTTTCTCACTCACTGTTGCGAATTTTTCTTTTTGTGAACCTACGGTTTTCACAGTAAATCCACTATCACCTTCGTTCTCATCATCAAGTTGTGTGTCTGTCTGAGTTTCAGCTAGACCGTGAAAGTGGTACTGGAATCCAGCGTTTACGCCGGAGTTTTTGGAAGAGGGGAAGGAGTCGATCGAGATAACACTATTGTGCACACTACTTGCATTTCCTCCTTGACGTTCTGAAGGCTCTGGTAATTTTTCAAGTGCTGCTTGTATCAATTGTGTTGCTTGAGACTCCTTCGCGTCCATATCACTGCAAATGACGCGTCCGAGATCAAGAAGCACCGTAGTAAAGACGCATCGTTCTTACCTTAAGTCACCATCAGATGCGTTCATTCGGCCAAGATACTTATGTGCACGTCACGTCACGTCGCGGATTTTCAGATCGCGTAGCGTGAAAATTTCGGGCTGAGCGTAAAAATGCGAGTTAGATTGCATCAGTTATTCGGTCGAACTGCTAAGTAAAACCGGTTACCTCAAGCTGTCACTTGGCTGACAATATAGACGCTCAGTAACGACTTGCAGCTATTTTACTCCGCAAGAGTAGCACGAATGACCGTGGATGAATAGTGTTCTTTGCGTCCCATCCTATTTTTTGTCCCAAATTCAGGAGCCTCAGTGGCACGTGCCATCACGTCGATCTTGACGAGAATGAAGTTCGCGAGCTGCTTTGTTTCAGACTTTTGTTTTCTTCGCTTGACTGCGGTCCTCGGGTGAATCAACACACTGAACTCGCGCTGGCCGCATCGCATGGCAATCTGGGTCTCGTCTTTAGTCTTTCCATGGGCGTCATCTCCTTGATAAGAAATGTGGATAATGATGTTGCCTTCTTGTTCTCCTCGCCCGTCAATAGGTCTAACCTTCTGTGAATTAGCTTCTGCCGGTACTGAACTGGTAATTCCTTGTAGAAAATTTCTCCCTATATATGAACGAGCAATTATCTTCAAAACCTATGGTTGGCAGTTTGAAAATCAAAGGGAACCTTCGCATATAACCGTGGAATACACTGATCATCAAATCAATAAACCCAGTGACAGCGCCACTGGACTTGTTACTATAAGCACTCCTGGGCCCACTCCTCTGCGCACACATATGACCGTTTCCACGCCGGTAGATACTAGTGGTACAACATTACCTAGCCTATTACCTGCAACTGGTACAACCCTCATCTTACCACCTTCTTCTATGAGCTCGACTGTACAATATCCCACTACAAGCACAATTGTGCAACTTACAGATATAGGACCAACCTCCACCACTTCCAGTTACGATCTAGAGGGCTCGACAGCCTATGACTCGCCTCCTTCGAGTCCTACATCCATCCAGACAATCAGTAACAAGCCTAATGTTCAGCTCCACCTCCCTGTTTCAGCGATTGCCGTTATCTCTGCCACTGGTTTCTTTGTTGGAGTGATATTCTTTCTTTGGCTTTTCTGGCTTCGAACTCCACGAAGGCGCCGTATTCCGATTCCCTCCTTACCTAAGCTTGAAAACGGCGACATTGAGGAAAAGCATTCTAGTACGGAATCTCCACTCTTCGGCCCCAAAGAGCGGTTTTCGCAACGCACCGAACTTCATCCTCAGTGGTCCTGGGTCACATACCCCCAGAATAAATCGACGTGCGAGGGTAAGTCTCAGGGAGCTAACAATCACAACCTGAGAACAGGATCCACCTCCGTGCCACGGCTTCCAGATGCAGCTATTACTTCTCATCGCAAGAGTTCTTCTATTTACACTACTAGTGGGCAATTCCAGTCTCTCAGTGCTCCCGTTGGCTCTCCACAGTTGGGTGCAGGGCATCCATCTCTCCAGCAAGTCCAAGCTGCCATCACCCGTGCCACAAATCGCATGTCGGCCATGTCATTCACGTGCGCGTCAAAGTATCCGGACGAGAACAGCAGGGATTCCAACACCGCCTTCACTGCCGATGGACACAATGTGATGAAACGCCGATCCAGGACTCCGAGAAAAAGTCGCAGTAACTCAATTTACGAGGATCGTCACCTAATTCGGACACTGGATATGGAATGGCCAATGCAGAAAGACGAACCCGTATACAAACACCGTATTACACGCCTGGTTCATATCCTCGCATCTCATCCGCCATGCCGGCGACTTATGGGGTTGCAACTCGAGTTAAACTTGGTGACGGGACCTCGATCAGAGACTTTACATCCTCCAAGTTTAAAACGGAAACCCAACGAGCGAAAGAAACACAAGCGCTCACGCGCGCACTCGGACTTTCGTCTCCTACAGTTCGAGAGTCAATTCCATCACCCCAACCGACACTAGGGCCTGACGACTCTCTGAGTGTGGTTGAGCTGAAACGCTCGTTGAAACGAAGAAGCAAACGTGAATCAACAGTTTTTGGCGGCGACAGCCGGTCTCATCAAGACGCAGACGGGCACCGACAGCATCATATAACGACGCCAGCAAGGAGTGTGGTCGCTGTCGCATCGGGAAGCTTGATGTCGGCTGAGGATATTAAGGCGCAGTCCTCTAGATTCATCAATAACACTGCCGGTACCTGGCTGAGATTCGTGAACAACAAGACAATGGGAATGAAATATGCTCCAGCGCCATTAAAGATGGAGAGTCGGGCTGGTGATAAACCTCCCCGTGTGCCCTCGCCTCCACCATTACCGTCGTTGGCACAGATGGCTTTAGAACAACACAACCCAGTTGCATACGCCGAGTATCGGAGTCCGACGTACAGCATCTACAATCTATATGATGACAATCAGAGAGGTGCTGTGTATACAGGAAGTAAGCGCTAGCCAAGGGAAGAGCGGCGTGGGGAAGGGGCGGTTTGGTACTATCTGTAACATTCTAAAAGACATATAATAAGAACGTTTGATGTTGTTCTGGGTGCTAAGGTGGGTTCGCATGGAGCGAACTGTGTGTCAGTATCTGTTGGAGTTGTTGGAGCAGTTGACTATGGCAGTATTGGCCGCCGCAGCAACATGATATCCAAGAAAGGAAGAATCCGATCAATTCTGTAAGTGCAGCTACTTTGAATTTATTAAATCAGTTAAATCATTGTTCGTCGCTATCCTCTCTCCTACCATGGCCCATCCCTCCTCCCTTCCTCCTCTCCATACCCCTTTTATCCGAAGGCTCTCCAATGACCGCAGCGACGATGGTGACAGTGACCTCGGTCTTGCGAACAACCCCCCTATCATCCAGTCCGTTCCTTCGTTATGGGGGATTCCACTGAAATACATTTCGTATGTTTCTTTCTGACAGTCTGTGTTTGATTAACTCACAAGCACACGCAGATTGGTGACGCTGGCCGTTCAGAACTCAGCATTGACGCTCATAATGCATTACTCTCGCGTTTCGGCTTCTTCGTCGCGAATATACTCAGCAGCGACTGCTGTCCTCATGAACGAACTCTTCAAGGGACTTATCTCGCTTGTAATTGCATTCATACGGATGGACGTCGGTTCGATGTACGACCTGACGCAGGCGTCGTTTTCTGCTGGTGACAGAGGGGTAGTGGTTCGACTACGAAAATTATGGAGGGAAATCTTCAGTCCAGATTGCTGGAAGCTCTCGATACCGGCTATACTCTATGGTGCGTTCTTATCTGCTGCTGCTCTAGCATAAGCTCATATTTGAGCCTCTAGTAATCCAAAATAATTTGCAGTACATCGCTGCGACCAACCTGGAGGCCGCGACGTTTCAGGTTACCTACCAGATGAAAATCCTCACCACGGCCGCATTCTCGGTCATACTCCTCCGCAAGAAGCTTTCGACTGTGCAATGGATATCGTTGCTATTTTTGGCCCTTGGTGTGGGCATCGTGCAAATCCAAGCTGGTGTCCATAACGGCGCAGCAGGAAGTTCTCATACCCCATCCATGAACGTGTTGAAGGGCTTTGTGGCTGTTGCAGCAGCCTGTTTCACCTCAGGCCTAGCCGGGGTCTATTTTGAAATGGTTTTGAAAAACTCCCAGGCTGATCTCTGGGTGCGAAATGTTCAGCTGTCCCTTTTCTCCCTCTTGCCTGCATTGGCTCCCATCATTGTCACATATGGTTCACAGATGGCGGATGGAATTGGAAGCTTCCTTCCACTACTGTTCCAAAATTTTGGGCCCTGGGCATGGGCAACCGTAGCCGTCCAAGTTCTTGGTGGACTGCTTACAGCAATGGTTATCAAATACTCCGACAATATTCTGAAGGGCTTCGCGACGAGCTTGAGTATAGTCATTTCGTTCCTGACGTCTGTTGCTCTATTCAATTTCCAGATGACGTCCACGTTCCTTCTGGGATCTGTTGTCGTCCTGGTCGCAACATGGTTGTACAATTCTCAACCTAAACGACTAACAGCTTTCTTCCCCATTTCTTTACCAAAAGAACCTCTTCCCTTGGCGTTGACATGGGTTGGAAGGAACGAAAAGCGGTATATGGAGTCGATGCGGTCACCCACCCCCGAAGCTTATCCTATACGTACACTTGGCGGCGTTACCGCAGTTTCGTCAACAAAGTCTTTGTCATCGGTATCCTCCTCACTCGCGTGCCTTCCTTTCCCAGACTCAGAGAAGGCAAGGGTTGACTATACACGGTGATACATCATCAAAAAGCGGATGTCTGTTGGAGGCCTTTCTGAGATGAACCTTCCAAACTTCACGTATAATACATAATTTCCCTTATACCTGCTCTTATTATGAACCATTGAACGTCTATATTTTTTATTCTTTTTATTTCTAGAGACGAATACTGCCTTTTCTTGTTCAGGGCTGTGAACGCAAAACTTCACGTTTACCAACAGTTGTCATCGCCGTCATTGGTCATCTCCAGACTTTCTTCTAGATTGTGACGCAGCTTTTTCCGTGATTGTCCAGATTCGTCGACTTTTCGATTTTATCCGAACTTTTTCTTCTTTTCTTGGCATGAGACGTTTACAAAAGGGACTTTTGGCTACTCAACAGCAATAATAATTTCTAGTCATTTCACATGGGCAAGAAAAGGAGAGGCTTGTAGTAACACAATAGTGAAAGTAATGAAGTAAGAACAAATTGCATCGACTAAACGACAGTACAACTCGAATACAAATATGCTACCAACGGATATATATATAAGGAAGAAGCCATGCTGCTGGACTGGTCTTTGAACACATGACACATCTGGTTTTGTGGTCAGCCGCGTGCTTCTAAACCGCGTTTGATAGCTAGACACCGAAAAGATAGGTTAAATTTCATTGTGATAAAGACGCCATACAACGTACTTTCACATGTATCTTTCGCATCTCCAAAGAGCATCTTGGTGCCAGGCATATAGAACATAGGATTTGGTACATCAGCTGACATTAAAAGTCATGAGTTTTAGTGTCACCAGCGATAAGTAATCTCTTACCGTAACCACTGGCCAATCCACGCTTCATCACGATCACCTGCTTGCTCTTCCATGCGTGAAGCACAGGCATACCCTATGCCATGTCAGCCAATGTGATAGTAAAGTATTCATGTAACAGCTACTTACGGCAATAGCAGACCCAGGCTCTAGGGCAATGGGGTTGACTGTATCGTTAGCACCAATAACTAGTGTTACGTCAGTGTCTTTGAAATCGTCGTTGATCTCATCCATCTCGAGCACAACTTGGTACAATATTCAGTCAAGCAAAGAACAACGGAGGAGAACTCACTGTCATAGGGAACAGATGCCTCAGCGAGAAGTACATTACACTGCCCCGGCATACGCCCTGCCACTGGGTGAATAGCAAACTAAGGTTGGTATGTCCGTGATTAATATTTGAAGAAATATTTCTGGGAAGTATCAAGGCTTACCCGAACATTAACTCCTTTGGCCCTAAGCAAAGCAGTAATCTCAGAGATCGCATACTGTGCCTTCGCCACAGCCATCCCATACCCAACTACCTGCATATCAAGCATGAGGCTTCGAGTATGAGAGATCAATGTGGGATGAGCATAATTACCAAGATAACGCTATCAGCGTTAGCCAATGCCTCGACAGTGTCATCAACAGTGGTTTTGGTGATCGAACCTTCAATCTTGGTTTCGGTAGTGCCCACTGGTGCGCTGATTCCTCCAAAAAGCACGTTCGTGAGAGAACGATTCATTGCAACGCACTACACCACATAAATTAGGCACCGGAAAAGAAGAAGTTGAATGCTTCCTGACCATGATGTATGATAGAATTGAACCGCTGACGCCAATGAGGGATCCAATAGTCACCAGAAGCGGGTTATCTAACATAAAACCTTCAGCCACAAGCGCGAATCCGCTGTAAGTGTGTTTCGATAATCACTAGTAAGTTCTACTTGCAGATCCTCTACTCACGAATAGGCATTCAGAACGGTAATCACAACAGCTGGTAAATAGGTGTCATGTCTTGTGAAAATTCATTGCGAAGGTATTACACATACGCATATCAGCACCCCCAATTGCTGCAGTGGTTGTGAAGCCTTTGATGAAACTAAGAACCGTACTCGCTCCCAAGAAAGAAGCAGCCACCATTGGTGTTGAAGGAACCGTTGAGATGAAACCAGCCATTGTGGCAACATTTGCACCCAAAAGAGTTGAGTTCACAAGGTGTTTGCCAGGAAGTGCCAAAGGCCTGCTCGCCATCTTGGCGGCCAGCTTAAGATATGCCACGATCGAACCCGTGAAAGTGATACCACCTAGTCGCAATGACATTAATCGCACATGCGAACAATTAGCTCAACTTTCACACTCACCAATGACAACACCTAGATAAGCAGTGACCATATGCAAGGTAGAAAGATGGGAGACATCCTGTAGAACACTAGCGATGCTGGTCAGAACAGCTGACAAGCCGACAATGGAGTGCAGCATTGCGACGGTCTGTGGCAATTCCGTAGCAGTCACACGGCGACCAATGAGAGCACCTAGAAGACTTCCGATGGCAGCAACACCTGCAAACTGTCCGATGACTTCTATGGGAAAACCGACGGCAGACAAGGAGGCGAGGACACCAGATCCGACACCGAGGATACCGAGAATATTCCCTTGCCTAGCAGTGACCTGAGAAGCGAGGCCAGATAAAGAACCTGAACGATCATCAACATGATGTTCGAATGCTGTGCTATAGTATTCATACCGATGCAAAGGATGCTACTCGTGAGGTAACCTGCCTGCACAAGCCCTGCCATCCCAGTACTCGCCGCAGTAAGGAAACCACCCGTGAAAATAACTGCAGGGACAGAGTAAAGCCAAGGATACTCCGGAGGGTCAGATGGACCTATGAACGAATAAGAAAAATGAAAGAGACATAACCACAAAGCTTACGTTTAAACATGTCGAGCATACGCTTAGTGATGATGAAACCACCTGAAACATTGATTGTGGCAAGTAAAACAGCTAGAGCACCAAGACTTTGGGGCACGGTGCCAGGGAAATAACCACCACCCATAACAAACATACCAGCAACACCAACCTAAAGACCTGTAAGTCTTTCTTGTTTAGAGAGGGATGTAAATCTCACCAGCCCAGAAATTGCATTGGTAACGGACATGAGAGGAGAGTGCAGAGCAGGAGTAACGCCCCAGATCACCCTGCCAAAAGTCTGAGAAAGTAGAAAGATACTGGATCAGAGGTTTGCCTACCTGTAACCAACTAGGCCTGCGAGACCAAAAGTAAAGAAGCTATCCATAAATGCAGTCCCAGTGGCCTTCCCCAAAGCGACAGCAGTACCCATTCCACCTGTGACAACAGCAACTTCTCGTGTTGCCTTTTGCCAGGGAGTGATAGCTACAGAAACCTTTTCGGTTGCCGCAGTCGGTGGTGGAGATGTGACTGGTGGGGGAAGTGGACGAGGCGCAGGAGGTAATACTTGACCTTGATGCACCACGATGGCGCCGCGAACAACCTCATCTTCAAGGTCGATAAAGTACCGACCATCACCTCCCATCGACAGCAAAAATTTGGTGATATTATTAGAATACAGTGATGAAGATTGTGTTGGTAGTCTGGAAGGCAAGTCTGTATAGCCTGCAAAAGACGGTTGAGAACTATACACAACAGATGCTCCGAAATGCTCCTACCGATGATTGTAACCCCATTATGTACTGTAATGTCACCGGGAACAGTGGCTTCGCAATTACCGCCTGCTTCAGCTGCCAAATCCACAACAACGGACCCTTGTTTCATTACGGCAAGCATATCATTAGTAATTAACTTTGGAGCTGGCTTTCCAGGGATGAGAGCCTGTGGTGAAATAAGAGCAGAAGGTGGTGATGAAGGTGATCAGACGAACAGTGGTGA
>Ga0153922_1000720_pt1 | contig 12805 bp, 7 predicted proteins | sample TSNJ006MetaG_FD_104723 | JGI IMG/M metagenome (GOLD analysis project Ga0153922, IMG submission 104723) | Attine ant fungus gardens microbial communities from New Jersey, USA - TSNJ006 MetaG | ecosystem: Host-associated > Fungi > Mycelium > Unclassified | place: USA: New Jersey, Brendon T. Byrne...
TATCAGATTTGTGCCGATTGTTTTCGTCCATTTTACGGGTTTTAAGGGCGAATACTGGACGGTATTTAACCGAAAAACCCGTGAAATGGGCGGAAGCAGGCGGTGCAAAGATGGTGGCGGGACTTTTGTCCCAAGCTCCTAGGAGCTTGTTTATCTCATTTATATATATCATTTAAATTGCATGACTGAACTGTAACTTTTTATAACCTAAAAGGGGTCTAAAAGGGTTTTTCTTTTTATGATATTTACAAACCGTGGCTTATATCTCCATTGCTAAAGCAAGGGGCTTTACGCCACATTCGGTAAAACAGGAGGAAATGCCATGATACACATCGCAATTGTTGAGGATGAAGAGATGTATTCCAATCAATTAAATAACTATATAGAGCGTTACAGTAAAGTGAATGGGATTAATGTGAAAGTCACTTCCTTTACCGATGGAGATGAAATCGTCCAAAACTATTTCGGAGACTACGACATTATTCTCATGGATATTCAAATGAGATTCATGGACGGCATGACAGCAGCTGAAAAAATACGGGAAATGGACACAAAGGTCGTCATTATGTTTATTACGAACATGATGCAATATGCAATTCGGGGCTATCAGGTAAATGCGCTGGACTATATGGTGAAACCGGTAGAATATTTTTCGTTTTCTCAGAAACTGTTTAAAGCAATCGAACGAGTTAAACCGGATCATTCCAGGTATATATCGGTGACAACGGATAATGGACTGAAGAAACTGGATATTGATAAAATTCTTTATGTGGAAAGCTCTGGACATTATTTGAAATTCGAAACCTCAAAAGGAGTGTTTCAGACCCGGGGGACCATGAAAGGTGCAGAGGAAGTCTTGGAACCCCATGGCTTTTGCAGAATCCATAAGGGATATCTGGTAAATATGAAATATGTGGAGGAAGTAAGAGAGAATAACTGTATTCTTGGACTCAGGCAGATTCCGATCAGCCGTGTTAAACGAAAGAATTTTATGGAGAAACTGACGAATTATATAGGTGGAGGAATTTAAATATGGACTCGATTTATCATGATATACCAAGGATATATACAGCTTTTGCCGAGTGGTCTGCCTGTATGGTTTACCTTCTGCTGTTAATGAAGTCCGAGCGAAAAAAGTTTTTTGAGTTTAAGAGTGCTGCCGCATTGGTTGTTCAGATTTTATTCCTGGAACTTACCGGACGGTTGCCGATGTTTCTGTGGATTCCATGTATGATAACGGCAGCCCTGTTGATGTACTTGTTCATTTTTATTTACGGGAAGGTTACGGCAAAGGAGTGTTTATATTACTGTGCAAAGGCTTTTTTACTGGCAGAACTTGCTGCTTCTTTGGAATGGCAGATACATACTTATCTGCTGGCAATGGGGATTCTGTCTAAGATAGGAGCAATTGTTCTGTTGATTGCAGTATATACAATCGTGTTTGTGCTTGCTAATCGGATGGAAAAAGCAATGTTTTCAAAAAGCTATCTGGAGCAATTATCCATGAAAGAAGTTCTTGCAGCGGTAGGATGTGTAGTAGCGATTTTTGCATTCAGCAATATGAGCTTTGTAGTTGCAAATTCACCATTTACAACTCAGATAAAATCGGATGTGTTTATTATTCGGACCTTAATTGACATGACAGGAGTGGCAATTCTCTATGTATTACAGAGCAGAATTAGTGAGTATGCGGCGGAGGCTGAGATGAATGCCATGCAGAATACTTTAAAAAGCCAATATGAGCAGTACCGTAATTATTTAGACAGTGTGGAAATGATACAGATTAAATTCCATGATTTGAAACATCAGATAGCAGGGCTTAAAACAGAAACTGATGTAGAAAAAAGAGCAAAATGGCTGGATGCCATGGAGCAGGAGCTGAATGCAAATGAAATCAATATGAACACGGGAAATAAGGTTCTGGATGCGATTCTAGGGGCAAAAAGTCTTCGGGCAAAGAAAAATCATATTCAGATGACCTGTGTGATCAATGGAAAATTACTGGAGTTTCTTCATGTGACGGATATCTGCAGCATTTTCGGGAATGCTCTGGAAAATGCCCTGGAAAATGCCATTATGATTGGTAATAAGAAGAAACGTCTGATTCATATTTCTGTTTCAGAGCAAAAGGGATTTATTTTCGTGAAAATAGCAAACTATTGTGAAAATCCTATTGAAATAAAGTCAGGAAACATGCCGGAAACAACAAAAGCAGATAAAAAAAATCACGGATTTGGATTGAAAAGTATCCGCCAGTCTGTAGAGAAGTATGGAGGAACAGTCACGATGGTACTGGATCAGAGTTGGTTTGTGCTGAACTTACTTTTTCCAAAAACAAAGGTCAATGAAGAGGATTGACGGGTTGTGCCATATAGTGACAGGTTGTGCCATGGACAACACATCAGAGATGAAATGTATTAAGATACTTACATAGGCAATTTAAACAGTTGTTGCACAAAGGTAAATAAAGGAGGAAAAAATGAGTATTAGAAAAAGAAAATTGATGGCTCTGTTGCTGTCAGGCGTACTTGCACTTGGACTTATCGGCTGTGCAGGCAATGAGGAAAAGCCGACAGAAAATCAAAAAGAAAGTACAGCAGAAGATTCAAATGTACCGGGGGGAGCAGGAAAAGTGCAGGAACCATCGTCGGAGACCCCGGTTCTTTACGAATCTTCGTATGGCAGCAAAGCGGAAGCACTGCAGGCAGGCCTTGATCTGAATCTGGCGATTTCGGAAGAGGGGATGATTCTTTTAAAGAACGAAAAGGACACTTTGCCCCTTGGCAGCGGGGCAAAAGTTACGATGCTGGGATATGCGGCAATTGATCCGAATGCGGGGGCCAGCCATAATGTTGCCGATGCTTCTGCCGGTTCGGCAATCGCACAGGCTACCGTAATTTCCGGTATGGAAGATGCAGGATTTTCTTTGAATACCACAGTGCTTGATGGGTATGCGCAGTGGGCATCCGAGGATGTGCCAGGGGCAGAAGCGGATAAGGACGGTAACGTTCCGAAGAAAACCTCTGATCTTCTTGTCACGGATGATTTCAAAGCGGCATCTGAAACCGATGAATGGAAAGCGTCTCTGGAAGAATACTCGGATGCAGCTCTCGTTGTTCTCAGCAGAGGTACCGGTGAGGTTGCACAGGGCGGAAGAGTTCATTCCCAGCAGTTGGATAATGTTCAGTATGATCTGATTGATTATGCGGCTGCGAACTTCGATAAAGTGATTGTGCTGATCAATAGCTGCACTCCTATGGAAATTGCGGAAATTCAGAGAAATGATGCTGTTGATGCGGTTCTGAATATCGGGGAACCGGGTGATAATGGATTTGAAGCGTTGGGAAGAATCGTTTCCGGTCAGGCAAACCCATCCGGCAGGACAGTGGATGTTTGGCCGGTAGATTTCACAGAGAATCCTTCCTATAAAAATTTCAATACCAAATCCAGTGAAACCGCTCAGGGGGAAGATGGAAATGGAGTACTGACAGGGTATACCCAGTACAGTATAAATGGTGAACTGGTCGATACTTGGTCCGTAGGATATGAAGAGGGCATCTATGTTGGTTACAGATATTATGAAACCAGAAGCTATGAAGAAAATAAAACGGGTACTGCGGATGAATGGTGGAATGCAAATGTAAACTATCCTTTCGGTTATGGTCTTTCCTATACTGATTTTACATGGGAAGTCACGCCTGCCACTGCAGCGAAGTCTGAGGTTACGAAAGCAGATACATTGACCTTTGGCGTTACGGTTACCAACACCGGCAGTGTTGCCGGTAAGGAAGTGGTTCAGCTATACTATACGGCGCCTTACGGCACAGAAGAGACCGGCAATGATACCGTGATCGAAAAGTCCTATGTTGCCCTCGGTGATTATGCCAAGACAGGTGTACTGGAACCGGGAGCGAGTGAGACCGTGCAGGTATCCATTGATGTTTCTGATATGGTTTCCTACGATGAAGCAACGGACAAGACATACGTTTTGGATGCAGGCGTTTACAATGTGAAGGTTGCGGGTAATGCTCATTACGGCATGACGGCAAATGATGCAGACTTTGACTATACTGTCACCAAAAAGGAATTATGCAATGATGCAGTTACCGGATCAACGATCACCAATGCGCTTGACGATGTGACAGAGGGCTTCTTTAATGAAGGCTATACAGCATTATCCCGCAGTGATTTTGCCGGGACGATGCCCGATGGTTTTGAACCCATCAAAGAGATTTCGGAAGAGGAGCACGCTACATGGGCTTATGATGATGCGATGTTCAATGCTTATTATGATGCGGCGGCAATCGGCATGCCTGTTTATGAGGCGGATGAGAAGAACCGTACAGCGGATCAATATTCCGTCGTTTTGTCCGATTTAATCGGTGCGAATGCGGATGATGAAAGATATCAGGAACTGGTGGAACAGCTGACCTTACAGGAGTTAGCCGAACTCATCAATATGGGCGGATTTAATTCTATCGGGATACCATATATCGGAAAGCCTTATTCCCGTGACACGGATGGTCCTAAGGGCTGGACTGGTAATTACACCGATACCAATGACAGATTCAATTATTTCGGCTCGGAGCCGATGATTGCTGCTACCTTTAATGACGAACTCCTTTATCAAATGGGAGAAATCATTGGTGAGCAGGGATTGTGGGGCAACAGCACAGCATCGGGCGGATTGGTACACAGTTATACGGGGTGGTATGCGCCGGGCATGAACCTTCACCGTTCTCCTTTTGACAGCCGTTTTTCGGAGTATTATTCGGAGGATCCCTGCCTGACAGGAAAGCTGGCAGTGAGCGTATCTCAGGGGGCAAGATCGAAAGGCTGCTACATCACGCTAAAGCATTTTGCATTCCACAATGACGGAGGAGGATCCACCACTTATCGTTTTGGGCCGATCGGAACAGGTACTGGGAGAGAGGGACTGTCCGCATGGATGACGGAGCAGACAGCCAGAGAAATTTACCTAAAAGGATACCAGAAAGCGGTAGAAGAAGGTGAAGCAACATTTGCAATGGGTTCTTTCACCAGAATCGGGAAGACATGGTGTTCCGGAAGCTATGGCATAATGAATCAGATTACCCGCGGCGAGTGGGGATTTGACGGCGCTGTCGTAACGGATATCGTAATATATAATGCTTGTAATGCCTATCAGCTGATCAAGGCGGGTGGAAATATGATGCTGGACGCGACTGTTTATGGTATGGAAGGCGGTGTATACCTGGATACAGAGGAAATTAATGCAATGGATGAAGAAACGAAGAATATTACCATTCATTGTATGCAGGAGGCTGCCAAGCAGATTCTTTATACGGTTGCAAACAGCAATGCGATGCAGCTGCCTAAGGGGACGAAAGTGATTTATACCGACACCGTTGAAGTTGATGATGAAGACGTTGCCATTGAACTGGCGGATGCAAAGGCAGGTGAGGCATATACCTCAGAAGCGCTGAACACTGCGATATTAAATACCAATTATCCGTATTCCGCCATTACTTATGCGGCAGAAGGATTGCCGGAGGGCCTGGCATTCGACGCGGAAACCGGTATCATCAGTGGAACTGCGTCGAAAGAGGGCGGCTATACGATAAAAATCACAGCAGAAGCGACAGGTTATGAAGCGGCATCCATTGAACTGCCGCTGACAGTTACAAAATAGTAAATAAAAAGTGATTGTTCAGTGAGGACACTGAACAGATAAGTTAAGAAAATCATTGGAACAAATGCAGTTGTGGCATAGGCTGCAGTTGCATCTGTTTCGCTTATACAGGAGGTTAAAATGAAAAAGAAAATTATTACAGTTTTGTTTATGGCAGCGACAACTGTGTGTATGACTGCCTGCGGGAACAGCGGTGCAGAAAATGGGAACAGCGGTGCAGAAACCAAAAGTGATGTTATGGACGAGACCCAAGAGGCAGCCGGAAACGAATATATCTTTGAAGCGGAATATACTGTATTGGACGGTCTGGAAGGGCTTGGAGTATCTGGCTCTCCTACCGGAATCGGCCTGGCAAAGGAAAATGACAAAGCGAGCAACGGTTTTTATGTAGGGGAACTGGGCACAAAAAGTCCGATTACCTTTGTGATTACGTCGGATGCAGATACTACGGCCACGCTAAAAGCAGTGCTCGGCTCCAATACGTTAGGAAACTGTACCTGGAATCCCGAGAGCTTTGCAGTGACCGTAAACGGTGAAGCAATTCAATATGAGGAGTTTACAACGGACAACGGTACAGATGCAAGCAATCAGGAAAATTTCAAGACCAAGAACCTCGGGGAAATTCAGCTGAAGGCAGGCGAAAATGAGATCGTTTTGGTTGCCGGTGACAACACCTACCGCAGTAATATGTCGAGTGCACCTTCCATTGATTGCCTTAAGATTACAACGGATGCAGTACTTTCCATGGAAGAAGTTGTGGAAAATATCGAATAGCACTGTGAAAAGTTTATACCGAAGCAGAAATGGAGAGGAATATGGGTTTTATTTGGAGTCATAAAAAGACAAAAGTATGGTTTATTGTGACGGCTATTGTCCTTATCTTGGGAATTATTGCTAGCACCGTTCTTTTAAAGGTTCCCATTGTTACAAATTCGTTGAGCCTTGTCTTTGGTGGGGAACGTGCCAATATTATAGAGGATAACCGAGAAGCGCAGTATGACAGGCAGTATGCCGATAAGGAAGAAGTGTTAAGCGCAGCGAATGACTTTGTAGTCGAGGTGGAAAAAGAAGGTATTGTGCTGCTCAAAAATGAGGGCGATGTACTTCCGCTGGCCGTGGAAGGTACCCATGTCAGCGTATTCGGTAAGAATTCCGTAAATCTTGTTTATTCCGGCTCCGGATCTGGCGGAAACAACGCTTCCAAGGGGCAGAAGACACTCTATGAGAGTCTGAAAGAGGCGGGGATTTCCTATAATGAGAAGCTGAAAAGTTTTTATGACGATTCGGCAAAATCCGGTGCCGGAAGGCCGGAGAATCCAGCTATGACTTCAGGACAAAAGCTGGCTGGTTTTGAAACCGGTGAGACGCCGCTTGCGTCTTACACCGCTGAGGTTAAGAACAGTTATGCGGATTATCAGGACGCAGCAATCATCGTACTTTCCAGAATTGGCGGGGAAGGTTTTGATCTCCCGAAATCGATGGCGGATAGTTTTGGCGGGACGGCTGTTAACGGTGCTGTTTCGGCAGACAATCATTACCTGGAATTAGATGCAAATGAAAAAGCGCTGCTTGAGCATACTAAGGATAATTTCTCCAATATTATTGTCGTGCTGAATGTCGGTACGACGATGGAAGTGCCCGAATTGCAGGCAGATGACGGGATCGATTCCATTCTCTGGATGGGATTTCCTGGTGCATCGGGCATCATGGCATTGGGGCAGATTTTGACAGGAATGGATTCGGATGGTAATCAGATCAGTCCGTCCGGTCATACGGTAGACACCTGGGCGGCAGATTTTACAAAGGATCCTACTTGGTATAATAGCGGTATTTACGGCAGCGAATTCGGCAACCGTTATCTATATAACGGTGAAAAAACGGATTATGCTTTTGTAAACTATAAAGAAGGTATTTATGTAGGATATCGTTATTATGAAACCTGCGGTTACGAAGAGACAAAAGCAAATCCGCAGTCTGTGTGGTATGAAGACAGTGTGGTCTATCCCTTTGGTTACGGTCTTTCCTATACGACATTTGAGTGGGATGTTTCTTTTGCAACAACGGACGGAAGTGCGATCACAGCGGATGATACACTGGAAGTATCCGTGACGGTTAAGAATATCGGGGATCATGCCGGAAAAGATGTCGTGCAATTGTATTACGGCGCACCTTATGACTATGAGGGTCCTGCTATTGAAAAGGCGCATGTAGTTCTCGGTGATTTTGCGAAAACGGGACTGTTGGCTCGTGGAGAAGAAGAAACGCTTACCCTCACCCTGGATGTGAAGGATATGAAGAGTTATGACTATGCAGATGCAAATGAAAATGGATATAAAGGATATGAGTTAGAAGCCGGGGTATACAATCTTATGGTAGGAAGTGATGCGCATAATATGAAGGCAAATGCGGGATACACTCTGAATGAGGATGTACAGATTGCGGCTGAGTTAAATGCGGACGGCGAAACAGCAGAAATTGTAAACGCATTCGATGATGTGAGTGCCGGTATCTTCGGGACCAATACTTATGAATCTTATACATCACGTAAAGATTTTGCCGGTACAGTTAAAGCGGCTTATTTGGAAGATAGTGAAAGAACCCTTACAGATGAGTTAAAAGCAGCGTTGGATGAATCGATTAAGCGTAAATATACAGAACCGGATGAAGGCAAACCGTGGGAAGTAACGGGCGATGCGCCATTATCCACACCGGTGAATAACGGATTGGCTCTGCGAGATATGCTTAATGATGAGGCCGGAAATTATGTAGGTGAAGTGAGCTATGACGATCCCCGTTGGGAAACTTTGCTGGATGAGATATCGTTGGATGAGATGAAGAAATTGGTGGGATTTGCTGCATTTCGCACAAATGAAGTGCAGGGGATCAATGGAGTAGTAGGAAAACCGCTCACAACGGATGCGGATGGTCCCAACGGCTTTACTAGCTTTTTATCGGAATCGGTTATATATGGAACCTGTGCATATCAGGCAGAATGTGTGATGGGTTCCACCTGGAATGTCGATTTGGCAGAAAAAATGGGTGAACTTGTAGGGGAGGAAGGCCTTGCAGGAAATGAGAAAGGGGATGGACTTCCCTATTCGGGCTGGTATGCGCCGGCTGTGAATATTCATCGCTCACCTTTTGCAGGAAGAAACTGGGAGTATTACAGTGAAGATGGTCTGCTATCCGGTAAATTCGCTGCCGGTGTGGTTCGTGGAGCCGATAAAAAGGGTGTATATTGTTATATGAAGCATTTTGCGGTTAATGATCAGGAAACGGATCGTGAGTATAACGGTATCCTCGTATGGTCTAATGAACAGGCGGTGCGGGAAATCTATCTACTGCCATTTGAAATTGCGGTAAAAGAAGGTGGTGTGACAGGGATGATGACTTCCTTCAACCGTCTGGGCATGAAATGGGCCGGAGGCAGTTATGCCCTGCTGACACAAGTGCTTCGTGATGAATGGGGCTTTCATGGTTCCGTCATTACAGATTACAGCCTAAACACCTATACACATGTGGATGAAATGATACGTGCCGGCGGAGACTTGTTTTTAACACAGGATGCCAAGACATTTTCTATGCCTGATGATGCAACGCAGATTACACTTCTTCGGCAGGCCACAAAGAATATTCTGTATTCAGTTGTTAACAGCAATGCTATGAGCATCAAGACAGATGGATATCGTATGCCTATATGGATGATGGCAATGATAGTTATAGAGAGTGCAATTTTTATAGCGTTGATATTTTGGGGTGTGTTTATAATTCGCTCCGTTAAAAAGGGGGAAAAGCAGAAGAATAAACCGCTATAATCATTAGACAGTCCATGTAGCTGCTAAGAGCAGCGATAGGAATAATGAAGGGTTTCCGCCTAAAAGGAAGCCCTTTATCTTAAAGGAGATATAGTATGAAACATCAGGAAATTATAGAAAAAATGACAGTGGAGGAAAAAGCTGCATTCTTGAGTGGAAAAGGAGAGTGGGATACCAGGGCTATTCCGCGATTGGGTATTCCATCGATCTACTGTTCTGATGGACCTCATGGGATACGAAAGCAGGCGGGAAGCGGGGACCATTTGGGATTAAATGAGTCCCTTCCCTCCACTTGTTTCCCTACGGCGGCAACCATTGCAAACAGTTGGGATGAAAAGTTGGGGAAAGAAATCGGAGAAGCTTTAGGTGAGGAGGCAGCAGCATTGGATGTCCAAGTTCTTTTAGGGCCTGGACTAAATATAAAACGAAGTCCTTTATGCGGAAGAAATTTTGAATATTTTTCAGAGGATCCCTATTTGGCAGGAAAGATGGCTGTTTCTTATATCCGCGGTATACAGAGTAAGGGTGTGTATGCCTGCCCGAAGCATTTTGCTGTAAACAGTCAGGAACTTCGCAGAATGGCTATGAATTCTGTATTGGATGAGCGGACACTCCGTGAAATCTATCTGACCGGATTTGAGATCGCTGTAAAAGAAGGCGGAGCGAGAGCTATTATGTCCAGTTATAATCAGGTCAATGGCACTTATGCCAATGAAAATCAGCATCTGCTTCAGGATATCCTGCGCAGAGAATGGGGATTTGACGGTATCGTGATCACAGACTGGGGCGGTTCCAATGACCACGTAAAAGGAGTACAGGCACGGTCCAATCTGGAAATGCCAACTCCCGGACTGGATTCTGCAAGACAGATTGTGGCGGCAACCACGAACGGAAGTCTTTTAATGGAGGATCTCAACAACTGTGTGGATGATCTACTGGATGCAGTATTGGTATTAAATGATAAATGCAAATCGGGAAAAGTGGATTTAAAGGAACAGGATCATCACGATCTTGCCAGACGGGCAGCAGCGGAAAGTGCGGTGCTGCTGAAGAACACGGAAAATATACTGCCTTTAAAGGCCGGATGCAAAATTGCTGTCATTGGTGATTTTGCTGTCGAACCCAGGTATCAGGGAGCAGGATCTTCCATGGTAAAGCCTACGTTTATGGAGACGATTGAAAAGGCAGTCATGAACTATAATTTTAATGTGATCGGCCTGTCGAGAGGATACAAACGGACTGGTGAAGCGGATGATAGCCTGAGAAAAGAAGCCATTGATATCGCTGGGGATGCGGATGTGGTGCTGTACTGCTTTGGTCTTGATGAAATGAGTGAGGTAGAGGGTATGGACCGGATCCATATGAGATTACCTCAGAATCAGATTGAACTTTTGCAGGCAATCGCACAGGTTAATGACAAGATTGTAGGGGTATTAAGTGGTGGAGCGTCCATTGAGATACCCTGGCATATCTGTTGTAAAGCAATCCTTCATGGATACCTTTCCGGGCAGGCAGGAGCCGGTGCGATGCTGGATATTTTGAGCGGCAAAATAAATCCGTCAGGACGGCTGGCAGAGAGCTATCCGGTCAGGTATGAGGATACACCGGCTTTCAAATATTTTCCAAGTACGGAGAGAAATGCAGAATACCGGGAAAGTATCTATGTAGGATACCGATACTTTGATACCTGCGGCGTGCATGTGCAATATCCTTTTGGATTTGGCTTGTCATATACGGAATTCAGCTATTCTGACTTGAGGATTGATGAGCAGGGAATCAGGGTATTGGTTACAAATACTGGCGACAGGGATGGTGCGGAAGTGGTTCAGATGTACATAGGGCTTCCAAATGCGATCGTATTTAGGCCGGCAAAGGAACTGAAAGGATTTTCTAAGGTATTCCTGAAATCAGGAGAAAGTAAAGATGTGCATATCCCATTTGATGATAAAACCTTCCGCTACTGGAATGTAAAGACCGATAAGTGGGAAGTAGAAAAGGGAACTTATCAGATTATGGTAGGAGCCAGTGTCAGTGATATCCGGCTTGTAAAAGAACTGGAAGTGGAGGGGACGACTTCAGAATATCCATACAACCCTGCAAATCTGCCATATTATTATACTGGAATTATACAGCAGATATCCGATCAGGAATTTGAAACTTTGCTTGGACATTCCATACCGGATGGTAAATGGTCCGGGGAACTGGGAATCAACGATGCAGTCTGCCAGATGTATTATGCAAAAAGCCGTCTGGCCAGATTTATCTATAAAATCTTGACAGATAGAAAGAGAAAGAATGAGGAAAAAGGGAAACCAGACCTGAATCTTTTATTTCAATATAATATTCCATTTCGTGCAATTGCGAAGATGACAGGGGGGATGGTTAACATGAGTATGGTATATGGTATAGTAGACGTAGTGAATGGGCATTTCCTGCATGGTATGGGTAAAGTTATAGGCGGATTTTTTGCCAATATCAAATCTAACAGAGCATATGAAAAAATATTATCAAGCGGGAAGGGACTGAAAGAATGAATGGAATAAAAGAAAAATGGAGGAGTGCATGGGATAGTTTTGGCGCGAAACATCCCAAAATGGCAAAGTGGATATATCAGCTTTTCTATTTTTTTGTATTCAGTATGATGGTAACCGTTTTCCAATATCTGGTCTTTACATTTATGCCGGCAATGCTTGGAATTGGATTAGCCGGAACAGAATTTATGTGGCCACAGAAAGAATTGCATATTTTGGGAGTTAACTTTACATGGAGCCTGCTGGGATATAACATCCTCTACGATGCCAGTGGAGCAGTAATGATCGGGGGAGGGCTTGGCTACTTCATCAGTTATGAGACCGGATCTTTTCTGGCACAGTGTATAAACTTTCCGCTGCAGAGAAACATTACATTTAAGAGCAAAGGCAATCCTGTTTATGAGGCCATAGGGTATTTTATTGCATGGATCGTAATTTCCCTGATATGCAATGGATTTAACAATTTGTGGATGCCAATCGCATCTGCTTATGTAGCCCCAGCGGTCTATAATTTGCTAGTAACCTTCATTACAGGCGGAGTATCCATGATTATTTTCTTTTTTGTATTTAAAATCATTTTCCCGGAGGGAGATCCGGGAAAACAGAACCATTGAAAATCAGACAGAAGCAACTTTTTTGTAAAAGGGTTTATCGCATTGTTAGTTTGAAGTTTATGTGGTAAAATGGTATTTAAAACCAGAAGAGCAATTATTTAGAAATTTTTAAAGAATGTTAAAAGCATATAAGGTCAGAAAATGCAAATGTAAAGACATTTTGACTATATTACA
>Ga0153922_1000721_pt1 | contig 12805 bp, 7 predicted proteins | sample TSNJ006MetaG_FD_104723 | JGI IMG/M metagenome (GOLD analysis project Ga0153922, IMG submission 104723) | Attine ant fungus gardens microbial communities from New Jersey, USA - TSNJ006 MetaG | ecosystem: Host-associated > Fungi > Mycelium > Unclassified | place: USA: New Jersey, Brendon T. Byrne...
CAGTTCCGCACTCTGTTGTATTACTTGCGTTCGATCAATATACAATGATACTTTCTCTGATAGTTTTTCTAAATTCCCAGCCACATCAATTAATACAACCTCACAGGTTAATTCAATGAGTTGCTGAACAAACCAAGGAAATAATAATTCAGATTGTTTATTGGATTCCGTAAAAATCCCTATCGTTTTTCTTTGGAACAAAGTGAATGTTTCTGGTACTGAAGTTAATTTATTTAATCCTAAGTATAGTTGATTCGGTTCTTTTCCTGACACAAATTGTTGAAATTTATCAATCGATAGTTCTTCCGGAACCATCGGAATTTTTTTAGGACGAATACCTGTCCAATTTTGATTCATTTCAGTAACTTTTGCCTCTAAATTTTCTAGTAGTTCAGCACTATTTTTTCCTTCAGTTGGTAAGTAAAATTGAATAGCTGTTGGAACATCTACCATGATTTGCCCGCGTCCACTAATTGCTTGTGCTGCTAAAACTTCTCTGCCTAATAAGCTACCTATTTCACTTTCATCATTTAGGTAAAGCACTACTTTTGTAGCAATATTACTCATCATATTCATTCGAATACTTCCGGAACGATTAGCGGTAAAAATCAAGTAAACCCCTAGACTAGCACCATCTCTTAGAAGTTGCATAAGTAGTTCGTCAATCCGATCTTTACGACGATCTTCTATGCTTAAACCATCATAACTATCTAATAGATTAATGATAATTGGTAATTTGCGTTGCGTTTTTACTTCATATTGTGTTAAGTTCGCTACACCGATCTCCTTAAATAACTTTTTACGTTGCGCTAGTAACTGACAAATCCGATCTAACATTTTTTGTAGCTTTTCATCTTCTTCTAAAGTCACAATATCTGCAACATGTGGTAAGTCTTTTAATGGTAATAGACCGTTGGTTCCAAAATCTAGTAGATTAAATTGAACTTGTTCAGGTGTATTTTGGGATGCTAAGTTCAATGTGAGGGTTTGTAAAATAGTTGATTTACCATATCCTGGACTACCAAAAATGGCCGTATGACTGGCTTCTTCCAAATCATATTCATATTCTTCTTGTATTTGTTTTGCAGGAATATCTAGTAAGCCCAGAGGTACTTTTATATTACGTTCTTTTGATAGTTTTACAATTGGAGTCGGTATTCGTTCTGCAAGATTTGGTAACCAAGGTTTATCTGGTACAGTTATGTCCAAGCATTTAAAAGTTTCATCAATTAATTCAATTACCGCTTCGAGTTGTGTAGGTAAATCACTAGTATCTTTTCCTTGTACAACATCTTCATCAGGATCATATAGCAGTTCGGTTTGACCCAAACTATTGATACGATAAATTCGCTCATCTACAAATTCTTCTATCATTTGATCAGGATCATACGGCATTCCAGCATAACCACTTTGAAACATTTCATAAACTTCGTTTTCTCCAACCTTTAAATAACCGCGTCCTGGATTAGTGATTTGCGCTGCATCAGGGGTTTTTAACAACTCATTAGAATCTTGAACACTTGCCATTTTTAACGCAATTTTACTTGTACTATTGGCTTCAATTTGATCATTTACAACACCAGAAGGTTTTTGGGTAGCTAAAATCAAGTGAACTCCTAGCGAACGTCCGATTCTAGCTACAGAAGTCAATTCATCTAAAAATTCAGGAACGTTGGCTTTCAATTCAGCAAATTCATCAGAGACAAGAATTAAATGTGGCAATGGCTTGGTAGGATATATAATATCAGGCTTTGGTGTATTTCTTTGTTTATATAAACTCATATAACCATTGATGTTATTAACTCCATATTTAGCGAATTCTCGTTGGCGTTTATCAAGTTCTGCTTTAATACTTGCTAATGCTCTAGCTGTTCCTGCACCATCTAAATTAGTGATAGCTCCCATAAAATGCGGTAATTTGTCTAATGTATTAGCAATCCCCCCACCTTTCCAGTCAATAATCAACATACCTATATCTTCTGGCGAAAAATTGATAGCTAAACCAATTAAATAAGTCGTTAAAAATTCTGATTTACCCGATCCTGTAGTACCACCGACAAGGGCATGGGGACCGTGTAAGCGTTCATGTAAATCCCAATAGACCAAATCAGATTTCCCTCGCCATCCGATTAAAGAACGAATAGATTTATTAGGTTGTGCGTTTCTCCAACGCTTTTCTATTTCCAATTCTTCAATGCGCTTTACTTCATATTGCTCTAATAAACTCAAGCTTTCGGGAACTGCGTTTTTCTCAACCTCCACATGGTCTAAATTGGCTAATCGCTGAATTGCTTGTTCAATGGAATATGCCGTTGGTAAATGATTGGGCATAAATAGCTGATTCACATATTCATTATTTTGATTAATTAATGTAGCGGCTTCATTACTTTGATATTCAACAATTGTTGTAGCTGTCTCCGGCAACATATTTAAAGACTCTTTTGCCCAAATCACAGTGACACCATATTGACTCATATCTTCTGCCAAAAACTCATTTAATCCATGTCCCGATAACCAACTTTCATCTAAGATAGATAAAATATAATGTGGTTGAAACTGAACTTTTTCATTACCAGCTTCTCGAACTTGTTGTCGTCGTTTGACGAGCATCTGATAGAATGAATTTAAAACGATATCTCTTGTTTGAGCATTGTGTATAATTCCTCGTAGATTTAAACTTCGAATCATTCCATGTGGTAACCAACGCCAAGAATACCAGTGCTTTTCATAATCTTCTTCGGGAACTAATGTAATAAATTCGACGTCTCGATAAGAATGTAAGACAGAAATTTGAAATAATAACGTTTGAATTGCTGTACACAACACACTAGATGTTCCAGCTAAACCAATTGTTTGTTCTCTCATAGGAATAACAATAGGTGCCTTTTCTAAGAATTTATATGAAGATACCAAGTGCTCCTCTGCTTGTTGACTCAATGAATCTTCTTCTATAGATTGATAATTCGTTGTAAAACTTGCAGGAATACGTCCCATTCCTAAACGAACATGTAAAAAATCTTCATTCGTTGTCATTCGTTCATAAATCCGTGCATGATATTCTTTCGTCATTAAAGCTAATTCATTCATGGAAGGATTCATATACTCAAGGGCTTCTCTTTGCTTTTGTTGTAGCTGTTTTAATTCCGCATTTTCTTTCACTAAATATTGTTCATAATGTTCGTTACGAATCGCATTCTTTTGTTTGATTTCTCTTTTATTTGTCAAATAACTAGATACTGAAAAACCTGCAGTTAATAAACTAGCGCCTCCCATACTAAGCATCATAATCGGGTTCCCACCACTTAGAATGCTAGTTGCTCCACTTAAAGCAACCATCCCTAGTGGTGGAACTATCGTCCGCAGTAATTCATTTTTGCTTTCTGTTGGTTTCGCTTTTGGCGCCACAATCTCCACTTTTTTCTTAGGCTCTTTTAAATGAATTCGTGGACTTCTACGAAATGATGGAAAATCAACAGGATATTCTGGTACAAAGGGTTCTTTCACCATTTGCCAAGGGTTCAGGGAATATTCCACACCTAAACTTGTTAATTTTAACTGCTTTTCACGAACTTCAATCATCAATCCATTTATAACTAATTGATCTCCTACACGAAAAGGATAACTTCCCTTTTCTATTAAACAACAATTGTAATATATAGCGTCTTTACCAGGATAAATTATCACTGTATAAGCACCAGTTTCTTTATCTACTGATATATTTACAATCGCATCTGTTTTTAAAGAAATCGCAGAATTTTGGGCAGATGAAATCAAAAAATCTTTTGTTGGTTTATTCGTTGTTACTGTTTCTAATTCTCCAGCAGAAAATATACGATATTTTTCTACCTGATCAAAGACTTCATTATTATAAAGAAGTTTATTTTCTTCATAGGAAAATATATCTTGGTTCACTGAGACACTCAAATTTTTATCTGTAATCTGACGGTGAATGAGCTGCTTATCAAAATAAAATATATCAAAATAAGTACACAAAGAAGTCTGTATCTGGTCATTCATAGGAGTAGAAATGGTATAGTTATTTTTTTTCATCTGTTTCACCTTCTAATAGACTCATGTACTTCTTAATTTCTTCCTCGTATTTCGTTAACAATTCTTGTTTCTTCTCCCCATTCATTGTATTGTCTGTTTTTGTCGCATCATATAATTTTGTATATGCATGTAAGATATATTGGTTATCCCCTAGATTTTGAGCAATATCTAATGACTTTTTAAATTCTCCCTTTCCAAGATAAATCCAATAAAGCAAGGTATTTTCACTTGATTTTTGAGACAAATTATTTAAAATAGCTTTTTTTTGTTCATTCGATAAATTATCTAATTGAACCGAACTAACTGCTGCAACATATTTTGCTCCTATAGGTAGCTCTTCAGGAGTATCTTCTTTTAATGTTTTTAAAACTCCAGAATAATTATTTGAAATATACTGAGCTTCTGCAGTGCTCACACGTTCTTGGGCAGGTAATTTTTTCAAAGCATAAATTCCTGTACTCGTCGCAAATATCACCGTAAGAATAAGGAACCCAAAACTAGACCACTTAAACATAAAATAACTTTTTTTAGTAACGAGTTTATTTTCTTTTTCTCTCTTTGCTTTCTCCCGAATAATTTGATCACCAATAATTTTGTCAATTTCATTTATCGTATTGGCTTTTTGTATTTGTTTAGATAAAGAATCTTTTAACGTACCGCTCCCATCAATTAATTGTTCGTAATTAAATCTAGGATGTAAAAGAAATAAAATGAGCGCTCGATACTGTTTAAAAAATTGAGTTTTATCGGCAGCATATGGAACAATTGATTTCATGAAACCACGATGCGCAATAAATAATTCTTCACCAAATAGAAATAAATTATTTGGATGAATAAATGGTTGAACTGGAGTATCTAAAAAATCGGTTAGATATCGTACTTTTTGAGCTAATACTAAGCGATTAAAATCATCCATCTTCTTTACCAGTTGAACAATAGATTCGGTATGGTTTGCTTTATAATAATGGATAATCAATTCCTCTTCATTTGCTTGAATAATTTTCCCTTCTAGTAATCCTCTTTTTGCTGTTAAAAATTGTTGAAACTGTTCCAGTTTCTCTAATTCATATTGATGGGCTTGTAAAGTTACTCGAACATATTCTCTCGTTTCCTCCAGATTTATCTTTTCTGAAATATCCTTCAATTCACTCATGAATGATTCTCCTCAATAATTTCTTTTACTAATAACTGATCCCCATTTCCAATGGGATAATCTGCAATTAAATGATTTTCATCCAAATGGATGGGCTTATTTAATACTACTAATTCAAATACCACAGGTAGTTGTATTGACAAATTTTTTAGTGATTCCACCAACAATTGTTTTAGTCGAAAAACAGATACCTGGGTGGGAATCTGTAAATCAATCAATTGATTCGATACATGTAACCCAATACTGATTGACTTCCTTTTGTTCAATTTATTTTCACTCCTCAGCTTTCCTTTCGTACTCGATGATACGAAAAACGATTTCCTAATGAGACTCCTAATAATAAAAGAAGAGCTCCCCCTAAAAAAATACCTACATAGAACCAAAATTTGATTGACGATTTTTGAAGATTTTCATTGGTTTTAATACTTTCAGAAACAGCTATAGTACTTGGTTCTGTAAAGAGATAGGAACGAACTTTTTTTTCAAAATCTACCTCTTGCGTATGCCGTTCTGTTTTAAAAACATCATTTTTTGCATTTTTGACAATTACTTCTTTTTTCATATTGATCTTCTTTTCCAACTCTGTTTTTTTTGTTAAAAACAAATCTGGAATAACGAAATTTGTCTCTGAATTTTTCTTTTGGTTACTATCTTCATAGATAACTTGATTATTCATTCTTAAGATCCCTGACTCTTCTGCTTCCGCTCTCTTTATCGAGAAGAATAGACAAATGGACATTACAATTAAAGCAAGAAATATTTTTGGTATTTTTTTGATTTTTCCCTTCATTTCTGTTCCTCCGGTTGAACAAATAAGTTAAGAACAATCCCTAAAACGAATAGTAATATGAGAATAAAATAGCTTATCCAACTGATTTTCCCACCATTCATCAACATCGTATAACCGTTTTGAATATTTTGAAATGGTGATAAACGATATAACCAATTACTTAATGACCCTGGTTGGGTCGCAATTCCTAGTAATGGTGTCATCATAAAGAATAATCCTAATAGCGAACAGTAAATATAGAGTGTCATTCTTTTAAATTGACGCATACATCCAATAGTTAATAATGTGCCGCCTACAAATACTAAAAAACTATAACTAATCCAAGCTAAATAATTCGCATCTGATGCATTCATTGAAAGCATTCCTGAAAAAAGACCTATAATAAGAAATGTTACCGTCAAAATTCTTAAAATATTAGGTCCATTTTGCCAAATTCTTGTGGGTACAACTAATGCTTCTGCTTCTGTAACTTCTCTTTTTTTCATAAATCCTTGTAAAGTAATCGCTAAGATCAGCATTAAAAATGCCCCAATCAATGTTGCATAATATGGAATTAAAGAAATTTGTCTTGTTTTACCAAAAATTCCTTCTCCTTGAATAGGACTAGATAGAAAATTGAAGACTTTTGGATTATCTGCTCCTCCATCTTTTGTATTGGCTAACACTTTTTCAAAAGTTTTTGCATAATCTTCAGTTTCTTTTGTTGACTTTTGTGACGCCTCAATAGAATCATTTAAATTGGTTAAAATATTTTGAGCATTATCCTGTACTTTGGTTGTAGAAGTTTTTAATTCTTTGATTGTTGGAGTAACATCTTTTACTTTTGCTGCTGATTCTGCAGTTGTAGTACTCATTTCTTTGGAAGTTTGAATCAAAGACTGCATTCCCTTAACCAAACTGTTTAACTCCGAATCAACGGTAGTAGTAGTATTTTCTTCTGGATGAGGATTTTCTGTAGTTATTACAGACTCAGCCTCTAATGGTGTGGTTTCTTTCCAAGAATCATAGGCAGTATTGATTCGCTTCATTGATTCGCTATACCAATTATTTAATTTATTAGCTTCTTGTAATAATTTTTCAGGAACGGTCATTAAATTTAATGTTCCGTATAACGTTGGTTGAATTTTTTCCGCATTCTGATCTGCTTCTGTACCAATTATTTTTTGTAATTTATTGATTTGTTCTACTGTATTTTGATATAACTTATTACCGGAATTTTTATATTCATTCAATAATTTTTCAGTAATTATTTCTTCTTTTTCTTCATCTGTAATATTATCGTACATCCAGTAAATAGAATCTTTTCCAGCTAACTCTTTGATTGATTTATCTTTATTTTCCTCTTGGTTCAGCATATTTACATAATCTTGAATAGATAAGGTTTCGTTAGGTGTACCGAACAAGGTAACAACCTGTTGAGCAGCATTATCTAGTACTTGAATTTGTTTTAAAAGTTCCGGAACATCTTGTACTAGTGGTTTGTCCATAGGAATATAGACAGCAAAGGATCCTTCATTTTGAATTTCATCATTAACCTTCCAAAAATAATCAATTGATTGATAAGCTGTTTGTTGTTGCTCTGTTGTTAACGTCCATTCTAGTGGTATTTCTATCGAAAAACTCACTTTATTAGGAAGAGAAGCCGTTTCTGATTTGAAATTGTCTATAACTTCTTCTGAATTATTTTGATTCTCTTTTTCACTAATATTTTCTGAAATTCCATCCTTGATTTTTATTGGTTGAGGAATAATAATTTGTGTAGAAGTTGACTGAATCGTTGGAATTTCATATCCAGCCTTCTCTAACTGAATATTTATCTCACTTTTTATTGTATTCATTTGATTTTGATTCAAAATAAATGCAATATTTTCATGATTTGAACCTTCTAAGACAATCCTATTTTCCTTAGTTGTATCTAAAGAAAAAGTTATTTTTTTAGGTATTGTAACTGTATGATCATGTATTTGTTTTGGCTCTAAATATAAAAATTGAACGTCAGCTCCAAATCCTATTCCAGAATCTTTCGCATATTTATCAACAATTTGTAATTCATTACGAAAAATGATTGCTTGATCAGATGTTAAAATGTCATTTTCTTCTAACTTGTCAATTAATTTTTTTAGACTTTCATATGGCAGTTGAGCAATCAAGTTTTGTAAATTTTCTTCATAATTTTTCCTTAGTTTAGGTGTATTTTCTTTTTCCCCTGTAATTAATTGAATGATTGCTTGTTTAACTTGTTCATCTGTCGCTGTTTCAGGTGTTGCTTCTGAGTCATTGTAATATATTTTTGCAATTTGTTTTTTTAACGCAGTTAATTGTTCTACTTGACTATGTAGTTCTGCGATTTCCTTTTGTAACTCTTTTATTCTATCAGCTTGTGTTTCTTGAAAAAGTTTAGATTCTGCCAAAAAATCTACATAAACTCCGGATTCTCCTTGGTTATTAGATAAATAAAAGTTTCCTATCTGATCAAGTATTGTTGTATTCAATTGATCAAATTCTTTTTTATAATCAGTTGTCGCTTTTTCCCATTGATTGACTAGTTGCTTTTTATGCAACTCGTATTGTTCATTAAATTGCTGAACAGATTTCTTTATTTTTTCATTTGCTTCTTTTGAATATTCTTCAACAGATTTTTTCACACTCTCAGTTGTCTCACTACTTGACGTTAAATGAACATTATTATTGTCTAGTAATGATTGAACAGATTTCACAAATGCTTCTTGCTCTGCAGAAAATAATTTATTATCCTCATCTAAAATGCTAGCAGTATTTAATACTGTCATATAACTTGTAGGAATTTCTTTAAATGGGGTATATATTTTATTTTCTAAATCAGCTTGTTGATCCAATTGTGTGTCTACAATTTGTGTGACATTTTGTTGTGCTTCTGCTAGATTATTGACAATACTCGAAAAATACATTTGAATCACACGACGATTGAATTCTTTTAAAATTCCGTTTACTTGATTTTGAATCATTTGATTCGTAATTTCATTTTGTCCATCTCTTACTTGATACTCTATTTCAGCTTTTTCTGGCGCAATGGCTTGTAAAGATAATATTTTTTCAGAAAAATCTTGAGGAATAATAATTTGTGCATCAAATTGACCATTTTCAACTCCAGAAGTAGCAATATCACGTGTGGCTGTTTCCCATCGATTTGTTGTATCTTTATTAATTAAAGTGACGAAATCTGTACCTAATGAATAATATTTTCCTTCAAAGGAAGCTCCTTTATCTTCGTTAACTAAAACATATTGCATCTTTGACGAATGATCATTAGCGACTCGTACCATATTTTTATCTTTGAATCCAAAATAAACCAAACTTGATAGCAATAGTACACTTAGTCCAACGATAAAAATATATGGAATAATCTTTTTTCCCTTATCTCTCATCTTCTTCTCTCCTAAAAAAAGAAGTGTTAGTACAATTTGTTTGCACTAACACTTCAATATCTCACAACTAAAAACCAAATGAACTTGCATCTTGACGATCTCGTTCTGCCACTGTATCAGCATATTTGTTCAATTGACCATTAATGCTTTCTAATAATTGTTCCATTTGTTTGACATTGCCTTCCAATTGATTGTATTGTTCTAAATATGCTTGGAATGCTTGTCCTTTCCATTCTTGTGCGATTTGTTGATTCATATTATTCACTTTTCGGATGGCATCTTGAATTTGAGAAGATGCTTGTGAATAGACTCTCGCTTGTGATTTAAGTTGTTCCGGTGTGACTGCAATGCTTCCTGTCATCAAACTTACCTCCTTTAAAATAACTGAAAACACTATCATAAGTCTAAATCATTTATTTTTTCTTGCTTATTTTTAAATTTCATTTTTTTTACATATACAAGAATAACAATGTTTATTTACTGATAGTTTTTCTTTTTATGTCATTATTCTAATATAAAATAAAAAATTTGACCTAGTGATGTCACAAAAGATCGTTTTGAACTCATAATCGTTGTTTTTTGTATTATTTTTTATCATATAAACTAAAATATTTGATTAAATATCAGTTGTTTTGATTCTATATTAGATCATCTTTATCTTTCAATAACAAAAGACAGCTAAATTATTTTTATTATAATTTTAAACAAATGCCTCTTTTCAACTCTCGTTAGTCTTCTTATTCTCATAAAAATAGATTACTCTCCTCTAATGAGTCGAATAATCTTAATACATGCTAGACATTTTTTTGATTCAAAAACGCTTTAAAATTCCCTAAAAAATTTCTCTTCATCAATATCTAAAATATTTTTGAGCTATGTACAAGAAGCATTTTATTCTAGCTTAATTTGACAAATCATATAATATCCACGCGGTCTCTTAATCCATATAAAAGTTCTAAATCAAGATGACTAATTAATAAGTCTAGTAAAGCAAGTTCTTTTGCTGTTTTTTTATAAGCTTCTTCAATCTTACTAAAACTCTCTCTATCATCACTTTTGCTTGAATCTATCTTGTCAGATTCTGAGAAATATTTATCAAAAATTAACTGACCAACTTTTGACGAAACTTGAACTAACTCTTCTGATTCATTGTTCATGACAGTCAATTGAACCTTCTCAAAGAGTTCATAGTTAAGCAAATCAGTGTATTTAAAATGCTGATTATATTCTTGTTTAATTAAATCTTTGAGAGTATCTTCATTCAATTCCATACGAGAATATGTTTCCACAATCCAACTGTCAAAAAATATTCTTCTTAAATCAAAATTATTAAAGAAATATGAACGATCTACTATCTCATCTATTCTAGTCATTACCATTTTCGATATTGACTGTATAGCATATGAGATACCTGTATCATACTCTTCTTTGATATAACATACTCGACCTGCTATCTCAGGATTTTTATCCTTATAATAATTAAATATTTCATTCAAAGGATTATGAGTATAATTTTTAAAAAAATATGATGCATTGAACCTTCTATTAAATTTCCCATATCCAAAAATTTCATTGCTTTTCTTGAAAAATAAAATTAAATTTTTATATTTTTCAAGAATTTCACTTCCTAAGTCACTGACCATATAAAATGTCATATATTTGGAATGTTTTTTAATATCTTCATCAGAAATCGTTGACTCTGCTTCTAAGATAAGTAAGTCTTTCGTTAATTTGTCCTTTCGATTTAAAAATTGCTTTATATCAGAGACTGTCAAATACTTCAAGAACTCTTTTGGTGTATTTTCTCGAATAAAACCAGCTCTTAAAAGTCTCGAAATACTTGAATGAATGTTGATTTCCTTAGTATTTAAATGAAGAAAGAAATCACCCTTTGTGATCAACTTATTTACATTTTCTTTTAAAACAGGTTTATTGATCATATTATATAAAAGATAAATATCATCAGTATTATAGTCCGGCGTAGTAACTCCTCCATATACTTTTTTATAACTAAAATTCTAACATTTTCATAGAAAAATTTTCCACAAAAATAGTGTTTTTATCGTTGACAAAACTTTTAATATCCTAATATTTTGCACGCGCTCAATTTACTGTCTTTCTATAGTTATTCTCTCTCATCCAATTATAAAAATATCATTATTTGTGGTATGGAGCTGGGTATCATAAAGAAATGATATCTTTAAATCTTACTACTATCGATTAGTTTCGAATAATAAAATCTACATGAATTTAAAGTATATAAGATATTCCTATAGTCAAAAAGGAATACCTTATATATCGATCATTTTTTCTTTCACAAAAAAAGAAGAAATTTGTAAAACTGGTTATCCATGTTTTGTGAAAGAGTATCAATTACTCTCACTCATACGAACGCTTTCGTATGTATCATAGAGTGATGATTGGATTTATTTTTTATTTCTGAGAATTTAGACCTTCAAAAAAATAGCAGTATCCCCTAAATACCTCTACAATTAAATCATTGAATATAATTTAACCAATCTAAATTTAAGGTTTTAATTTCCCTGTTATAGCTAAGAATGTTGCCCCCGCGGCAATAGTTAGTGCTCTTTTAACCATAGTTCCACGATTTTCTGCCTTTTTCTTCTTGTGATAACTACAATATTTTTCACCATCTAAGATTTGTTTTTCACAGCCTTTCACTTTACAGATACTCACTTTCATTAATATTCTCCTTTACTCTGACTATATTGCTAGGAAAAAAATCTACCTTTAATAAGTCTTCATTACAATTTAGGAATTCAATAATCCCAGTTGATGATTCGATTACTTCCTCAGAGAGATACTTAAATGGATTAGTTGAAGTTGGTGGAAGATGTCCATCTAAAAATAAAGCATCCTCGTCTGAAAAATCTCTAAGTATCAAATCCTTAAAATCACTCACTGTATAACTCAATGCTTCATATTCACCTAATTCAATTAAACTCATAATCTGAAAATTAAAGGCATCCTTCATATAGTAAAGGTTATCCAACGCATCTTGCGCTAAGCTCGCTGCTTGTTCTGCTTTCTTTTTAATCGTGATTGTTTCACTCAGCCAATTATTATTGTTCTTATCTAATTCGAGTTGTCGCTTTGATTCATATAATTGGTTAAGCAACAAGTTTTTTGCGTTAGTAGCTTGAGATAACACTTCAACAAGTAACGATTTTTTGATTTCTTGATCTTTGGTCAAAATTGCTAACTTGAACTTATCCTCTGCTGAATAAACTTCCGCGTATCTGTTTAAGTCAAAATTTCGATTTACTCTATTAATTTTACTATTAAGCACTTCAAGTTTATTCGATATTTCTTGTAATTTTACACTCAAACCCACAGTTGCTATAGTCGCTCCTAATTCTACTGGCATATCTTTAATGGGTATTTGAG
>Ga0153922_1000725_pt1 | contig 12780 bp, 16 predicted proteins | sample TSNJ006MetaG_FD_104723 | JGI IMG/M metagenome (GOLD analysis project Ga0153922, IMG submission 104723) | Attine ant fungus gardens microbial communities from New Jersey, USA - TSNJ006 MetaG | ecosystem: Host-associated > Fungi > Mycelium > Unclassified | place: USA: New Jersey, Brendon T. Byrne...
ATTGGGCACAGTTCACTACCCGATGGAACAACGGTTTTTTTGTAATCGTTCCAACGGCGAGTGTGCCGTTTTCCAACTTATTCCAAAGTGATTAGAAGCATAAAAAACATAAAATCAATAGTTAAGGATTGGTTCATTCATTGCTTCATAAAATACATCTGGAATGTTAATTTTTAAGTTTGAGGTGCTATGCATATCGGCAATTCTTTGAAACTCAAGTACAAGTATTTCTTCCCTGAAAGAGATGAACAGGAAAGCAAGGCGCGTGACCGAGTAAAATTGAAACTTGCCCTATGCCCGGAGAAATATTTGCAGATTGTGGAAGCGACGATAAACGGGATTCTTAGCATGGATGAAGCGGAGGAGGCATAAAACACCCTCCGCTTTTTCCTTTGTAATGCCGCCGTATAAGTATTAACGGCGGTTTTTACTTTTCCGAAAATCCAAGAAAAAACTTCGCTTATGTTTGCCAAAATGAGCATTTCCAACGTGTTAGTTATAGGGGAATAAGTTTCTTAGCAAGCATAGGAAAGGGGTACCCTTTCCGTATTTTCACCTTTTCAGCCTATCGCCTGAACGGTAAAAATTGCTTGTTGGGAAGTATCCCAAACCCTCTATGAAAAGCGAAAGGAGTGTCAAAACATGGACGGCAGAAAACGCAACGTACAAATAAAATTCCGCGTCACCGAACAGGAGCGCGGATTGATTGAGGAAAAAATGAAGCTGCTGCATACAAGCAACCTTGCGGCATATATGCGGAAAATGGCAATCGACGGCTACATCATACAGGTAGACCATACAGACATTAAGGCTATGACCGCCGAACTGCAAAAAATCGGCGTAAACATCAACCAGATTGCGAAGCGCGTCAATGCCACGGGCAGCATATACGAACAGGACATAGCAGAGATAAAGGGGGCATTAAAAGAGATATGGCGACTACAAAGATTAAGCCTGTTAAAAGCACGTTAAGCAAAGCCCTTGATTACATTATGAACCCGGATAAAACAGATGATAAGCTGCTTGTGTCCTCCTATGGCTGTTCTTATGAAACGGCGGATATTGAGTTTGAATTTACTTTGTCGCAAGCAAGAGATAAAGGAAACAACCTTGCACACCACTTGATACAGGCCTTTGACCCCGGCGAAACAACGCCGGAGCAGGCGCACGAGATAGGGCGGCAGCTTTTAGATGAAGTGCTGAAAGGGCAATATGAATATGTTTTAACAACGCACGTTGATAGAGGGCATATCCATAATCACGCCATGTTTTGCGCCGCCAATTTTGTAGACCACCGCAAGTACAATTCCAACAAAAAAAGCCTTTACGGTATCCGTAATATCAGCGACCGGATATGCCGGGAAAACGGCTTGTCAATCGTAAAACCGGGCACGGAAAAGGGCAAGGGCTTTATTGAGTACACCGACAAGGAAACAGGGGAACGGCGCACCCGTCCGGCGAAAGAGCGCGGCAGGAGCTACGCGGAATATCTCGCGGACAAGACGGGTACCAGTTGGAAAGGCAAGTTGCGGATTGCCATTGATACGCTTATCCCGCAATCAAAAGACTTTGAGGACTTGTTGCGCCGCATGGAAGCGGCGGGGTATGAAATCAAGCGGGGCAAGTATGTGTCATTCCGCGCCCCCGGTCAGGAGCGTTTCACCCGTTCTAAGACGTTGGGTGAAGATTATACCGAACAGAGTATAACCGAACGCATACAGGGCAAGCGGCAGCGTGTTTCCACACCGATACGGAACGATAAAAAAGTCAGCCTTATTATTGATATTCAGAACAGTATCAAGGCACAAGAAAGCCGTGGATATTCCCAATGGGCGAAAATAAATAATCTAAAACAGGCGGCTAAAACCTTGAATTTCTTAACGGGAAACAACCTTTTGCAATACGCTGATTTACAGGCGAAAGTTGAGGAAGTGACCGCCGCCAACGAGCAGACCGCCGACACCCTAAAGAATGTTGAAAAGCGGTTGTCCGATATGGCGTTACTGATTAAGAACGTCAAAACATACCGGCAGACAAAGCCCGTCTATGATAATTACCGCAAGGCAAAGAACAAAGAGCGTTTCCGGCAAGAGCATGAAAGCAGTTTGATACTCCATGAAGCCGCCGCCAAGTCGCTCCGTTCGGCGCGGATCGGCGGCAAGCTCCCCAACGTGGCGACGCTGCAAGCGGATTATTCCCGATTGACGAAAGAAAAAGAAGCCCTGTATACCGAATACGGCAAGCTGAAAAAGCAGATGAAAGAGTACGGCATTATCAAGTCCAATGTTGACAGCATTTTGAAACAGCCGGAAACGGATAAAAAACGGACAAAGGAAACAGAGCTTTAATTATAATCCATGTAACTCCTTGACTGTTCATTTTAGGCATAAAGCAAAATGACGGCTTTTAATTAAACCGTCGTTTTGCTAAATCTTTTATATATTTAACCTATAAATCGAATTGTAAATAAACAGTTCTATTTACCGCTTTACTGCTTTATTATTTAGCATAACTATTAAGGTATTCAGCAGTATTATCTGAAATCTTGAAATCAAATGATATAAGGTCTGTTTTGAATGTAATGTATGCGCAATTATTATAAGTGATAATGCGCCCCACTTCTATTAAAGACACATCATTTTCGTCTTGACCTAATTTGACTGTCTCCGTATTATACAGAATAAATGTCATCTGCTTTTTTGCGTTTTCAGGTAAAGTTGCAATTTCCCAACTGTCAATATCTAAGGAATTTGTAAACGTTTCAATCCCGGTTGTGTCTGTTATTTCAGAAATTGTATCTTTATTTTCAGCGTTTATTACTTCGATTTTTTGACTTTCCCCTAAATCTTTAGCCCATTCAGAAGCATCGAAAGAATCATTATCATTAGAGTTACAAGCTGTAAATAAAATCGTAATAGAGAAAATAAATAAAACAGAAACTAATAATTTTTTCATTGAAAACACTCACTTTCTATTGTTATTATTGTTTACTAATCTTCGATATGAGCGTAAAATACCCATAAAATATATGCAAAGATAAGCCCCAACACCGCTAATTATCATTCCAGCACCTAAAGAAATATTCATCCAAATATCAGTTCCATCTAGCATAACCCCCATCATAGGGGACACTACAAATCCTACTGGAATAAGAATAGTTCCGACAATCACAAGTAAATCGTATTTCTTTTTCTTTTCTTCATATAATTTTTTTAATTCTTTTTTGTATGCGGTGTCAAATAGTAATGGTTCCGTCCAAATCTGCAAGTATGGATTATCAGATAATTTGACAGATACAAGCAATGCGATTCCCGCAACAATCGAAATTAAATAGAGAATTATACCTAAATCAATCGGAACAAAAACAAATGTCATGCCAGATATAAAGATTGCAACAGCCAGCCCGATTTTTCGATACTTAGAAATTTGATAAAAGATAAAACCGTCTGCTTTTTCCCGACTAATATAAATTCCATTTTCTTCTACCGAAGCATCTGTTTTCTGGTTTTCATCTTCATTAAGAAGATAGTCAAGCGTTACACCAAATATCTTGCTCATTTTTATGATTTTTTCAGTTTCAGGATAACCGTTGTCATTTTCCCATTTACTGATTGCCTGTCTTGAAACCTTTAATTGAAAAGATAATTCTTCTTGAGATATGTTAGCGTCTTTTCTTAGGTTTTGAATTTTCTCACCAAAGGTCATTCGGTTGTACCTCCTTTCCAATCACAAGATAACATTTTAATCCATATCAGACCACCAAAATGCGGTTGCACTTGTGCAATTTGGAGTTGCACTTGTGCTATTACACTATAAATTAGTATTTTCATTTCTTTTTTCTCCCATCATTCGACTTTTTAGCATTGGTTGGAACAAGCCATAGATTGCCTTTTTTTACTGCTCCTTTAATCCGTCCGGCAGAACAATAATAGTTTACCATACGGGCAGTAATACCCCATTTTTCTCCTATTTCTTTTCCTGTTAAATAGTCCATATTATTCACCGCCATTTTATAATCTGCTTATATTATATTTCTTTTAGCCGAAATATACAAGACAACAAGTGGACAAGGGAAACAGGGCTTTAATTATAATTCGTGTAACATCTGCATATCTAATTTTAAGGGCTTGCTACGTTTATATATTACCATGCCAAAAACCGGCGTTAGAAATGGCGCAATAGCAAGGTTTTTGAAGCCCTATTGCGTGACGGGTACGGGCATAAAAAAAGACGGGAACGCGATAACCCTTTTGTCGGCTATCGCGTTCCCATTCCTTATGTAAGATAATTTATTGTATCATTCCATTTTCCCCGAACTTACCGGCTATATATGCTATGGTTTCCTCCGGCGTGGGATATTCCCCTTTGCATGGTATGGACTTCCAGAACGCTTGTATTTTGGGGTCTGGATTTTCCCGCGCCGCTGCTATGGCAATCTCTATTTCCCAGCGTATAGTATCTACGCCTATCCCCTCGCGCCCCGCAATCTGTCGCAATGATTTTTCTGCTTTTTTAATTTGTTTTGAACTCATTTCATTATCCCCTTTATGTGCAAGATGTCTAACAAGACATATTAGAACTGTTAAAACTATTCTAACAATTATAGACTATATATGTCAACCATATTTTCGACAAAATTCTGAATACAGATAAGGGGAATTAGCATGAAGTACGGAACAATCAAAATAAAACTGGACGAGCTGATAGAAAAAGAGGGTATCAGTAAAAACAAATTAAGCCATAAAGCGGAAATGCAGCGGTCACAAATCAATAACTACTGCAATAACAGGATAAGCAGACTGGATATAGACGTACTTGCCCGGATATGTACGGTTTTGAATTGCGGCATTGATGATTTACTGGAATTTATACCGCCGGAAGAATAACAATAAAATGACAGTTTCAGCACCTTTTCAGTACATTCTTAATAATCGCATTGCGATTTTTTGATACATCCGTTATAATGAAAAATAAGGAAATACGTTTGATTTTGACACAGCACGGCATTTTTATCAAATCTGACAGGGGCTTACATATGGAAAAAGAGGATAAATTGATTGACGTTCCGACAATCCGCGCCGCCGTTGCCGGTGAAGCGTGGGCGGTGGAAAAAGTCATTGAACATTACTCCGGCGAAATTGACCGTCTTAGCACGATTGAGAAAAGACAGCCGGACGGCAGCATAAAGAAAATTGTTGATGAAGATATGCGGCAAGCCCTAATTTTGAAGCTCATAGAAACGTTGCCGCAATTTGAAACAGAGCTATAAGCGCGGCGAGATAAAGGGGGCGTAAGGAATGACACGCATGGATATTATAAAGGATTTTTTCAAGAAAACCGTCTTGCCGGTGTTCCTTGCATGGTTTCTGTTTGCCATGTTCAAGCCGGTTTTTACAAAGGACGGCGTAACCGATTATTTTTTAGTATGGCTCATGTGCGGTATTCCGTTCGGTATCCGGCGTATGTATCTATGGCTAATCCCAAGTGGTTTTGACTTAGGCGGTACGGTGGGCGTATGGGCGTTAAACTTCATTGTCGGCGGTCTGATAGGCGGGGTCGTTCTGGTGTGGCGGCTTGCGTGCGCCGCCTGGTATCTCATTTTGACAGTATACAGGCTATTAACGTATAACAGTAAAAGCAATCGTCTTTCAAGGGAAATTGTGTCTGATATGATGGGCGTAAAAGAGGAATAGGCGCTAAAAAGACGGACGCGACGGCTGATAAGAACGATAACATTTTCCCCTTATATGATAGGTCTGGAACATGTTATAGTATTACTGTTTTTCATTCGCCTTTTGGACGATAAGGGGAATGCAGATTATTTATATAATGAATATTTGAAGGAGAAATAAATTAAATGAAAATTATAGAAACACATCTTAAACAAGATGGATTCCGGGGACAATTATTTGACCCTGAAAATGGAACATCCAAAGCAGTTATTATTCTTATGGGCGGTGAGGGTAAAATCATCTCCGCAAAACTTTTAGCAGAAAAACTTTCAAATTATGGTATCGCCGCACTTGCTCTTTACTATTGGAATGGTGAGGATTTACCACCTGTGCTATCAGATATTCCGCTTGAAATGGTCGAAAGTGCAGTAGATTTTCTAAAAAAATACAATGGTGGATTCAAAAAAATTGGAACCTACGGTATTTCTTTCGGATCAGTTATTGCATTAATGTCAGGAGTTATTTTCCCTGAAATCTCATGCGTTATAGCTGTTTCAGCAACGCATATTATTCCTGAAGGCTTCATCGACAAAAAGAAAGTTTCTGGTAAATCCTTTCTCACTTATAAAGGTAAGCCATTTGAATATATATCGTTGGAAAGCAATGTTCCCAATTTTAAAAGATTTCAAAATGCATATGAGAATAATTCCAATGAAAATACGTATATTCCTGTAGAAAAAATAAACGGAAGAATACTATTGATGGCTGGTAATGATGAATCGTGGAACTCGAAATTTTCCGCAGAATATATGGAAAATAGGCTTAATATCAACCAATTTCCTTTTCCACATAAATTATGTGAATACAAAGGCAGTCATTATATTGGGATTATACCGGATATGAAAAAATACAAGTTACTCAATTTGATTAAACTTATTTCAAAAGAAGAAAGACGAAATAAAGTAGATTGTGAAAATGCCCGAAAGCAATCAGAACAAGAAATAATAAATTGGATTAAGGCATGGTAACTATGTAAGAGTATAAGCATTATCTTCATTCACCTTTGTATCCAAAGACGTAATATAGACAAAAAAGACGGGGTGCAACAACCTTAATGGCTGCTGCGCCCCGTTTGTGTGTGCTGCTTATGTCACGCCGTAAAACGCTGATTTTTGGGAAAAAGGTATAAATCCCTTGCCCCTGTAAAATCGTGTCCGCAAAGCCGCATTATACAAGGCTTTTTTTGCCCCTACTGCGTGACATTTCCCGTTGTTTCCGCTTGCGTTCGGCGGCTTGCCGCCTTTGTATTCTTTTCCGGCACTCCGGGCAGTATTTGACGCTGTTTGAGCTTGACGCAAAACAGGAATTGCAAACGGCGCACTGCCTTTTGTCCTCCGGCGCGTAAAGCTCGGCGTACAAGTCCTTGTCAAGCGGCAGTACGGCGGCGCGGAACCACTTGCAAAGCAGGGAAAAAGAAATCGTCTGCGGGCATACGCACGTTTCCCCGTCGTCCAATAGAATACAGTTGCCGCCGTCATAATTACAGCACTCTTTTTTAACAAGGGCGTTTGTCCTGCGGCTTTGCTGCGGCATTAGCCGCTTAATCTCGCTCATACTTCCCCGGCAGGGTCAATGACAAGCTGCGAATATTCATTATCCGTCATGCCGTTTATTTTTTGGATAGTGCGTCCGGCAAGCTCCCGCATATCGCTTTCCATGTAGGGCAGCGCGGCGGTGATTTCCCCGACTAGCTCCCGCCGTGTGCCGGTGTCCGTCTTGTAAATGCTCATAAGGTTTGTTTCTTCAACGGTAAATCTAATCATGCTCATACCTCCAAATCATTATTTTTGTTCTTGACCGCCGCCTTTTTGGGTGCGGCGGCTATCTTTTGCTTGTCAGTCTTTAACTGTTCACGGATAGACGGTTTTCTGCTGCTGTTACGCGCCTTGAAAACGGCGGGGGTGTACTTCTGTCGTTCCTCATGCGCCTGTTTCAAAAGCTGCTGTAAGCTGCCCTCATGCTCCGGTTCAAAGCGGGTTTGCGTTATTTTCCCATACTGCGCTTGTAAGCCGTACCAATTACCGTTGTATTCCTCGTAAGGGTACCGCCTTTCTGCGCCGTCCTCAAATTTCACATTGACCGAAGCGGCGGGAAGTGCGTCGCGTTTTAGCTGCTCGACGTGCCGCCTGTAATCCAGTTCGTAAAGGTTGGCTATGACTTTCCCGTTTGCCATGCCGGTAATATCTACGGCGTAAGCAAGGATAGTGTCCTTTGTGTCGGCGTAGTAGCCCCATGTGTGGCTTGCATGGGTTTCTTTCAGTAAAACGTCGCGCTCTTTGAAGCACCACGTCCCGGATGGGCGGGACATCCAAAGTAAACGGGTATTGTCAGCGTCCGGGTTGGTCGCTGCTTTCAAGAACATTTCCTTGTCATACTGAAAATCAGTTTTGTAATGCTCCGTGTTGATTTCCATAACCGCGCCGAGTGCGGCGGTTATGTCCACATTTTCATATTTCCGCATGGGCTACACCTCCAAATCCGCATTTTTTAACTTTGCAGCCGTCTTTTTAGGCGCGGCGGCTATCCGTTCCTTATCAGCCTTTAGCTGCTCCCGGATAGACGGCTTTTTGCCGGTATCACGGGCGGGGGCGGTTTTCTCTGCCTTAATCGCGGCGGCAAGGTCGGTCAGATTGACAGGCTCCCCGGCTTTTGCCATTGCTTCAAGCTCCGCGACGGTGGGGGTATTGTTTATAATCCCATCTATCATGTTACAATTCTGCTCGGTGGATTTTTCGGCGGTTTCAAGATAATTCACGGGTGAGGGGTCAAAGGGCTTACCGTCAAATTTTATCTCCGTAAAGTTATCCTTGTAGGGATAGGCTTTTAATACCTCCGACTGGACGCGGGCAAATTCTTGATAATCCGCCCCGGTAAAAATACCCTCTTTCAGCATATCGGCTTGTGATTTTACCCAACCGTCGCCACATAAAAATCCGTACATTTTAGGATTGTCAGATACGAACACAAGGGAATTGTCGCTGTTATCGTAAAAACTCGGTTTTTCATAGTTGCAGCGGTAGTTTTCACTCTTGCCAATGTAAATCTTATCGTCTGCGCCGACAAAGGCGGTCATACCGGCGTAATTGCTGCGGCAAGCCGAAACAGTCATAACACTTGAAATGTCCGGGTCGGTTTGTTCCTGACCGGATTGTAAAAACTCCGGCACGTCCTTAAATCCAAAACGGTCAACATAGTGTGCGGTTTCGTTCCCGTCATGGTTCAGCGTCACAACGTCGGAAACAGAAAGGGAATGTCCCGTAAAGTCCTCCGGGTGGTAGTAATTAAATTTTTCATAAATCCCCTCTAACGTGTCGGTGTCGGCGGTGATGGGCGCGGTATAAACAAGTTCGTAGTTCACCGGGTCAATGGCAAGCCCCAACCGTTGTAGCCGGTCAAAAGGTTCAAAGCGTAAATCCCTTGTGCCGTCGCCCTCTTTTAGCTGATAAATTGAATAGGTGTCGTCCTGTCCGGCCGTTACGGGCTGCTGTTCCGGCGCGGGTTGCTCCGGCTGTGCCGTTTCCTTTATTGCCTGTCGGTATAAATCGGTAGGGCGTTCACCTGTTATGGGCTGAATACTTTTCACGTCGTTCGCTGCATAATAGGCGTTATAGTTTAGCTGCCGTTGCCATGCTCCGGCTTCGGGCGTAGCTTTTGGCGACCAACGGAAACCGTTACGTTTAAGCTCTTCACGGGTAGCTGCGTCCGGCTTTTCGTCAAAGAAAACCTGTAAGCGGTTGTCCTCTTTATTGGCTTCCACTTTGCCGCCGTCAAACTTCCAACCGGCATGATTGAGTACCTCATGTTTTTTTAAGCCCTCAATACGCTTTTTCAGCCTGTTTATTTCCGCGTTATTATTTTGGAGTGAATACGCTTCAAAAGGCTGCGTTGCCGCTCTGCCATACCAACGGTTCGCCATACCTGCCGTTAGCTTTTGTATCTGCTCTGCCGAAAGCACGGGGCAGCCGTCAAGGGTTTTATGCTTGCGGTAATAAGCATTAGCGGCTTTCATATTTTCCTGCGATTTTTCAAGCCCCGCAAGTTTGGTTTCCAACTTACTAACCGCGTTTGGGTCGTCCGCGCTAATGCCGCCCATGCCCGTACTGCGGATTTTATCAAGCAGGCCTTGAATATCCCGCCATTCCTGCATGTTCCTGTCGCTTGCGGCATTCTGCTTTTCTTTCTTCCGCACGGGGAAATTGGACGGCCCCGCAATCAGGACAGAGGGGACACGCGCCGTAATGGAGTAGCCGTTATTCATATTCGCGGCCAGCTTCCGGGCATAGGTGTCCAGTAATCCGTCGATTTTATCATGGTACATGGGGTCAACACGCGCCTTTTGACGCTCCGCAATTTTAACCGCTTCGTCTACATATTGCCGGTATTCTGCTGTCGCGCTGCCCGTCCTGTAATCGGAAAAGCTGATTGCTTCCTTTGCCCGCCGCGCTGCGCCCTCGTTGATAGGGTAATATTTGACCGTCGTTGTCGGCTCGTCGGGGGCTTGCGCCTTGCCGGTATCCTGTTCGCCCTGCTCCGGCAGATATGCGCTGACTTCATCAGACGGAACGCCTGGACTATCCGGCGCGTTCTCTGCGGCGGCGGGTTCGCTCCATTCCTCATGTCCGGGCTGCTGTTCGGCGGTCTGCTCCTTATCTTTTTGAAGCTCGGCAAAATGTCCGTCAATCTCGGTGATAAGCCCTGCGGCGGTGCCGCGTATGGTTTCAAGGGACGCTTTCAGTTCCGTAAGCTCCTTGCCGCTGCTCCAACCGGCGACATAGCCAAAGGAATAGTCCGACGTGTCAAGCCCGTAATGCCCACATACCGTATAGGCGATACTTTCTGCTTCCACCTCGCGGGTGTGCTTGTCAACGCGGTTTTGTTCGTCTTTGGGGGCGTTTAAGTCCACGTCATGCAGACGGGCGTGTGCTATCTCATGGATAGCGGTTTTCAGCGTTTGCAGCTCGCTCATGCCCTCACGTATGGCAATCCGCTTGTCCTCCAGATGGTAGTATCCGTTTGCGCCGGTTTCGATATTCTCAAAGGCAACGGGGACGGGTGACACTTTTTCAAGGGCGGCAAAAAAGTCCTTGTACTGTCCGACGCTGCCGGTCAGCTCGTCCACGCCGATAGTCGGCAATTCTTTTCCCTCGGTCTGCGATACGTCAAAGACGGAAACCACCTTGTAAGCCGGGATTTTCACCTCTACTTCCTCGGTGACGGGTTTTCCGTCCCTGTCTGTAATGGGCTTTTGTGTGCCGGGGTCGATTTTCTCCATTTCCTTTTTTACTTTGAACGGAGAGGGCGCAATAATCTTGATACCCTTTTCGCCCTTTTTCACTTGACGCTCAAAATTCTTTTGCCATGCCCCGTACCCGGCAATCAGGGAAGCGTCCGGCTTCTGCATGGAGATAAGTATGGTATTGTTAATGCTGTAATTATAAAACTTTGACATGGTTTTTAAGTAGCTCTGGTATTTCTCGCTCTCGAATATATCCGTTATGCCCTGTTCCAACTTGTCCGTAATCTCTTTTATCTTCTCGGCGGGTTTTTCCGCTGTCAGTACAAGGGGGATAACGGGCTGTGGCTGTACTTGCTCCGGGGGTGCGGCGGCAGCAACGGCGGGCTGTCTTGCGGCGATAGCGTCATAGTCCGCTTTTGATGGGTCGGGCTGTTCCGGCTCCTGTCCGCGCTGCGGCGTTACCCGGTATTCTTCCGGCACGTCGCGCCCCTCGAATATGGGTTCCCATTTATCGCCGCTTTCAAGGATATAGCCGTGTTCAGTGAAATACCCGTTTTCACTTTTAGCGGCAAGCTGCCCCAACATTTCAATATCAATCGCGCCCGTCCATTCTTCCGGCATTTGTATCATTTCGGACTTTTCTAAATAATACCCGCCAAGCTGTACATGGTTGAAAACATCCGGGATAAGCACGAAAAAGTCCGTATTGTCGGGGTAGTCTATGAATTGCCCCACGTGCTCAAAGTACATAGGGCTGTCAGCGGCAGCGTTCAGCTTTTGGGTCTGGAAACGGTCAAGGGTTTCAAGCCGCACCGCCATATAATTAAGCTCGTCAATGTCGGCGTTCCTTACCATATCAAGGGTAATCCCCTTTATAGGTGTTTCATGTTCGGATATGATAAAGTTCTCCCGCGTCGCGCCTACGGCCTGTAACGCCGTTTGGAATTGTTCGGCGGTGGTGGGAAGTTTCAGCCATTCGCCGCCCGGTGTGCCGTTTTCGTACTGCTCCCGGTTGGATATACAGATATTCAATGGGTCTTTCATATGGTTACTCCTTTCCTGTGCAATCATTTTGTGCATAAGTTCGTAATCTTCGGGGGTCATGCTGCCGTCGTACACATAGGGGTCAGGCTCCCTGCCCCTGTAAGGACTTTCGGAAAACGGAAGTCCGGCGGCGTGGGCGGCTTCCCGCGCGGCTTCGATTAGCTCCGGCGGCATGACGGCGGCGCGTGCTTCGATAAACTCCGCAAGGGTATTAAAGTGATTGTCATAATGCCAGCGCACCCCGTTTGTAAGTTCTTCAAGGTTCATATCCGCGCCCAAGTGACCGCAATAATAACCGTTGACGGCGATAGCGCGGGGGTCTGTATCCCTGATGTATTCCAGATTTCCAAGGTCGTCCGGATCTATGGTGTCGCTTGCGGGGTCAAGATAAACATACGCATTGTTCCATGAACGTCCGTCCCGCCAGAATACCACCCATGCGATACCGTCCCGTAATTCGTCCTGATACTCTTTTACGGTGTCCCGTAAACTTGCCATTGGCAACACTCCTTTCCTTGCGCCGTGGATTTATGGAAAAGCCCCACAACACCTGCTGCTGCTAAGATACATGATACTGACTTATGAATTTATTCAGGAGAAAAAGAGGGTTTGGGATACTTCCCAACAAGCAATTTTTACCGTTCGGGCGATAGGCTGAAAAGGTGAAAATACGGAAACGGGTACCCGTTTCCTATGCTTGCTAAGAAAGTTTTTTAGCCCCTTTTCTCAAATCGGTAGTTGACGTACTTCCCGCCGGTATCGGCTAAA
>Ga0153922_1000727_pt1 | contig 12748 bp, 12 predicted proteins | sample TSNJ006MetaG_FD_104723 | JGI IMG/M metagenome (GOLD analysis project Ga0153922, IMG submission 104723) | Attine ant fungus gardens microbial communities from New Jersey, USA - TSNJ006 MetaG | ecosystem: Host-associated > Fungi > Mycelium > Unclassified | place: USA: New Jersey, Brendon T. Byrne...
CATTACCTCACTGTTTCTAAAGTCATTTACCTCAATACCGCGAAGAATGAACGGAAATGGCTTCAAGGAGCGGGTGCGTGTGGCAATTCGACGACCGGCATTCTCCCTACTCAAAAATATCCACAGTGCATTTTCTGTTCTTGCTTGACACCATTCAAAGTGTCATAGTGTTCGATGATGCTTTCTATTGGTTTGTTTACCACTTCAACGACTTCAGCTCGTTTGGTCATTTCAACCTTTCACTCATCGACGGCCCATTCCTTGACTCTATCATCATGTTCACCGTGCAAATTGTATATTGTTGGAGAATATGGAGACTTGGGAATTGGAGAGTCATACCAGCAGTTACAGCATTTGCAAGTTTCTTTTGATGCTGGTCTCAAGACAGTGACATTAATCTGTCCGTGGATAGGTTGCGTTCATGTCATGTGCCTGTGGGATGTTTGCCGGGATTTATGTAAGTTTATTCCTTTCTTCACTATTTATCTTGATTGACAAGTCTCAGAGTGTCATTGTAGATACAGCTGCGCTCAGGAGAGTCAAATGGGTTGAAGAGGTCAGCACTTCGCATCCATGTGAATGATGTGATATATCTGATGAAGTGACCTACATAGTTATGGCTGCTGGCGAGTGCTGTCGTTGACATTACAATCGCCTTATCTATGGCTTACCTGGTGTGTCGTATCAAGTAACCATTCTACGGAGTCTGTTGGGCTCATTGCGTTCTGAAAGCTTACGCAACTTCGAAAAGAGAAATCAACCCGTTCTACGCTGGACCTGCTGAAGCGTATCCTATTGATGACTTTGGAGACAAATTCTGTCACTGGTGAATACGTAGAAGGTTTTCAATCACTGGAAATACTAATCACGCCCTATACAGCCGTGGTAGCAATTGTAGACGTCTTCACATACTTCCTTCCCGATGTTAAAGAGCCTGTAAGATATCCTCGTTCTTGTCCATTGTTTCGATAGGCTCTTATATATTATTCCTTGCAGAATACCAATTGCAATGTAACAATGTAAGTCTCATTCCAAGCAACGAGGATATTTCCCTGATAATTAAGTCCATTACAGTGGCTATATAATTGGAAAATTGTATCTTTTTCAAGCACTTTTCTTGCTTGTCCATTGCTCATCACCATTCTTCGGCCAACAGGTATAGCAATTGTTTCATGGTACTCCTCAATCAACGAATATATTTCGAAGCAAGCCCGGTCAGCGGCACGATGAGCACACTTGGTTGTGGCAACAGTAAAAACCATTCTGTGCAGCTTTCCACGATACAGTTCAAGACATCGCGAACGCTCGCTCAGTCGAACTTTATCTCACAAGCTGGACCGAGCAACCACGATGACATGAAAAAAAGGCAAGATTCAATGGAGACGGAGAGGAAAATTATCTCCACTAGCCTAGTATGAGATGAAACGGAGTACCGTAGTGGTATAGCTTTCCCGATGATGTATAATAGCTTAATCAAAAAGTGATCGAGTGAAAATGATGTCAACTTAGTATATACGTGAGACTGAACACGCACGACTTTCTTTCTCAGGTGGCAGAGAGGTCAAGACTCGGGTAAAACAAAAAATTCTATTTCTGTATCTATACTGAAACACAACATATCTCTTAAAGGAGGAAGAGAGGAAGAGAGTTGATCAGAAATAATTGACGCCGCGGCAACCTCGGTCACAGTATCGTTATACCACAATTACTGAACAAGACCGAATTGAAGCACATCCTCGATTCTAATCCCCTTTGTCTTTATCCCTCATTATAACCCATACCTTGATCCACTTAAAATATCAATTTTCCAGTTGATATAGTTTGCTGACAGAAATGGGTGACTTTCTGTAGGTAATCTGGAGAATCCAGAATTCTCTAAATAGTCCATGCTGAGATGCTAAACATGACTGTAGGCTTCTCAGACCTACTCAAATGTCTGTCGTGATCTAGCAAGGTAGAATCTGTTATGGATAGACAGATCAAAAAACTATCATTTGATGGTGCTAAGGGATGAAAACTCTGATTTATTTGCTGACAGTTTTCTATCAGTGACTAAAGGCCGGAGGACCTTCCCCGGGATGACCCCCAGTTTCTCCATAGTGAGCTCTCGCCGGCCTCAGAGAGAGGCAAAGTTGTAAGTGAAGTATCTCATCATAGAAATTACAATCATAACAGCCTGCAGGCAACGTCTCATCCTCAAGAGGCGAAGAATCATGACCATGATGGCAACTCTGGCTCAGCCAGAAAATTTAAGTAGTATGTTAAATCCAATTTTGGAGACAACGAACGACATCTGTACGTATACACTTGATCCGTCCGTCTCAAAATGGAAAGTCAGTCTGGCAGTTTTCCTAAATCACGACATCTGGGGATGTCTAGAAAATCCTGAAATTCACATCCAATATCTCGGCACAGATTGTTGAAATCCCAAATTCCCTCAGACTGCTCGTGGGAAGGTACCCAATGAAAGAAAGTCAAGTAAAATCAGCTCATCAGAGCATCTCGGGACATTCCGGAACCCGGCATGTCACATAATTTAATTATAATTTGATTTTGATAGCCAGCACTTATATCCAACGAGCAAGGTAAGACGCAGAGGGTCTATGAGAACCGAAGCTAGAGCGCTATCTACCCAGGGACTAGGGGGATGGGTTTGAAATATTCTTGTGAAAAGGGACCTGTCACATACCAATTTTCCATGGTACCACTAGTCTCTTTGAAAGTCGAGAATGGAAAACTGCGCGCGGCTTTTTCAAAATTTTGCCAGCAAGGGTACCAGACTCATTGTCATATATTGAGAAAAGAAGAAAGAAATGGCGTTCTCGCGTTCCCTTGCGCCACGGACCGATCAGGCTTTTCTCAACACAACGATGTCTGAGTTTTGTCTCAGCTTGCAAGCTGATTGAGGGCAACGATAATCGACGCATAAAAATGTCAAGGAGTACAGAACATAAGGATAAGACATATGTTGCATCAAGTGGATCTTGGAACAATTTTCGAGCTCAGGGAATTTGGCTGTATTGTTGTTCGAGACTGATGGTCCACGCAAGACATGCCAAGGAGACGATCAAGGAGATTACAAATCATCGGTTACTACTCAAAATAGCGACCATCAGCGTCGGGAGGCGTGAGTCACACCTGGAGCCGAGCCGCACGTACCCGTCCCTCCCCACGGTGCCTTGACTGAGAACTTTGACATGGTATGTATTGTTTTCAGGAATTCAACTGACACTTATCATTGGCCGTAATAGCAGCAGCGACAGCACGCGAGTCCCGAACCTGAAGCATGTGGCACGGGACACAATGTTACAGTCACTCTTCAACCGGAACCATCAAATATATACCAGCCCAAATTGCTGTGCCCTTCTTCTTCGACCACTTCCTCCACACACACTAGTCAAGCGATGGCACTGATGGCAAGACCACTTAAATGGACGCAAACTCTTGCCCGAATTGAAATCGCAGACTCATCCGTCAACACTCCTGTACTCGATGCTTCTGGTGCGATGGCGCCATCGCCGTCAATCTTACAGCACCAGGAGAACTCGGTTGTAATGGATGTTGATGGCCAACACCATGGTAAAGCTCTTTGTACTGATGAAGACAATGATCTTCAAACTACTGCTGGACCACAGCAAACTTCGAAGCCCAAGTCTCAAAAACTGAATGTACAACAGCCAGTTCGTAACTTCTTTTGATCATTTTTCTGGTTCCTTATTCATTGCTCCGACAAGGCATTATCCACGAGACGTGCACCAACATCTAGACCTGTCCGCACCAAACCTGTAGCTGCCAGGACCATTGCTCCTCGTTTTCCCTCTCCTGCATCCACGGTTCCCGAAGACCCAGATCCTGAATATATTTTCAACCAACTCGCGAAACATCATATCAAAATACGTGACTTTGCACAGTGTCCACCCTACACCACTGGTGCCTCTCTACCCAACGACAGCGTCTCTACCCCTGCATTTGCACCTCCTCATTGTGAGAATATTTCCAAAACCGTACATCCCATCAGTTCGGCTCGTGTGCCATTTCCACCTGAAACCTTCGATCCATACAAGGCACTGGGTGAATTCGAGTTCCGTCTTCGGCAAAGGCCTCGTATACTACCCATTGGAGGAAAAACTCTCAGGAGATTAATCGAAATTGGGTGGGTCACAGAGAACGAAGTTGAAAGTCGATGCAGTGAGAGCGATCTCGAAAGTCTTGAAAATTTTGATTCAAGAAATCGTATGCGACTCCTGAAGCTGACCGCGCTCCGTGAGCAACGCGAAAGAGAGTTTGGTACTACGACGGTTACTCCCGTTCCCATCATTCCTGTCGTTTCGAATAATGAAGCTGTGAAACCAGGAACTGGATTGCCGATTAACGAAGGCTATACATCTACTGGTGCTTATCCTTATGTTACCCTCCCTTTTGAAACTGTGCCGACATTCGCGGAACGTGAAGCATTGATACGGGGTTTGAGACCGCACTTTAACGTTACTGATCGAGTCATTCGCATGGGGCTAGCCATGGAAAGGGAGCGTGAAAGGGATAGACTAGAAGCAGAAGAAGCTTTAATTAGAATGCGAAGAGAAGACGAAGCTGAAAGAAAACGTGTCGAGTGTGAGGTGCTGTTACCGAATGCAGAAATGGATGAAGACATGTCCAATGGCACTGCACTGACAACTGCCCCGGTAACTCCAGCTGTTTTACAGCCCGCCGCAGAGATAACGTTGCTCTCACCACGAGCAGCTAATCCAAGGAAACGATCCCCGCATGATGCTTGGGCGGACGAAGAGAATCACCCCAAGGATAATAATGATGAGTTAGAACCCAAACGATCTCGACTTGCGCGTTCGCAGTCTGAGACCTGGTATGAGCAACAACGTCGTCAGCAGCAGCAATCTCCCTTTGGCCGATCCAAAGATAATCATCCTCGTCCACATTCACACTCTCCGCGGAAAGCAATCACAGCTTCTTTTGAAACTCGTAATAATTCGAACTTGCAGTCACAATCTCAACAAACTCATTCACGTTGTCAATTACGAAATCAAACTTCACCATTTACTCCTCCAGAAATTCAATATCCGGCTCCATTATCTACGTATGATCCAAATCTCTATCCAGACGCAGCGAGTGCCATTGAGGCTCAATCTCAACAATCTGAATCTCAAGGTCGTCGTCACCCGCATTCTTATCGTCCCGGTACTGATACTCCACCGGCTTCTGATGATGAAGATGATGGTGATGAGAAGAAAGGTATCATGGTTGGAAGAGGATTTGGATTGACAGAGGATGGGGAACCGGATACGAGTAGGCCTAATGCGCTGAAAAGGGGTCCGAAGAAGGGTGTTCAGAGGGAATTAACTAGGGGTAGAACTTTGGTCCAGATTTTTTGAGTGGTTGCGCAGGTGGATGGAAGTGTTGAATGACACATTTTCTCAAGGTTTGTTCATGCTTTCTTTCTGTAAGCTGTCTGTGTCTGCATGGTGGATCGGAATAATCGAGCGAAAATTACTGGATCAAGACTTGAAAGGGACATTATGGAGAATACGGTGTAGGTTATTAGTCCGGTTCAAGTTCTTTTTAATTGATGGCTTTAACTCGTTCGCTGGATTGGATGGTGTAAGGAACCTTGCATCATGTTCTTCTGAGTATTCTTCTGAGTGTGATGATCACCCCTTGAATCAGAATAATCATTCTAAAGCCACCTGTGGTGAGAACTATTGGGTACTGTTTTGAACAAGCATGACAGGTATTCCCATTGGTCTGGGTAATAAACAAACACAACTTGTAGACAACTTGTCATGTTCCGTGCTGATTGTTGACCGAGTTTCTGATACTACTGTAAAAATGTGATTGATAGAAAGACGCCGTGAAAGCTATTTGAATTTGAACTGTGGCTTCAAAACTCAATTTGATCTCATTAGTGGTGTGCTTTAATTGAGTGTGCCTTCATTTTTCAAATTTACGTTAGGAGAAGCACCTAACCAAGAATTTCCCAAGGATTTCAGTGGTATCAACACTTCCCAAGGAAGCAAAGGGCTCGCCAAGACGAGTATGTTATTCCCACACTTTAATATTGGTCTTTTCCTCCTGATGCGCGGTGGACTGCTAACATTCCTGGTTGTCGTCCATGTTGCTGCCATTGTCCTGTTCTCTCGGGGATTTCTTTTGAGTAGATTTGCACTTGCTAATATCTCTGAGCGAGGCCAGAACCAGCCACAGCCAACACACAAGCGCGCAGTGGTCCTCGTCATCGACTCGCTGCGTTTTGACTTTGTTTCTCCAAACCCACCGGAGCCCCACAACAAACACTACCACAATGTCTTAAAGCTACCTGCTCAACTTACAAAGTCGCGTCCAGAACATTCTTTCTTGTTCAATGCGTATGCTGATCCACCAACGACAACTTTGCAGCGTATCAAGGCCCTGACTACAGGCTCATTGCCCACTTTTATTGATATGGGAAGCAACTTTGGTGGTTCTGCTATTCTTGAGGATTCAATTGTCAGACAGTTGCAGCTGAGTAATAGGACTGTGAGTGCTAGCCTAGTCCCGTTCTCACAATCTCATTTCTCATTAGAAGATAGATCGCTTTTATGGGAGACGATACTTGGTTGTCCACATATCCAACTTCTTTTCACCCAAACTTGACTTTTCCTTACGACTCTTTCAATGTCGAGGACTTGCATACTGTTGATACAGGAGTCTTCACGCACCTCTTCCCGCTTCTTCTCAACTCTCATCCTGCTTTGTCTACTTTGCCTGGACAAAAGCAATTTGACTTTCTCATTGGTCATTTCCTCGGTGTAGACCACGTCGGACACCGTGTTGGTCCTTCCCATCCGTCCATGCATGCCAAATTAACACAGATGGACACCGCCCTACGACGAGTTGTGGATCTCCTCGATGATGATACCATTTTGGTCGTATTAGGCGACCACGGGATGGACCGTGCAGGTGATCATGGCGGTGATGGCGTTCTTGAGACGTCATCCGCTCTCTGGATATACTCCAAAGGACCGCCCTTGATGGACAAAACCTTGCCAAAAGTGTTCTCTGGGCTTCTTGAATATAAAACGTTCCCTGGAACCAACATCCCATGGAGGTCCGTACAACAAATTGATTTGCTGCCCACATTGAGTCTTCTGTTGGGTCTGTCAATTCCGTATAACAACCTTGGCAGCGTCATTCCCGAATTATTTTGGCGTTCTTCTCCCATTCAAACATCCGAGCTGGAAATAGCACTGGAGGAAAATTCGCGGCAAATTTATCAATACCTCGATACATATCAATCGTCCTCCTCAGGATCCGATCTCCGGTCTATCTGGATGTCCCTCCGATCTTCCTGGGACGCGATTGTCGTCGCACCTCAACTCTCGTCTGTCAATCCCCTTGAAGCCAGGCTCGTAGCAATGTCGTTGTTCAATCGCTCTGCCCTTTCTGCATGTCGTACCATCTGGGCCCGATTCAACCCAGTGCTGATGGCCGCTGGCTTAGCTCTAATGCTCACCGGGATTCTAACTACTCTGATCGTCTACAATTCTCTTCGTTCTCGCATGCCACTTGCAGCGGAGGAGCTTCTAAACGCCGTGATACCCAAGGTTCTAAAGACCACAATGATGGCAGATACTGCAGTTGCGGGTTTTTCTCGTGTTTTCGGATTCGCCCTGCCAGTGGTGTTCCCTAGTGGTCTACCTATGAGCACGTTTGAGACGGGTTTATTCATTGGCCCCATGGTGGGATGTGTTGTCCTGGCTGTATCTGTGTTCACTCACGATGACTCTGTTTCACGCGGACGGAGAAGGAACGCATACTCAGTCCCAGCAGCACTCGCCGTCTTGATCCTACTCCTGCATATGCTTTCGTTCTTCTCCAATTCTTTCACGTTTTGGGAGGATAGAATTGTAATATGGCTGTGCGCGTCGTCAATGGTACCTTTTGTGCTATGGGGAGCTGCTGCACCAGGATTATCTTCCGCAAAATCGACTTCAGGCCAGAAAAAGAGAAGTGTGGGTGTATTGGAGAGACTAGGATTAACGACACTACGAGGCAAGATTATCGGGTTCTCAGTCTTATTCCTTATCTGTGTCCGGTTCATGTCCCTTGTGACTGTATGCAGGGAAGAACAAGGCGCATATTGCCATGTCACATTTTATGCTACGCCATCTACGCCACCCGCTATAGCTTCGTCCACTTTCCTCGGCCTTGGTGGTAGTTCTAGAGAAAATGTTGTACCAGAACCAATGACGATCGTATCCACATCCACAACACCACCAACTTGGTCTCTTATCTTTGCTCTTCCCACCGCACTAGTTTTGCCTGTCGTCATTACGCAAATTCTAAAGATCACAAAAAGCGATAACGGGGTTGCCCCGATCATGGTTTGGGGAGTTGTCACGCCTGCTCTCGTTGGTTCATGGGCATTTTGGACGTTAGAGTGGGCTGAGACTGGAATTCTTCACACAGTTGACACTCCAATGCTCAAAACCCTTGAAGCAGTTGCAGGAGTGTTGGATGAGCTTATTGGATTGCGAACGCTGCGCTCGTGGATCGCGAGAGGTGTATTTTCGTGGGTCTCATTAGGATTTTTAGGGTGGTGGATGCTCCCTCTTTGTTTAGATATTCGGTTGTCGACAGCGTCCTCCACGCTTGCTTCTGCCCCTTCTACAAACACTCCCAGGAAAACCCAGATTACGATACTTGGTTATGCGAATGCATATGGAGCGTCGTATCTCATGTTCTATCTCCTCGTATTCTCTTTGGTGTATCTGTGCACGTCGTTACCTGGGCAGGTCGTTCTGGGGTTATCCACGATTGCACTGATGTCGTATTTGGAAGCTTTGGATGGAGTCAGAGATGCGAAGGAGATTGAAAGAGTAGTTGCAAGAGCTTTGAACCCTTCCCAAATAGATACCCGTATCAATTCTGGCACTATTACTGCGACTAAAAAGTCTCAGGTGTCAAGTGATACTGCGAAAAAGAACTTTAACCAAGACGAGGCAGAAGCGGAGCCTACGACGCTCCTCGCAACGTTGCCTCTCATCCTTCTCTCTTTCATCACTTTCTATGCCACTGGTCATCAAAGTACGGTTTCGTCGATGCAGTGGAAGACGAGTTTCGTCTTGACTGAGACTGTCAAGTATCCGTGGAGTGTTTTGAGTGTTCTGCTTAACTCTGCCGGTCCGTTTCTGTTGTTGGGAATTGGTGAGACAGCGTTGGCTGGGGGCTGGAAGCGGTCTCCGATGCTTTTACCCCATACCGCACCAGATGAGACTGGCTCCAAGTCTTCTAGAGAGCTACAGAAATCGGCAAAGGAGGAAGAAGCAGAGTTGGGTCAGGATGTCGAACAATCATCGCTTCTCACGATTCTCCTCATTCAACTATACTTCCTCGTCCTGTTGTTTGGAGCGTCCATGAGTGCTGCGATGTTGAGGAGACATTTGATGGTTTGGAAGGTTTTTGCGCCACGGTTCATGGCAGCGGTTGTAGAGATACTTGTTGTGGACTTGAGTGTCTGTTTGAGTATGTGGTTCGTTGTGGGTAGAGTGGTAGATAAGGTTGGATGGGTGCTTGGACGAGTAGGTATTGGAAGAACTTTGAACCAGGTCGGAGGTGGTGGTGGTGGTGGGAAGGAGAAGGAATAGTATTCGGAGTAAGATGTTGCCGAATGGTTCATTGTGATGCTTCAAGAGGATCGGGAACTGCTCTGTTCTGAACCCGAATTATGTAGAAGAATGTATGAATATTCGAATGATTTTTCGTCTGTGTTGGGATTGCGAGTTGTAGGTCTGTTGAAATGTAATGATTTGTGAGGTAAAGAAAAAAATGATCACATTCTATACATTTGTATATCTTTTCCTTGCATTACAATAGGGATGTAGACAAACACGAGGGATGGTCCACTTTAATGTGCACATTAGTTGGTAATTCACTGCCTGCTCTAATTTCTAGGATTCTTTTGCAGCTCACAAGTGAATTAGAGGACATTTGACTATAGTTGATTTACGGAAGTCAGAAAGACGATCGATCAGGTTTTTTGTTTCGAGTCATGGCCATTCATCGAATAATGTATGTATTTGTTCAATACTTTGTATATGTAACCAGTGGGTTTTGACAAGGGACAGCTGGGACTCCAAATCATTTGTATGGTTGGGCGGGTGACGATAAACGCGTGCCACGTTTTCAAAACGTACATATCCAGTGTCGTTACGTATTAAACACCCACCCACAACGACAAAAAAATGAGGTCCACCGATAACTTCTCTCAACAACGACAACAACTTGCAGATCCAGAAATGACATTCGGTGCAGGCGATTCGCGGGTAGTATATGACTTATTATCTCCCGATCTCGGAGAAACCGCGTATGATCAGTTGATCAAGCAAGTTGAATGGGTTAAGATGTATCATCGTGGTAAATGTCATTTTGTTCTCCTCATCTACACATATTTATCATATTTAGGGGGTGAAGTACCGAGATTAGTGGCTCAGCAAGGGGAGATTTCGGATACGGACGGAAGGTAAAGAAAAACAAGCAACCTGAAAAAAGTCAGCTCAAATTCTCTCTCCCCTTTTTGAGTTATCCGATTTATCGTCATCCAGTTGATGAAATACCTCCGCTATCATCCTTCTCTCCTATTGTCCAACTCATACGCGAACACGTTCAGAAAGTGAGATTTGATCTGTTTATTACTCTCTCTTTTTTTATCTGAACGGGATACACACAAAAAGGTTCTAAACTTCCCAGTAAACCATGTCCTCATTCAACATTATCGCTCTGGAGCCGATTACATATCTGATCACTCTGACAAAACAATAGACGTGATCCGAAACTCTTCCATCGCCAATGTCAGTTTGGGAGCTCAACGTATTATGACGCTTCGTCTCAAAAGAAACAAACGGAAACAACGATAAGAAGGGGAACGTCAAGCTACTCCTACTACCATAACCGCCCTTGATAAGAATCCCACCACGCACATCCATCAACCACCACGTTTGACACAACGTATACCTCTACCCAACAACTCTCTGTTCATCATGGGTCTAGAAACGAACAAGAAGTGGCTTCATGGTATATCGCCTGACAAACGACCGCTTTCCACTCTTTCTCCGCTTGAACAAATCCATCAAGGTTCCCGAATCAGTTTAACCTTTAGATGGATCGGTACGTTTATCAACCCCGTGGATTACACGATCTGGGGTACGGGAGCACGAAGCAAGAAACGCGAAGATGCGAGAAAATACATCATCATCATGGATAAAACACCACCATCACCAGAAGACGACGACGATGGGATGAAACAATTCAAAAAGCTGATATGGGCTTTTGGTCAAGAGAATCAAGACTCTGAATTTGATTGGGATAGGTGGTACGGCGAAGGATCTGATGTTGTGAAATTCGCGCCAGAAAATAAAATATGAGAAAACCAAATCGTCCGAATCTGTTGGGTTAGAGAGGAACGATCATTAATACGTATCATGACGCCTTGTCTCAGAAAAACAAAAACTCCAAAACACAATAACAACAGCGGGAATGTCAAGCCTATCGCTACCCACGAAACACCATCAACACCACTACTACTACTACTACCAACAACAACAATAACAGAAGAAGAAGAAAGGGATGGAACAATTTACAAGGGGCTTTCAGGTCAGGAGAATTATAAATCAAAAGAACACCTTGGTGCTGCTTATTTAACAGTATGTTTGGTCAGTTGCTTCAATGGCACTAATACTAAGATCTATAGAGTGAGAGCTCATACTTTCCTCAAAATATAGAAGCGAAGAAAAGCGTGATTTGAGACCAAGTGTGAAGTTATCATGTAATATTCCAGTATCCTGGTGTTAATTTTGTCTCGATCTTGCAAACAAGCGAGCAAATACAATTATTAGAGATACATTGCTTGGAAGTGAATCGAGGAACCAGCCAAGCTGATTGAAGAGATTATCCTGGATCCAAAACCTGATTTAGATGCGGTACCAGTAGAAGTAGAGCAAGGAGTCATGGATGTGATGATTATGCAATATGGGGATTGGAAGAAGGTTGATGAGGAAGAAGTCAGACGAGGCCGAGAGGCAGGGGAAGAGAGAGACTGAGTGTAACTGTTTTGGAAATTCGAACATTAAGGTAGTAATCAGAGAGATAGAAGTTTTATGGGACTGTCTAACTAGCTAAGTCTTCCAGGATCGCCGCAATGCAATCTTGATCGATCTCCTCACTAATAAAAGTATCTGGCTGATATTATACGTACGACCTCTTTCGATGTCGCTCATTATCCGTTTGCTCATATCCTCTACAATTGTGACTTTGTTTTTTACGTGCACTATGATTATTATTGGTATGATGAACTGGCACATGCTGATATACCTGGGGAGCACGTCTCTCAAGTGGTCATCCCATCACTAGTTCTAGGACACCACTTGAGGAAGTAAGTGGAGTTTTCTCAAATTCAGTTCGGAACTGAACCAAGTATCCCCGCCCTGCAGTGAACTACTGGCGCAACACTTAGCACTATGGCTGGATTGTGTACTGTCATTGATAGAGGTTGCATCAGGTAGGTAATCAGTCACTCTCATTCTCTACGTATATCTTTTTGATCTTCTCTCAGTGACATGTTTACTTATACTGCTGAGTCCACCAAATCAAGGTTTTATATATCAGTAGGTCATTTTATGCGCATCAACTAATCTTACGCTCCTTTTGCTGCTATTCAATCTTGCTCGTAAATTGGGGATATTATATTCTGGCAAGACGG
>Ga0153922_1000728_pt1 | contig 12741 bp, 7 predicted proteins | sample TSNJ006MetaG_FD_104723 | JGI IMG/M metagenome (GOLD analysis project Ga0153922, IMG submission 104723) | Attine ant fungus gardens microbial communities from New Jersey, USA - TSNJ006 MetaG | ecosystem: Host-associated > Fungi > Mycelium > Unclassified | place: USA: New Jersey, Brendon T. Byrne...
AGAAAAAAAAAAAGATAAATGAACATGAATATTCAACGAATTAATTGAAAAAAAAAAAAAAAAAAAATTGGAACACTCTTAAAAAGGAAGGAAGAAAAAAAAAAAAAAAAAAAAAAAAAAAATAAAAAAAATAAAAAAATAAATAAAAAAAAAAAAAAAATAAAAAAAAAAAAAAAAAAAAAAAAAAAAAAATTTTTTATAAAAAAAAAAAAAAAAAAAAAAAGAACAATAAATTATTGATATATTAACACAAAAATAGTATAGAAATTATATCTAATATAGAACAGATTAGTTAACTATAATAGAATATTAACTATAATCTAGAATATTAATTCTAATACTACACACATCTCAATATGAAATTACCCAAGAATCGTAGATTTAGATTAGTTTAACAAAAATGCAAGCAAAGCGAGTTACTACTGAAAGTAGGTCACTGACTGAAATGATTGAATGTGAGTGTGACCACGGTGAAATAAAAAATAAATTAAAAATAAATGAAAAGTTATTGAAAGTGTTAAACAACTTTGTAAAGAATCAAAAAAGTAATTTTCTAAATATTAAACATAACGAAATTTTAAATAAAAAAAGGTCATAATCATACCATATCTCAAAATTGTAAAATTAAACTAGTAGACACGCATTTCATGCTACATTATATTATTGAATATTATCGATACGGTAGTGTGTGTGAGGTAGAATCTTTGATTGTGCGATCTTCCTTCTTGCGAATAAAAAGTGATAACTCTAAAAATAACAAAAAATGTTAGGTAAGGGCCTTTACGTATTATTAGATAAATAAAGTAGAATCTTTCTATATAATCTAAGGGTATAAAATAAATTACCTACTTTCTTCCCTGATTAAAATATAATCTACCTATATAATAAATAGTGTATCTAGTGTAATAAAGACCCTCTTTGCATGTGTTGGTGACAAAAAGTTTGTGATTCTAAACTATCAATTAGTATATTCTTAACTATTTCTTACTGAAAAGATGTTTTAAAATTTATTATTATTATTATTATTATTAGATTGGTAATAATTATAGTGGGTTAAAGATATGGTAAGAATTGTAAAATTAAATTATTCTGTAATTGTGTTAAAAGAAAAAGGTGATTATATTTAATTAATTAAGGGTTTTGTGTTATGTAGGTGAAAGTGTTATTATTTTTATAATTAGTGAGAAGCTGAAAGTGTGAAAGGAAGATTATAATTACGTTTAGTTAGTTTAATTGTATAATCATGTATATTAGTTTCTATAATATTTATCGCGGGTAATTTGAACTATTTGTTCTTTAACAAGTGATTCAAATATACTCTTAGTTAGATATGAATTATTAATAACACGTATTCGTATAATAACAGTACCATCTTTTATGATAAGGGAATAGATTTATTTTTTGCGGAAGAGAAATTGAAATTATTTAATTAAGTAAAATACTTATACTATTACTGATTAGATAAAAGGGTATTGGACTATTATTAGTTAAAAAGTATAATCTACCTATAAATATCTAGGGCTCTAGGTAATAAAGTACCGTATTCTTAACTACTAAAGTATAATCTTCCTATATAAAATTTTGGTGTAGGTGGGGTGTTTGATTAAAAATTTCTAAAATACTTATAAAATATTTCTTATTTAATAGTTTCAATAGTTTCAATAGTTTCAATAGTTTCAATAGTTTAATAGTTTCAATAGTTTCAATAGTTTCTTGAATTAATTAAAATTAACAAATACTTGTATTATAATCTTCTTTTTTTGTATTTTTTTTATAAGGTCGTAGCGATGACACAATAAAGGTAGTGGGAGGTCAAATAGATAGTAGTTTAGATTGCAAAATATAATGACAATTGCGTTATACTGATTGCTAAAAATACTATTTATCAGAATTTGAATTGGTCATTTTTTTTGACATATGACATTTACGTTAGATCTTTTATCTTAAGATGAACACTCGATCTTTTTTAAAATTCTATAGAGGGCTATCTATCAGTCTCGATACACTCGAAATTTAACGTTAATTATTCTTAATTAGTTTGTTCTATTGTATTAGCTTTGTCTTAAATATGATACTATTACTATTTTCTTAATATCACAATCTATAGTTAACTGGATTGATTTGATTGAAAGATTACTTATTACTAAGTTATATTTTTAGTAGATTAATCTACAGGTTTATTGATAGTTGAGTTGAATAGTTGACACTTTAAGCGATTAAGGTAGATGAGAAATAATAATGATAGTAAATTATAGTATCTGATATTCTCTTGTATACTGTAGATGATTGATTATATTCTACTATTTAATGGGCTACTAATTAGTATTTGATATAATATTAAATTATATATTAATCTAGAGGTTTTCTGGAATATGTACTTGAATATTTTATATTTTATCGATTTCCATTACTGATTATGATTAGATTAATCTACAGATTTATTGAACAATATACTAGAATATTTTATATTTAAGCGATTAATATTTATGAATTATTATATATTATCAGATGATTGATTTTAGATTATAGTATTTAACTTTATTATCGTTCAACAGTATATGATTAATAAAATATAAATATAAAAATGAAAGATTATTATTATTAATTCTTAATATTTAATTTAAATTTATTTAGAAAAATCTACCGTTTTAATTGAATAGGTATTCCAATATTAGCTATTATTTTGTATACTATTGAGGATTTATTTTCATAAGATTGGTAGTTTATTCTTTAAAGGCCATTATCATTATACAGCTATATAATTTCTTTTCTAGATGTTAACAAATAAAAGATTATTAATTAGATAAATCTACAGGTTTAATAGAATAGCTATTATAATATCAGACATTAGAAAACATAATGCATATGAGAAATAAGATATTAAGATATGATAGAAAGATAATTCTTATTAATAATTAATATTAAATATATAATATACAATAATGATTACTGGTTTATTTACTTTTGTATAGATTAGAGTATCACCCATTAAATTGCATACTGTATATATTTGATTTTATTTTTAATAAACCTTCGCACTATTTACCTAAAAATGTGTAAGTAAAATATATTAATGATAATGAAATGATAATGAAATGAGGCCTTTCCTATTATTATCTAAATAAAGTATAATCTACCTATATATTATCAAGGTATAGTACCTTTATTTTACCTCTAATAAAATTATAAAGTATAATCTACCTATATAATAAATTGGTATTCAATGACTAAAGGGATAAAAAAGTTAACACTGAATTTGTCTTCTACTTTATGTTTTAATATATTAGTTGTGAATCTTTCCTTAAAAATTAAAGTTAAGAAATCAAAATTAACCACATTCTAAAAAGTAATTCAATTCCCTTTTAAATAATTAATACAAAGAAGTACAGAAGATATCATCAATTTTGTGTTAGAATTAATAATCTATAGAAATATAGAAATATTGCGGTACGTTGATTAATTTAATCAAGAATATAATAATAAATTTAATAAAGTTGAGGATTAGACGGATTCTAACCTTTTAATCTCACGACCACACAATCTAAATTCAACACGCTAGATTCCAATCGTAGATTCCTTGCTTTTATCGGATTTAGTCGTTTCAATTGTAGTTCCTCCGGAATTAAGAAATAAAATTATATCCAAAAAAACACAAATTTGAAACCTTATAAAATTATTTAGTAGGATAGGAATAACACCATTTTATTAAAAAAAGTATCATTTACCTATAGAATTTAATGTGTTTAGAAGAAAGAAGAAAGTTAAAACTCTAATTAAATAATAAAGTAAAATCTTTCTATATAATAAAAAAAAAAGTTGTGGAAGGAAAAAATACAGGGTAGAAAGAAAGGTTACTAAAGAAGTGTATTCGTATTCGACACACAAGGATAAAAAAATACCTCAAGAATCAATAAAAGAATCGCCAACAAGCAAAATCGCACTATCCACGCTTTTTATCAAAATCAACAATCCACCATCCACGATTAGGGTAGCATAATCTAGATTGAGTGGCTTTTTTTGTGTAATCAAGATTGTAAGTGGTGTCGGTGTTGTAATTTAAGTGTGCGCCTTCAAAATGAAAAATTATTTTATTTAAATTATTTAATTTATTTTAAAAAAGGAGTAAAATAGTGAAAATACTACCTTTAAATAAGAATAAAAAGGATTCAATTCAATCTTGTTTCTGCTTTCTTTCTTTTCTAAAATTTAACACTTTATTATTTAATATTTCTATTAAACCACAGAGTGGCTATTTTTAATTTCTATTTAACCCAGAATACCCTCTATCTTTTTATCCTCCTCCTTTTTCATAAATTAATTTATTAGCTTTAATTCTACAAAACCAAATTTGAACCTTATAAAATTAGTTATACCCCTATTTAGAAAGTAGATAATTTATACCTTCATAAAATTTAAACGTATACTTATATAATAACACTTAGTTAAAGGAAAAAAAAAAAATATCCTAACCACTTAAAAATTTTTCATATTTTCTAACCTACACTTTCTACTCTAATCCATCTAAATACTTAAACTCTTCTTTTTCTCAGCACACCATCAACTAACTTATTCCATTTCAATAACTAGATAAGAATCTTTTCTTCAAATAATAAAATATTTCAACGAATCACTATCAATTCTGTTATTTTTAATAAATCTATAATATTTCCTCAATTCAAAATAATAAAATACTACTTCTACACTCTTCTCAAATATAGTCATATTCTGTATATTCCTTTTTTATTTTTATTCCACTATTTTATATTCCTTTTTTTTTAATTCTATCCAACACAAATTTGAAACTTATAAATTATTTATACCACTATTTAGTAGATGGTCAAGAGGAACACACAAATTTGAAACTTAAAATAGATTTATTACCCCCCTAGGTAAAATTACCTTTTTTTTATTAATTTATAATATTTCTATATATACACAAGTAGTGGTAGTAGATTTTCAAATATATACACAAGTAGTGGTAGTAGATAGACTATTATTTTAGATAAATTGCTATTTTCCACACTCACTTGCACTTTTCTAATATACTATTTTATAGAATTTAATATTCTTTTTATTATAGAATTGAATTGAAAATATAGTATTACTATAATACCCACTCATTTTTTATTTGAATTATTGGAGGAAGAAATATAGAATATACTATATCTATGGTAACTTAGTTAAGATTATAGAATTCTGATTATTATAGATATATATTATTTATTTAATTATTAATAATGGTTATGTCTTATGTTTGAGAATCTGTTTTAGTTATAATTTGAATATTAATAATAGAAATAACACTATTATAGTAAGTAATAATAAAAATAAATGAAATACAACAAGCTATATATTCTTAAATATAAAAATACTATTTTTAGAAATATACTACTTTTCGAAAATTTGTAAAAAGTCGACAATCCTATTTTGTATCACATAACTCTACCTTATTTCTATCGGAGTTCGTAGTTTAACTCGCATTTCACTAAAATATTTTCTAAGTTTCAAATTTGGGTAGATGGTAAATAAAAATTTATTTAATTTCTTTTTCTATACCCTTATCAAATATAGGAAAATTATACTTTATTTATCTAATCAGACCAATAACCCGCTGTAAAGATAAAAATTTATAGGTTTAAAATTTGGTTTTTTGATAAAATTAAAAATTTAACTCGTAGTTAGTATTTTCACTTTGTTTCATTATTGTGTGAAAAAGGGTAAAGTCATAACACATTGCTATAACAAAAGGTGTATAATTATCTTTATATTTGAACTTTGTACTAGTAGAATTTTCTTTTTCGACGATATTGAATATAATAGCATTTTGAATTTGTTTTAGTAATTATCTGTGATTCTTGGACATTAATTAAAAATAATTATAATTAATATTCTGATATGGGGCTCCTTTAAATTTATAAATAGGTTTATTATGTCTAACAAGTATAATTTTCAATTTTGAAATAAGTTAATTCTGTTTAACTAGTTTAATTTTCATTTTTAGAATTAGTACAAGATTAGTTATAAAAGTCTTAGTATAAAATATACAAATTTAGGATATTATTCTATTAAGAAAATAGCACTTGTAAAAATACACCCTACATACCATGCGCTACGAATCGAAGGTAGAGGCGGTAAAGATTGAGTTGAGTTGAGTTAATACTACTATCATACCGTTACAATACTTAGTATGTGTACTCATGCGATATTTTTGTATAGTATTTTAGTAAAAGTACATTTCCAAAGTAGAGTGTGAATAGAAAAATAGATTATTAATACTCACAAAGAATAGGATAATATAATTGAAAAAATTTTCTAGCTGAATAGTGTTATTTTTATCGGAAACTTGTAATTTCATTACAGAAATAATCAAATATTATTTATAATATTAAGAAAAATATAATTTTATACTTACTTGTCACATTCTCTTCTAAAGTAAAAAAAAAACTAAAAAGTTTTAGTATATTTACAGTTGATTTAATATATCCGTACTTTCATTTCTTAACTGTTAGTACATCTAGTTTAATACCTATTTTCATAGACTAGTTATAATTTGTAGCTATTGGAGTGATTTATTTAAACCATAGTAATTCCTTTTTAGAAAGATAATAAAAATAGTAAAAAATACTTTGAAAAGTATAGTATAGAATATAATCTTTTCTAATATCAGTTAGAGTTATAGTATCGTGGTGAAAATAATTCAGAAATTTAACAAATTAAGTTAATATAAGTATTTTTATTAATGTTTAATATTTTAAATTAACCAAATAATTTTTCTATCAATCAATTATAATATTGTATTTTTGGTGACTTTTTTGAAAAAGGGTCCTCACAACTCACAACTTACACGTCTATCCATAGAATACTTATTATTATCTACAAAGAAATAGTGTTGGTGAATATTTATGCTAAGGTGTTGCATAGATATATTTGTTTAAAATTAAACAGACAAATAGTACATTTGTGCAATATTTCAGAATAATATATTTTCTTAGATAAAGAGGATATTTTTTTAAATCAAGATTAAGTATTAAATGGTAAAATATAATGTAGATTATTCAAGTATCAGTAAAATACAGATGTAAGTATTTTTATACTATATTTCACACTAATATCAGTTACAATATGTATTATATTTTTAATATTCAATCGGTAGCGGTATTATATAAAATTAAAACTTAAATAAATGTAAATTAATTTTTATTTTTAATCCTGATGGTGTTATTCATACTATTGGTAAATTCAATTCATTCTTAACATTTACCCCCTAAATATTTATTTAATAATTTCAATTATGGTATATTATTTAATAATGCAATTTAAATTAAATGTGCTAATGAGATAATATCATTATTATATAAAATCAAAAGTTGATTATATTTATCAATTTTTAATGGTACTTTATAGTATATTTTTTTGTTTGTTTACCATCTTTATGTTCTACACAATTATCTTTAATATGATCAGTAATACCATAAGGTGTTATATTATAACATATACTCATACCGCTTTTTTATGGACTCTCTATAAATAATTAATTTATTGATATTTTCATTATCTGTTTTATCTATTTCATTTTTTACTATATTAGCTGAAATTGTATAATTATCTTTAGGTTTTTAATTTTACTAGTTAAAATCTACAAATGTTGTCACCCTTTACAACTAGGATCAAAAATAGTATTATCAACATAGAGATATTCTTGAATATTAACATTATTAGCACTATTAGCTTTATTTAATGAATAGTTAACTTTAGATAATGATAAGAAAAAAGAGATCAATTTTATTTGCAAAAGATTAATTTAATCTAAAACTGATGCTAAATAGGGTATTTGGTATTGTTAATTTTTTATTTTTAATGGAAGGAGAGTCGAAGTACAAATTTTTATTAAAATACTATTTACACTCTTATAATTTACAACTTTGTAACCTTTATACGTATCTATATCTGATTTCAATAAATTTATTTTGTTTTATTTTTATTAAATTTACAGTTAGTTAGAGCAATTACTGGATTTAATTAATTAAACTTTTTAATTTCTAATACTAGTACTAATTTTTGTTCTTAAAGATAAATATAAGAGAATGTAGTTTTTCTTGCAAACTCCCCTATGGTGAACGATTATTTTGTTTTTCAAGTGATGGCTTACCTTTTTTTTTGCTATTTTTTAAAATTTGATAGGCTTTTTTGTTTGTTTTCCTCTGTTCTTTTTAATCCATAACTAACAACTTAAGAAAAGTAAATCGACAAATTCTTGGTATTATTTTTAATAAACAAATAACAAGGGTTTTAGTTTTGCTTAAATATATTATATATAAATTAGGAGTCTTAGTTTGTCTGGAGTCTTGAGTCTTGACTATATAATATATAGTATTAATATTTTTATCCTTAAACTTAATACTTAATACTTAATACTTGAATACTTAATTCTTGATTAATTTAACTTTTAACTTTTAACTTAATACTTTAACTTTATATTTAATACTTAATACTTGAATACTTAATTATTTTAATTTTTAAGTTCAACTTTGAATTTTTAACTTTTATATTGTAACTTTTATCTTTATTATTTTAACTGAATATTTGTATCAACTTAGGAATTATTAGTCTTAGGATTAGGTTTAATTATTTTAATTTTTGATTCGACTTAAGAATTATTAGTATTAAGATTAATTTTTAATTAAATCAACTACCATAAAACTCTCCATTTGGAACTATTCTTATACCATTTATATGTAAAGCTAATAATCTTAAATATCCATTATTTTTTAACTATACAATAAAATATCCAAATAATTCAACTAATTTAAGTAATTTACCACTAAATTCTTCTATATATGTACAAATTTTACCGGGGTATAGGATTTTGTTTAGCAATAAAGGTTATTTTTAATTAACATCATAATATAACAGGTTATCGCCATAAGCTATATAAAATTTTATAATTCCACCTTAGTCTTCATATTTGAATCAATTTAAATACATCTTTTATTTATCATTGGTAATTTGAATAACCATCTTAAGCTAGATAATTTAAAGTAATATATCTAAACCTAATCTAGAAATAGTTAAACATTGTGTAATTTGAATATCATAAGTTATATATATTTATTATAATTAATATAATTTCCATTAAACTTTTTAAATCTTTACTTAAATATTTTTTACTTTCTTCTCTGAAAATTTCAATCTGATTCTTCTATTTCCAATTTATATTATTCTTGTGTTATTTAATCTTTTTGATAATATTCTATTAATGCAGTATTTCCTATATAATTATCTTTTTTTAAAAAATCATTTTGAAAGAATCCATTTGTTAGTTAACATTTTAAAGATAAACATAAATTTTTAATACTCATTTGTAATAAAATATATGACTATAAACTTATTTTGTATTCGTTTTATATGGTAATTTATACTAATAGTTAATCTAATAATTCTATTATATCTAAAAATTGTATCTATTTTATAATAATCATTATTATAGATATTATATGTATTTAATGCATCTAATAAAATATTCAATTATATCCTTCTAGATTATGTGCATAGATTATAAAACATTATATTTTTTCAATTAATATAGAATTTATACATCCTAAAGTTAGATTTATACTTGATCTTTTTGTTTCAAATAAAATATTTATCTGATCCTTTAAAGATTTTAATTCCAAATCTAATGATTTAAAAAAGATTTAATTTAATTTAATTTTAAATTTATTTATTTTTATGTTGTGTCCCTTATTTGTTGCGCCCGCTGTTTCTGTTAACTAGTAATTTTTGTTTTTATTAAATTTTTTAAAATTTTCCCATCGAAACTGGGACGGCGACTTGAAATAAAAATGAGTGTAAAAAAGTATTTCAATATCTGAAATTATAGAAAAATGTTACAAAACCCAATCAAAGTTACTGTTACCTTAAATTTTAACGCTCTATTTCAATCTATCTTTTTAATTAAATTTGGTTTATTTTTAATTGTTTACTTAAGGCAGTTACAGGAAAACTGTAAACTTTACAGAGATATATAGGTTTGGCGGAGAGATACTAAATGGATAGTTGACGAGTTTCTATACTTTAGTTAACTGGCAAACCCTTTGAAGGAACTGAGGATGGTGTACCTTCTACTAACTCAGACTATACGCTTTTTACCCTAAGTTATAAAACTTTATATAAAATATATGTTTATACTACTTTGAGCTGTTTTAGACTTTAATGGACTCTTTTTTAATTTAACTTGTTATAAACTTTAGATAAATTTTAACAATCCCATGCTTAGTTATTGTAAAAGCAATCATAAAAAGAAAATCCCATTCAATTATTGCTAATGTAACCGTATCCTTGAAATAATCATATATTATTTATATAAAAATATAACTATATAACTAGTTATGCATTAAGAAAAATGTTAATTAACTCTTTAATTTATTAAAATTGCTTCTATGTTCAACTCTCCATTATAATGGACTTAGATAAGTTAAAGTCATAAGTTAAGTTAGACTTATATTAATAATTCCAAGACTAATTAAAAAATATTTGATAATTAAAATTACCCCGGCTATCCGATTAACCTTAGTTTAAGTTATTTTTCTTTTTGTCTATTTAATTCTTTGTATTAATAAGTGTAATAAGTAATGTAATTCCTTAAGCTAAGTTTTAATTCAAATTTGTTAAAATTAAATAAAATTATTAAATTATATCATTGCCGCATCTTTGAAAATAAACTTTTTAAAAATTTAAAATAAGAAAAAGTTAGAAAAAGTCCCAGGTCCAACCCATATTATATAACCACCCTTTAATTTAAAGGTTTTAAGAAATTAATATAACAGATTACACATACCTAAAATAACTAATTTAAAAATTAAATATATAAAATATTATTGAGTTAAGAAAGTTAAGATTTTAATCTCCAGTTAACATTTTTAAAAATATATCACCTTCTACTATTTAGTAAAATAAGCTAAAGTATCCAATAACAAATTAAAATTAAGTAAAAATAATTAATTATCTAATTTAATTAAACTTAATTCCCTTAATTGTTAAATCTAAACATTTAGTGAATAATTAAAATATTGGAAAACTTTTTTTTTTATAAATGTATACTTTATATTGTTGTTATTTTATTCCAACTAATTTATTGTTAATTTTTTTATTAAAAATTTGTTATACGTTGATCTTAAATTGAAAAACCCTTTAATTTTAAAAACCGTTGAGCAAAACAAAACCCAAAATAAAATGCTGTTCAACCTGAGTATTATAAATAATATATAATATTCAAAATATATATAATATTAGGTTTAGGCTATTAAATATTCTAGTAATATTTTATTTACTTTACTTGTTTTATTTATACATATTTGCTTTATATATTAATAACTTAAGTTACTAAAATTAAGGACTGATATAAATTATGAACTTATGAAACTTAAAAATCTTTACCAAGGAATAATAAACCCTTCCTACCTAAGATGGTTCGTAAATCAAGTCAAAGAAACTCGTTAAATCTGTCATAAAATAGAACTCCTACTTTAAAAACTACCTAATTGAAAAGTAGACACTCAAATTGGTAGCTACAAACGTTAATAAAACTATCAAAGATGAGGATCCCATATAATTATTCATGTAAACATACACATACAATCTAATTTTAAGAGACCCTGAAGTTTACAATTTTCCCTCCAAACAAAAGATCCAGAAAAAGCTGGTCGTACCTCTACAGGTATTTATAAACTCTAGCTCAATCAACCTGCATTAAAGGTATTTTACTTTCGTGTTTATCACTATGTCTTTGACATAAGAAGAACCAATTAGCACCTTGATCAACAACCATTCTCCACTAACCCATTAAAATCTTTAAGAGCTGTTATAGATTCTTCAAGGAGGTTATCCCGTTTACAGGGATATGGCTTTAATGACTTTTTGTTTTTTATTTTTCAACTTTAAAACTAATAAAAAAGATTAACAGATTAATAGATTAATAGATTAACTAAAAACTTTAAAACAGAATTACAGACTAACAGAACTACACTACTTAAAGACTAAATTAAAACCCTACTAAGCAAAATATCTTTCATAGAAAATAATTATTTATTATAATTTTAATTCTTATTATCTTCTCTTTTTAAGAAAAAGGATTTAGTAACACTACAATATTTTTTAAATTGATAGTAATAACCTTAATTAATTTAATTCGCTTTTCGTTTCTAGTATTGTTATATAGACTGAAAAGAAGTTCATAAAATATGTTATTAAAGTATAAATATATTAAACCCAATTTATTTAGTATTAAATATACAAATTAACTTTATTAATAGTTTGGTTAAGGACAATCAAAATAATATCATCGAGGTAATAGAGGTTCAAAGTAATAGAAAGACTATTTGTATTTACTTTTAAAGATTTTAAAAAATGATATTTCAAAACTATCACCAATTAAACCTTAGAAAGAAGATTCAAATTAAGAATTGAAAAATACCTTGATATCCTATAAGATTATTTGATGAATTAAATGTAATATTAGACACTGGTTATTTGAATATAAATGGATGTATAATATAATTTTATTATCAGTGTATAGATCTATATTAGAATATGAATTGGATTTAGAAAAAGAAAAGAAAGAAAGCTTCAAAGAATACCAGAGATTCTAAAAGTGTATTAAATAAATTAATATGTTAGACACTATCATTAACAGAAACTTTTTTAACAAAGCCCCTCCCCCCTACTACCTTTTACTGCTGTTAT
>Ga0153922_1000730_pt1 | contig 12734 bp, 12 predicted proteins | sample TSNJ006MetaG_FD_104723 | JGI IMG/M metagenome (GOLD analysis project Ga0153922, IMG submission 104723) | Attine ant fungus gardens microbial communities from New Jersey, USA - TSNJ006 MetaG | ecosystem: Host-associated > Fungi > Mycelium > Unclassified | place: USA: New Jersey, Brendon T. Byrne...
CGCACTTCTCGGCGATGCGCTCGGTGGACCGCTGGTCTCACCCATCGCGGCGCCTGCGCGGCTGGACAACTTCGCAGGACTTGCGCCGGCTTATGTCGAAGTCGGTGAACTCGACATCTTCCGGGATGAATCGATCGACTACGCGCGCAATCTCGTCGCGGCCGGAGTCTCCTGCGAGTTGCACCTTCTCCCCGGCGCCCCCCACGCCCACGATCTGATCGGTATGACCTTCCCGATCGGTCGCAGATCTCTCGAGGAAAAGATCAGGGTCATCACGTCGGTTTGAGGCTGGTTTAAGGCTGGTTTAAGGCTCGGCGAAACTGACGTTTCGCAGCGAAAGTGCAAGTAGAGGCCTGCGAAACGTGCGTTTCGCGGGGTTAGGTGAGGGGGGAGTCTTCGGCCGCGAGGCGTTCGCCGACGGCCAAGAAGGAACTCACGAGTCCCGGATCGGCATAGTACGGGTCGCCGATTCCTTCCTCGAAACGCCGGCGGCTGTACTCGTAGAGTGCGGCAAGTTTGTACATCGCCAGCGTGGCATACCAATTCACGTTTGAGACGTCTGCCCCGGTGCGGTCGGCGTATCGGTCGAGCAGCTCAGTGCGCCCGGGATAGCCGGGCTCAAGCACCGCGGTGCCCATCGCCGATGTCGGAACCAGCGGCTCACCTGGCATAGGGTACGACGTGAGGAAGTAACCCAGGTCGGCCAGCGGATCGCCGATTGTGGCGAGCTCCCAGTCCAACACCGCGGCAACGAGGCCGGTTCCGACGTCGACGATCATGTTGCCGATGCGAAAATCGTTGTGGACGACCGACGTTGCGGATTCGGGCGGCACGTGTGCGTGCAGCCAGTCGTCCAGCGCAGCGAATGAGCTTGGCACGGCTCCGTCCGCAGCGATCAGCGAGCGCATCCGCCGCAACTGCCGGGCGTTGAACCCGTCGGGTTTGCCAAAATCGCCGAGCCCCACCTCAACCCAGTCCACGCTGTGCAGTGCGGCGAGAGTGTCAACCAGTGATTCCCCGATGCGCCGGCGCAGCCGTTTGTCGTCGCTTGGCGCGGGCGTCGATTCGGTGATGACGGTCCCGTCGACGAAGTTCATGACGAAGACCGGAACGTCGAGTAGCTCCCCGGCGTCCACGGTGGCGAGCACTCGCGGCGTCGGGACGTCGGTGCGCGCGAGCGCGGCCAGGAGCCGTGCCTCCCGCAGCACGTCGTGAGCACCGGGAGGCAGTGGCGGGGGCGGGGGGCGGCGGACGACAACTCGCCTCTCGCCGTCGCCGACCAAGAACGTCAGATTGGAATGCCCGTCGCCGATGACCTGGGCGGTCACGTCCGGGCCGCACAGTCGTTGGTCGGCCAGGAAGCGCCCCAATCGTTGCAGCTCGGCCTCAGACCACGTCCACATCACGTGTCCCGGGTGGATAGGTAATCCAAATAGCTCCCCTGCCAGTGGGTTTCGAACTGGCCGGCACCCTGCTCGCCGTCGATGACAGCCCGGCAGGCCCCTTCCCTGATCACCGTCTGCAACCTGTCGTGGGTGGGCAATTCGATCACCCCGAAGACGTCAAGCTCCAACTCGGTTTGCGCACCGGTGATGTCGGTGAGGGTCGCGCGCAGCCGACGCTGGCGCATCTGCTCGCCGTATTCGGCGTGGTGGCCGATGTGACGGACCGGGTAGGTCACCCCGTCGCGCACGACGTAGCCGGCAAAGCCCCATTCGCCCTTGGCGATCCAGATCCATCCATTGAGTGCCCGGCCCGATTCGGTGTAGGCGACGAACCACTTCCAATGCTGCGGCACGCCCCAGTCGCGCACTCCCCAGGAGTGGTCGCGATGTCCCATTCGGTCCCATTCGATGCGGCGGCCCGCGACTTCGAGCCCACCGCGCACCCGTCCGGTCTGCTCGATCCGATTCACCGCGAACCACGACGGCAGGCCGTCGGGATTGCAGTGATAGCTGAACGCGTCGTGAATGCCGGTGAAGGCGAAATCGATTCGCACGCCGTCGCGGTCGTAGGTCAGCTGGCAGGTCTTGCGCAATTGCGGCTGCGTAAGGGTCAGCCCGTCGAATGAGAATTCGTCAAGGTCGGCGTGGTCCGGTACCCGCCCCTGGTGAAGGTGCAGCGCCAAGGGTTGTGCTTGGGGGCCCCATACGCAGACGTTGTAGCCGGCCTTGCCGCTGCCGGTCAGGTACAGGTAGACCTGCATGCCGAGCTCTTCCTCCGGCATGATCAGCTCCCAGAACAGGCTGTCGCGTGTTCTCTCCCCGGCCACCGGCCGGTGCCGCAGGTCGTCAGCGGGCCCGAGTCCGGCGGCGGTCACGGTGCGGGCACCTGCATCGCCAGCGCCTGGCCGCGGGTGTCCACCTCCAGCGCGGAGCGGAAGGAGGTGTTCTCCAGGTTGCGGACCAACGCGTTCTTGGTGAATCGTGTGCTGTCGTCGGGGTTTTCCGCGATGGTCTGCGCCAGCTCGATCGCCGCGTCGAGTGCGGTCCCGGTTTCGGTGAGGCGGTCGGCGAGCCCGATGCGCCGCGCTTCGTCGGCCCGTACGGTGCGTCCGGTGAACGCCAGCTCCGCCGCGCGGCCAGGCCCGACCAGCCGGACCAGGTTCCATGATGTGCCGAGCTCGCCGATCGACAGCCCGATCCGCACGAAGCCGGCGCTGAAACTCGCGGTCTGGTCGGCGACCCGGATGTCGGTCGCCAGGGCCAGTGAGAGGCCACCGCCGGCCGCCGGGCCGCTCACCGCGGCGATCACCGGGTAGGGAAGAGCCCGCAGCCCGGTTGACCCGGCAGCGGCCGTCTCAACGAGATCCATGAAGTCCGACACCGACATCCGGGTCAGAACATCGACTTCAGCGAGATCGAACCCGGTGCAAAACGCCTTGCCTCCCGCCCCGGTGACGATCAACGCCCGCAGCTGGGCGTTGCGCAACGTGGCAGTGGCCCAGGCGATTTCGCCGAACATCTCGATGGTTTGCGAATTTGCGCGATCTGGGCGATTCACCGACATCACGACGATGCCGGGGCGAACCTCGTCGAAGGCGAGGGTGCGCGCGGTGCGCAACTCGTCGAGGACATCGGCCAGTGGGCGCCGCGACACCCGATTCCACCGCATTGTGTCCGTTGTGGCGGTGCCCATGATCACCGCCCGGAGAAGTTCGGTGCGCGTTTGGCTTTGAAGGCCTCCAGCGCTTCGGTCATGTCGTCGCAGCGCGTGAGCAGTGCCTGGCCGCGGTTTTCAAGTTCGAGCGCCGCCGCGAACGAGGTGACCTCCATGTTGGCCTGCAGTGCGCGTTTGGATATCCGGATACCGCCCGGGGAGTTGGCGCAGATCTGTTCGGCCATGGCCAGTGTTTGGTCTATCAAGTCATCAGGACCGGTCACCCGGTTGAGCAGACCAAGCCGCTCCGCCTCCTCGGCCTCAACCATGCGTCCGGTGAATCCGATCTCGGCGGCCGCCGACGGACCGATCAGCCGCGGCAGCAACCACGATGCGCCCAGATCACCGGCGGACAGCCCAATCCTGACGAATGCGGCGTTGAACTTCGCCGACGGCGATCCAAGCCGGATATCGGCCGCCAGGGCCAGCGAGAGGCCACCGCCCGCGGCGGGCCCGTTGACCGCGGCGATCACCGGAACCGGTACCCCCCGCACGGCGCTGAGCGCCCGGGCGGCGCGCTCTTGGCGGTCCAGCATGCCCAGCGCGCCCAGTGACGAAAGCTCTTCGGCGTCGTCGAGGTCGTAGCCGGCGCAAAACGCCTTGCCCGCGCCGGTCAGGATCAGCACCCGGACGTCGCGGTCATCGCCGACCGCGCGCGCGACGGATTCGAGTTCGTCGAACATGGTCACCGTCATTGCGTTGTACCGGTCGGGCCGGTTCAACGTCACCTGGACCACACCGTCCGCGGAGGACTCGAGAAGCAAAGTCTGGAAACGCTGTTCGAGATCAATCATCAAACAACCTCCGGTCAAACGAATTCGGGAGCGCGCTTGGCGAGGAACGCACGGATGCCTTCGGCGGCCTCGCCCCGCTCGAACACCTCATTGACCTGTTCGGCCTCATAGCGCAGGCCCTCGGCCAGCGGTCTGTCGTACGCCGCGTCCACTGTCCGGACAACCGCGCGCTGGGCCGGCAATGAGCAGGTGCGCAGCTCGCGGGCCAGTTCCCGCGCGGCGTCGACGGCGGTGCCCGCCGGCACAAGCCGGTCGACCAGGCCGATGCGAAGCGCCTCCTCGGCGTCGACCTCCCTGCCCGTGAGCATGATGTCCAGCGCCCGTCCGCGGCCGACCAGCCGGGGCAGCCGCTGAGTGCCACCCGCGCCGGGAATGAGGCCGAGTTTGACCTCCGGCAGACCGAGCCGTGCCGACGAGCCGGCGATGCGTAAGGAGCAGGCCATCGCCAGTTCCAGTCCGCCGCCCAGCGCTAGCCCGTCGACGGCCGCCACCGACAGCGCCGGGTGGTTGGCCAGGCGCTCGAGGGCCGCGCGTACGGCATCCCCATATGCGGCGAACAATTCGGCGTCGACCGACGCCATGTGCTTGATGTCGGCGCCCGCGGCGAAGAACCCGGGCAGCGCCGAGGACACCACAATGACCTTGGCGGGCAGAGCATCTGCGGCGTCGAGTCCTGCGTTCAGCCCACTGATCAGCGCCCGCCCCAACGCGTTGGCCGGCGGGCGGTTGAGCATGATTTCGAGTACGGCCCCATCGGCGTGCCAGGTCACCGGTGAATCGTTGTCGGACAGCGTCATTGATGTACCTCCTGGTTTCGTGGCGCGGGAGTGCGGCTCAGGCCATAGTCAGGCCACCGCTGACCGACAGCGTCTGACCTGTGATGTACTCGGCGGCATCGGATGCGAAAAACGCAACGGCGGCGGCGATGTCCGACGGCTGGGCCAGCCGTTTCATCGGCACAGAGCGGGTCATCCCGCCGATCACCTTGTCGGCGTCCTCGCCTGAGCTGTCGGCGAACTTGCGCAGCGCCGGCGTGTCGGTCGGGCCGGGGCAGACGGTGTTCACGGTCACGCCTTTCGTCGCGACCTCCCGGGCCAGCGTCTTCGTGAATGCGATGATGCCGCCCTTGGCCCCCGAATAGACCGCTTCCAGCGATGAGCCGACGCGGCCGGCATCCGAACCGATGTTGATCACCCGCCCGAATCCGCGCTCGACCATGCCGGGCACCACGGTGTGCATAACGCGCAGCTGGCCCTTGAAGTTGATGTCAAGGATCTTGTCCCAGAAGTCTTCCGAGGTTTTCAGGAACGGCATGAAGTCGTCCCAGCCGGCGTTGTTGACCACCACTTCGATCTCACCCAGTTCGGCGGCGACGGTCTTGACCGCGCCACGCACCGACTCGGTGTCGGTCACATCGACCTGGACTGCGATGGCTTCGCCGCCGGCCTCGACGATCTGCTTCGCGGTGGCTTGCGCGGCCTCCAGGTTGAGGTCGGCGACGGCGACCCGGAATCCGTTGGCGCCCAGGGTTTCCGAGATGCCCTGGCCAATGCCCTGGGCTCCGCCGGTGACGAAGGCGACGCGATTGCTCATATGTTCTCTCCTTTGAGATAAGTGATGGTCTAGTGGCAGGGGTTGGCGTCCGGGTTTGGTGCCCAGTCGATGGGCCCGGCGATCAGGGAGTGGCTGGTCAGTTTGCGGCCCAGCACGGTCTGTGCGGCGCGGGCTGCGTCGATCAAGGCCGGCAGCGACACCCCGGTGGACACGCCCATCTCCTCGAACATGCTGATCAGGTCCTCGGAGGAGATGTTTCCGGTGGATCCGGCCGGCACTGGGCAGCCGCCCAGTTCGCCGAAGCTGGACTCAAAGCTGGTGCACCCGGCCTGCAGCGCGGCGTACGCGTTGGCCAGGCCCTGGCCGCGGGTGTTGTGGAAGTGCGCGGTGACCTCGACCCCGGGCAGGCGTTCGATGGCCGCGGCGAAGAACTCACCGACGTAGGCCGGGTTGGCCATGCCCGTGGTGTCGCCGAACCCGACTTCGGCGGCGCCCGCCGCAGCGAACTGCTCGGCGATGTCGAGGACGCGTTTCATCGGAACTTTTCCTTCGAACGGACAACCGTAGGACGTGGCGATGACAGCGGCGCAGCGCAGGTCTTCGGCGACGATGCGCTTGGCGATGATCTCGTTGTCGGCCATCGACTCGGCGATGGTCCGATTCACGTTCTTTTTGTTATGTGTCTCCGACGCGCTGACGAAGATCGCGACCTCGGAGAAGGTCTCGCGCACCTTGAGTGCGTTGTCGAGTCCCTTGCTGTTGGGCACCAGCACCATGAGACTGATGTCGTCGGGCACTCCGTCTTGACCATGGATGCCGCGCAACACCTCGACGCCGTCGGACAGCTGCGGGATGACGTCGGGTCGCACGAAACTGGCGACCTCGATGCGACGCAGTCCGGTGCGGGCCAGCCGGTTGATCAGATCGATCTTGTCGGTGGTGGCGATGGTTTCCGGTTCGTTCTGGAAGCCGTCGCGGGGACCCACCTCGCGGACGTCGACATGCGCGGGCAATCCGCTCACAATGTGCTCCTTTCGCGGTTGAGGTGGTGCCGGAACTCCGGGGCGGCGATCGTGCGCAATCTGCGTGCTCGCTCCCCGAGGCTGCACCCCCGCAGATGCGCGACGCCGTATTCGGTGACTACGGTGTCGACGTCGGAGCGCGTGGTGGTGACGACCCCGCCTTCGAGCGCCGGCTTGATCGTGGACGCGCCGCGCGAGGTCGCCCGCAGCGCGATGATGGATCGCTTGCCTGTCAACGCCGCGGCCCTGGCGAAATCCACCTGGCCGCCGACGGCACCGACATACACGCCACGGCTTACCTCGGCGCCGACTTGGCCACTGAGATCGACCTCGACGGCGAAGTTGACCGAAACCAGCGAGCACAGTTGCGAAAGTATCTGCGGGGCATGGGTATAGCTGGTGGGTAGGAAACGTACGGGCAGGTCGGGTATGCGACGGTACAGCTCGGCTGACCCCAACGCGGTCCCCACGACGGCCAGACCGGTGTCGATCTCTTTGCGGGCGCCGGTAGCCACACCTTTATCGATCAGCCCGAGCAGGCCGTCGGTGATCATCCCGGTGTGGATACCCAAGTCCTCGTGGCCGGTGAGGGTGTCGATAACCGCGGATGCCAACGACCCGACACCGAATTGAACGGTGTCGCCGTCGTCGATGAGCTCAGCTATCCGGGCGGCGATGACGCGGTCGGCCTCGCGGGGCGCCCGCAAGGTGTCCTCGGGCAGCGCGCGATCGGTGGCGATCGTGGCCGCGAAACGATCGAGGTGTATCCGCGCGGTTCCCAGGGTGGCCGGCATCTGGGCGTTGATCTCAGCGATCAGCACCGGCGTGTGCGGAATGGCGTCGGCGACATAGTCGACGCCAACACCCAGTGAGCACATACCGTCGGTGTCGGGCGGTGACACCTGCACCAACCCGACATCGCAGGGCAGACGGCGTTCGGCGAACATGCGCGGCAACGCCGAGTAGTGGCAGGGCACCACATCGAGTCGCCCCGATTTGCTGAGCTCACGAAGCTCACCAAGCCCGCCGTAGGACACCATCGACACGGCGTCGGGCATGCTGACGGCGAGTTGGTCGTTCCAGCTCAACCCGGTGAAAACCCGAAACGGGCCGATCCGTTCCGACTGCTCGATCAGTGCGTCGACCAGGGGACGCGGTTCAGCGGCGGCCTGGCCCCACCAGACGCCGGCGCCAGCCGTCACGTACTTGCCGAAATCGATCACGCCGGTACTCGCTGGATGAGCGTTCCGGTCCCCAGACCCCCGCCGCAGCACATCGTCACCAGTCCCAGGTCGGCCCCGCGGCGTTCGAGTTCGGCGACCAGGGTGGCGATCAGCCTTGCCCCGGTGGCGCCGACGGCGTGGCCCAGCGCGATCGCGCCGCCGTTGACGTTCACGCGGTCGGCGTCGGGGCGCAGCTCGCGCTGCCAGGCCAGTACCACCGAGGAGAACGCCTCGTTGACCTCGAATAGGTCAATGTCGTCGACGCTGAGGTCGTTGCGCTGCAACAACTTCTGGGTGGCAGGGATGGGCCCGGTCAGCATGATGATCGGGTCGACGCCGACGGTGGTCTGGTCCACGACGCGCGCACGCGGCCGCAATCCCAGCCGACGTGCGGCGTCCCCAGAGCACAAAAGCACCGCGGCGGCGCCATCGCTGATCGGCGATGACGACCCGGCGGTGATGCGCCCGTCCTCCTTGCGGAACACCGGTTTGAGGCTGGCCAACGTCTCCGCGGTGGTGTCCGGCCGCACACATTGGTCGGCGGAGCGGGTTTGGCCGTCGAGCGTCATCGGCACCATCTCGGCGACGAACCGGCCGTCGGCGATGGCCTTGGCGGCATTCTGGTGCGACCGCGCGGCGAAGGCGTCCATCTCCTTGCGGTCCAGCTGCCAGCGGTCGGCGATCAGCTCGGCGCTTTCCCCCTGATGCACAAAGGCGTAGCGCTCGCGCAGCTCGGCCGGCCAGGGCTCGCCGTACAGCTCGGAGACCTTGGCAGGGGAGTCGATGGGGACGTGGCCCATGTGCTCGACCCCGCCGGCGACGACCACGTCGTGCGTGCCCGAGGCCACCAGGGCCGCGCCCATTTCCACCGCGGTCTGCGCCGAGCCGCAGCGCCGGTCAAGTGTGATGCCCGGTACCTCGGGCGGATAGCCGGCCTGTAGCCAGGCGTTGCGGGCGATGTTGCGGGACTGTTCACCGAAGGGGGCGGTGCAGCCGATCACGAGATCCTCGACCACTGCGGGCTCGATTCCCGTGCGCGTGATCAACTCGGTGTAACAGGCAGCCAGCATCGCGTTGGGGTGGATATCGCGGTACCACCCACGCTCGGGATGCGATTTGCCGATCGGGGTGCGTACGGCCTCGGCGAGGTAAACCTCGCGGCCCGTCGACGCGAACGGCCCGGTCACCGTGCGGCCCATCAGATCACCGTCCCACCGTCGACCGGTAGCACCTGTCCGGTGATGTAGGACGCGGCGTCCGAGGCCAGAAAGACGAATGCGGGTGCGATCTCGTCGGGGAATGCCCAGCGCCCCAGGGGAATCCGAGCCAGCGTTTTGGCGGCCAGCTTTTCGTTGCTGCGGATGTTGGCGGTCATTGCGGTGGCAGCCAGCGGCGCGACGGCGTTGACGTTGATGGACTTGCGCGCGAGCTCGCGGGCCAGCGACTTCGTCAGCCCGATGATGCCGGCCTTGGCGGCCCCGTAGTTGGCCTGTCCGATCGTCCCGGTGAGGCCCGCCGCGGACGTGACGTTGATGATGCGCCCGGTGCCGTCGGTCGGCAGGTACCGCAGCGCCGCCTGGCTGCACACGAAGCTGCCCACGAGGTGGATGTCGACGATGCGGCGGAACTTCTCCTCCGACAAATCCTCGAACATCGCCGGTGCGATCGCGCCCGCGTTGTTCACCAGGATGTGCAGTGCGCCCCCGCCGAGCTCCGCCGCTGCCGCGGCGGCTTCGGCCGCCGCGGCCGAGTCACGCACGTCGAGGACGAACGGCTGCGCAGTACCGCCGTCGGTGCTGATCGATTCCGCGGCGGCGACCGCGGAGTCCTTGTCGATATCGGTCACCAGCACGGCGGCCCCGGCGGCGGCGAAGGCACGGGCGATCGCCTCGCCGACACCGCTGCCCGCACCGGTCACCAGCGCCGAGCGCCCGTCGAGTGAGAACACGTCACGCTGCGGTGTCATCAGTAGCTCCTCGGCAAGCCCAGCACGTGCTCTCCCAGGTAGTTGAGGATCATTTCTTGGCTGATCGGGGCGATGCGGGTGAGCCGCGCCTCGCGGAAGTACCGCGCCACGTGGTACTCCTCCGAGTACCCCATTCCGCCATGTGTCTGCAGTGCGCGGTCGGCCGCGTCGAACGCCGCGTCGGCACACAAGTATTTGGCCGTATTGGCTTCGCGCGCACAGGGTTTGCCGTTGTCGTAGAGCCAGGTCGCCTTGCGCAGCATCAGCTCGGCAGCATCCAGCCGGGCCAGCGAATCGGCCAGCGGAAACTGCAGCCCCTGGTTCATTCCGATCGGGCGGCCGAACACCTCGCGCTCGTTGCCGTAGCGCACAGCCGCGCGCAGCGCGGCGCGCCCCATACCCAGGGCCTCCGCGGCGATGAGACAGCGCTCGGGGTTAAGCCCGTCGAGGATGTAGCGGAACCCTTGGCCCTCCTCGCCGACGCGATCCTCGACCGGGATCTCAAGACCGTCGATGAACAGCTCGTTGGAGCTGACCGCGTTTCGGCCCATCTTGGGGATCGGGCGAATGTCGACCTTGCTGCGATCGAGGTCGGTCAGGAACAAGGTCATGCCATCGGTCTTGCGTGCCACGTCCTCGAACTTCGTGGTGCGGGTCAGCAGCAGGACTTTTTCGGATTCCAGCGCCTTGGAGATCCACACCTTGCGGCCGTTGACGACGTAGTGATCGCCGTCGCGCCTGGCGAAGGTGGTGATCTTGGTGGTGTCCAGTCCCGCGCCCGGCTCGGTGACACCGAAACAGACGTGGAGATCACCGGTCACGATGCGGGGCAGTGTGCGGGACTTGAGCTCCTCGGACCCATGCACGATGACCGGGTGCATGCCGAAAATCGACATGTGCATCGAGCTGGCGCCGTTCATGCCGGCGCCGCTTGCGGCGACCTCCTCCAGCAGGATCGAGGCTTCGGTGATACCGAAGCCGTGGCCCCCGTATTCCTCCGGCGTGGTGATGCCGAGCCAGCCGCCCTCGGCGAACGCGTCATAGAACTCGGTCGGAAACTCGTGGCGCTGATCCTTGGTCATCCAATAGTGGTCGTCGAACTTGCCCGCCAGTTCGGCGACAGCAGAGCGGATCGTCTGCTGATCCTCGCTCAATTCGAAGTCCACAACGCTCTCCGCTCAACGACCCTTGGGTGGAATGCGTTAATCATACTAATGGACAGACCAAAAAGGAAGGCCGCCGGCTGAGGCGTCGGTCACCCTCGCGCGGTCATGCTGAAGCGGGCAGCAGCGGCAGCGCGTCCGCGATGCGCTCGTTCCACGCCGCCGGTGTGCCGAACAGCAGGCGGTCGAGTTTGGCCCGCTTGTAGAACAGGTGCAGATCGTGCTCCCAGGTGTAGCCGATCGCGCCGTGAAGGGTCAGCGCCGTGTCGGCCAGTTCGGCACCGCCGCCGGTCACCTGCGCCTTCGCGACCGCCGCGTGGATCGCGCGCTCAGGCAGACCCTCCCCGGCCGATTGTGCCGCGTAGCAGACGATGGACAACGCGGACTCAACCGTGACCAGCATCTGGGCAGCAGCATGTTTGACCGCTTGGAATGATCCGATCGGCCGCCCGAACTGCTGGCGCTGCTTGCTGTAGTCGACCGCGAGTTGAAGCATCCGTTCCAATGCGCCCAACGCGCCGGCGGCGACCAGAACCGCTGCCCGAGTGGCGATTTCGCCGATCGCGGCGGACGCGTCGGTCGCGAGCCGGCGTGCGGCGACATCGTCAAGGACGACATCCGCGACATCTCGCGAGCGGTCCAGCAGCGGACGCGGGTGAATCCGCACACCAGGGTCATCGCTGTCCACCAGCCACAACGATGTGGTCTCGCCGTCGGCGACGGGGATCAGAAATCGCCGCGACCGGCTGGCGCCCAGTATGCACGGTATGCGTCCGTGCAGTCGGTCGGCGGAGCTCTGCACCGACGGTGCCACCGCTGGGATGCGGTCCGCGCGCGCCGCGAAGGCGGTGACCTCGCCGGACTCCAGGCTGTCGCGCATCAGGTCTGGCTCGTCGGCCAGCGCCGGGACGACAATCGCCGACTGCAACCAGCCCGCCGACGGGGCGGCCGCGCGGCCCAGCTCCCGCGCCGTGAGTGCCAGCTCAAGCAGGCCGCCGCCCTGGCCGCCGAACTCCTCATCAAAGCCGACCCCGGCCCAGCCCTCACCGACGAAAAGCCGTTCGAAGCTGGAAAGATCTCCGGCATCCAACCAGCCGCGCACCGCTGCCGAGCCGGCGCGTTGTTCCAACCACTCGCGCAGCGAGGTGGTGAACAGCTCCTGCTCTTCGGAGAGCTCCCATCGCATCAGCGTTTCTCCTGCCATCCTTCGGGGTCCCGCCCGAGCGGTAACGGCCGGACGAAATAAATGGTATCTTAGGTCTGACCATAAACTATGAGGGGCATGTGATGGAAGCAGCAGACGCGCCCACACCCTCCCGATCCGACATCAGGCTGAGCCCGGTCGACGTCCCCAAGGCGTCCGACGTGCTTGCCAGCCAGCTTCGCGAGCGGATCCTCAGTGGCGAACTCGCCGAAGGTGCCCCGCTGCCGGCGGAGCGCGAGCTGGTCAAACAGACGCAGATGAGCCGAGCCACGGTGCGGGAAGCGCTGCGCATCCTCGAGGTGCAAAATCTCGTTCGGGTCAAGGCCGGACGTGCCGGCGGCGCGTTCGTCCAGCGGCCGACCACGAAGTCGATGGCCAACTCGGTGAGCATGCTCATCCGCGGCAGGCGCATCAAACTTGTCGACCTCATGGAGACGAGAGAGGCCCTTGAGCCGTTCTGCGCCGAGCTTGCCGCCCGCAACCGCACCGAGGCGGACCTCGCCGAACTCGACCGGGCCAACGAGGCGATCGCCGACCCGGAGGCCGACCTCGAGCAGTTTCTGCAGGCCAACCTGGATTGGCATGTGGGTGTCGCGGTGGCCAGCCACAACGAGCTACTGATCGGGTTCATGATCGCGCTATCGCAGGC
>Ga0153922_1000731_pt1 | contig 12731 bp, 9 predicted proteins | sample TSNJ006MetaG_FD_104723 | JGI IMG/M metagenome (GOLD analysis project Ga0153922, IMG submission 104723) | Attine ant fungus gardens microbial communities from New Jersey, USA - TSNJ006 MetaG | ecosystem: Host-associated > Fungi > Mycelium > Unclassified | place: USA: New Jersey, Brendon T. Byrne...
AAGACATGATCCTACTTCTATCATCTAGATAGCAAAGAACCCAACCATGTCTTACATGAACAAAGTAAGGTGTCTAGGGAGTAAGGTGTCTAGGGAGTAAGGTGAGCCAACGACAATGACTTTATACTAATTGGGAGTGTGCTAGTCCGCTTCAACCCAGTTCTTTGCATTCTCTTTCTTTCTTCTGGAAAATTCATGTCCACACGTTGCATCGGTGTGGGCTAATAAAGTCGGAACTTGTCGGGTACAGATGCAATACACCTTGGTTTTCTGAAATGAATCAATTAATACTTGATTTAATACGGATGATATCGGCCCGAGAGGATCTCTCCAAACAGAAGACCAAATAATCAAGTATCGAACACCCCGACACAAGTAGTACAACAAGCGTTCGTTGAAGACCTCAAGCAGTCCCGTTCAAGTGAGTTCAGGTCTTGTTTTATGTTCAGAGATCATAGCCCATATCCCATATGTCCTTTGTGAACGTAGTGGGCTGGATGTGCAGAACAAGAGATCGGATGTGAATTGGACTGACCTAATTTTTTTTAGAAATGCCTATCCAGGAGTACCAAGTTGTCGGCCGCCATCTCCCTACGGAATCGGAGCCTACCCCCAAAATCTACCGTATGCGCATCTTTGCGCCCAACGAGGTAGTCGCGAAATCCCGTTTCTGGTATTTCCTGAGGTTTGTTCAGTGTTTTCTGTACCCAGGACTAGTGGCTGATCTTCGCATAGGCAACTCAAGAAGGTCAAGAAGGCCAGTGGAGAAATCATTGGTGTGAACGTTGTGTGTATTCTTGATGCCCCTTGCAGCCCTCAAGAGGCAGGCGGAACGGGATTTGCTGACTATTTTCCATGCGATCTTGTTCGCGTGTTTTGTGGCTTTTTCCATAGATTCACGAGAGAAGACCCTTGAAGGTCAAGAACTTTGGCATCTGGCTCCGATATGACTCTCGCTCAGGCACCCATAACATGTACAAGGAATTTCGCGAGGTCTCCCGAGTTGATGCCGTGAAGACTCTTTATCAGGACATGGCTGCCCGCCACCGTGCCCGCTTCCGGTCTATCCAGGTGGGGGCCTCTAGATGTCCTTCAGCAAATCAAGATTGACTTTCAAATAGATCCTCAGGGTTGTTGAGATTGAGAAGGCATCTGATGTCCGTCGTCCGTACATCAAGCAGCTTCTCGAACCTAGGCTCAAGTTCCCTCTCCCTCATCGCGTTGAAAAATTCCGCTCGACCTTTATTGCCAAGCGCCCCAGTACCTTCTAAGTTGGATTTGTCTTATATGTACTACGAACTGTAGCTTAAGTTTTGGGTTTCGGTTCGGTCAAGATACTAGCAAGATATGTTACCGGCGTTTCCTACACGTCTGCGTGCCAAATGATCTGCCTTGAGGCGCATTCTGAGATATCGTATCATCATAGGGTGTTGAATTCAGTGCCTATTTATAAGTGGATGAAATTATATAAGTTAATCCAGTATGTTTCTGAATTTCTGAACAATGGCCAGTTTCACAGAACTCAAGGCTCGTCGTTCTCAACAGGAGGCAGTTCGCCCTGGGGTACAATCAAATCACAAAATACAAGATGCTGTGCGAAAATTGGATCGGTCAGGAACAGCAAACGCACCGGTGTCAGTGGATTCCCCGGATAAATTCAAAGTAGACCAACCACAGCCAGAGGTTTCAGCAGAACTCCTATCTCTACAGGAATATCTTCCTGTACGGATAAAAATCCGCTGGGAAAGATTGAAGGGCAGAGGAATTTGGAGCTGTGAGGCGTTTCGTCCTGGTGAATCTTGCATTCTTCGCGCGAAATGTAGCGTATCTAACAGTTTGAGCTCAGGTCAAATCCTATTCGCTGAAACTCGAACTATTTCTTGTCTGTCAACGCGTTACTTGCCCACCCATTGTTCGGCATGTTTTCTAGGATCAGGCGGTAAGGTGCTCAAACGATGCACCTCCTGCAAACTCGTCCATTACTGTGACTCTGTACGCCCCATCGTGGTAATTACAGGAATGTCTACTCACAAGATAACAGGAATGTCAGATACGCGATTGGACTTTGCATAAACATGAATGTTCTGCTTTACAGAATTGGGCCAACTCGGCACCCAGTGCTTCAAAAGGAGGTGAGGAAACAGAGAGGTCGATACCGAGTGATGCGATTCGTAGCTTGGGTAGGCTTCTCTGGAAAAGGCAGAAGAAGGGACATGTGAATCTATGGGTGAGTACCAACACTTTCACTCGGAATATTACTGACTTGGCTGTGTCACAGACAAAAGAAATAGATATGATGCAATCTCGTAGGTTTCTCTTCAGAAAAATTTCATTATCTTGAGATGTTTCATTCCTGGAAATAGATCGTACATCCCTCTCAGCAGGTCGACATACCTACGAACTCCACACACATATGGTTCATGCCCTGGTTCAATATCTTGGCGCACAATCCATCGAAGACCTAGCTGTGTATGGGATCGACAATATCACAGCTCTTGTGGACCTTGTTTCCCGAGTGAGTTTGTTTTCTGTGTCTTCATGCACTGGCTATTGAGTTCATGCAGTTCACCACCAATGCGTTTGCAGTCACTGACCCATCGTTGACACCAATCGGTGTCTGCATTTCGCCCACTGTAGCCCTTTTCAACCACTCGTGTGAACCTAACGCAGTTTTGGTCTTTCCTCGCAGTGAATATCGATTGAAGAAAGACGAGCCAATGGTGGAGGTGGTCACAGTCAAGGACATTGCAGCGAATGAAGAGGTCAGTTTTGTAGACCCGCTTTTGGATCTCTTGACAGAGACAGTGAGCTCAGATTTCAATCTCCTACATCGACTCTACCCTTCCGCGAGTTCAGCGACAAGAGGCTCTGAAGACAACGTATGATTTCACATGTAATTGCGTTTTGTGCAGCCAAGTGCGAGGAGGTGATACATGCGTTGATCCTAGGGAGGGAATGTATTGTGCAAAGGAGTGTGGTGGGGTGTGTTGGTTACCGACCGAGGGTGCGTCTCTGGTCAATACTCTTCTTGTTTCAAGCTCCAAATTTCGTCAGAAAATCCCCTGACTCGTTGTATGAAGTGCGGGGCCGTCGTCAAAGATACCGATTCTGTCTTGGATGCTGTTCGTATAGGACAAGAAGCCCTGGATAAGGCCACAAGACTTCAGTTTTCCGGTTTGTCTGTTTTGTCTGCATGCCTATCCAAACTGATGAAATTACTTTTGTTGACAGACCCTCCGAAAGCCATACAACTGACGACTAGACTTATTTCGATATTGATGTCCATCCGAGTTCTTCCGTCGTCACATCCTCTGCTTGCACTTTCTCGCCTCCACACTACACTCCTTATCACAAATTACCGTTCTCCTTTCGATCCTGGCACCATTGAACTTGACTCGCCTCAGATACAAATGTCCTGTGGTAATAAGTCTTCGCTGGCGGAGGCTCAAGAGCGACTTGATGAAGCTATTCGTTCCGCAATGAGGACTTGTAATGCTCTCAATCAAGTTTTGACCTATGGTCATCCAATCCGTGGACTAGCTACTGCAGAACTGGGAAAACTGCTAAGCGTAGATGAACCATCCCCAGGACATCTAGTCGAGGGCGCCCTTTCGCCTACATCCTCCTCCTCCTCAGCTTTACCTGCTATCTCTCTGCCCCCTTGCCGCAAAAAAGCGACAGCTTCGTGCCCTCCGTCGGGTCCTGAACGTCTTCGTTTGGCTTATGAAACGCTTGTTTGCGCGAGAGGAGAATTGATGGTAGGATTTGGGGGTGGTAAGAATGAAGGAGGGAAGGTGGGGAATGAGGTTAGGAGGTTGTTGATAGACGTTGAGAGGGAGTTGGCAGTTTGGAAAGACGGAATTTCGGAATACGATTGCAAGCTTACCGCAGGGTAGAAACAAGTAGATGGTTTCTCACAGCAATTTTCCACGAGTGAGTATTTCGAAGCATTGGATCCCTTGTATGGATTGAAAGACAAGTCGACGAATGACATACGCTGAAAGCGTGTCCATGAAAATACAATGAACCATCCAATACCTTGTTCGAGAAATGTTTTCTGTCATGGTATAGTTAATTCAAGATGGCCGTAGAATCTATGGAGTCGAATGAAGGCTAGAAGGCTAAACTAGTGATCTCACATGCATTAGAGCTTTGGTCTGAAAGGGTATCAAAGTTAGTGGCTTGCTCCTCTGATTCATTCTGTGCACAGCTCAGTAAATGTAAGAGTCAGGACAAGTTCCAACCCGGCCCTCAGTCAAAGACCTCCCTGAGCTCGATTCAATTTTTTTTTTAGAAAAAGAGCAACTGACCCAATATCAGATCCCACTTCTAGAAGGGGCGGTCCAACTGGTTGGCTTCGGTGCAAAATTGTGAGGAATCAGCCCTGAGAAGGGGTCTGTAATCTTGTGGCGCCGCTTGACCCTTGAAGACCCACTCCATGGTAATTACCCCAAACTGGCAGAGAAGCGGTCAAAACTGGGGTGAGGAGAAGATCACATTGTCATCGATGGTGTTTCTTGGTCCACTACATGTGTCTTAATTGATGGTAGCATGTACTCCATCGATTTGAGCAGTAAGTACTTGCGCACAATCTTTAGAAGGTATACAGATACCGTACTGGATCTTATCTTATCTCACAATTACTACATCGGGATCCCACTTTCCCTTGCTTCGCCTTTGGTAAAATTCGGCCCTCGGTAAGCCTTTGGGCTTTTGGAATATCGTCGGAAAAATCGTCAGGCTGGTCGGTCCTCTTGATGGGATGCAATTCACAGGAAAAAAGGTACTTACTGTGTATCTCCAAGTATCCAGAACAGACAAACCCATCATACTTCTGTCAGGGAAGATTCGGTGTAGGTCTCTTACAGGATCTTCTAGAAAGGTCGATTGTTAGAGAAGCCACCTTTCCACAAGGGAGATCCGGTCTCACAAATTTATGGAAAGAAGGGTGCGAGAGAATGTGCTATGTCATGCCTCAAACGTCCTTGTCCAGCGTCTAGCTGAACTTGAGCTTCTGATATTACAAACCCTTATATCATTGGAGGATAAGAATGCCTCTTAGTCACCCATTTTGTTAGCTGGCTTTGATTTTCCTACACGTGCAGTGTGATAGTCAATACTGGGCCTTGATGTTCATCAGGGGTTCACGAAGACTTCTGCCTTCCTCTTCTTTACAATGGGGAAACACCGTGGTCGGGGACTGAGATGACGGGAAAAACAGGGCCAAAAATTGGAAGGAAGTAAAGCAGAAGCCAAGGCATGAAACTTTCGGGACGACACTTTTCCAGAGCTTTTTGTCCTGTATGGTTCAGTCAGGCTCCGAAAATATCTCCTCTCTATCATCTCGCCGATTGCCAGTCCTCATGATGCGATCAATTGGTTCCTTCCGGTTTTGAAATGATCAATGTGTTTGAAAATCGAACCTTCAGCATCCTTACTAATCGGTTTTATAATATAATTGTACCGCTGACTCCTCGATACAACATTGCAGTCCTCTCAAAGCAACTTTCCCAACCGATAGCGTCCCTCTTCAAGTACATCTATATGACCGTAAAACAAGTAGGCATTACCCAGAGAGAGTTGTTTTTAGACCCAGTAAGATAGCTCTGCAGTTAATACCTGTGACACTTGTTGGAGGGTTGACAAGTCTCTTACATTTGAAGCCTCATTCAAATTGATTTAGTCAACTGCGACTGTACCTAGAATTGGGACATACTTGATAATATGAGAACGATAGATGACCATAAAGAACTCCAGGATTCCAGTGAGGTACAAGCCATAGCCGCAAGGTCGACGGCACCTGACCCGTCTATGTAAGTTGTACTTGTATCGACAAGAGAAGCGACAAAAATGACAGTGTGGGGTCAAAGACGATGAAATTGTTTATAGCACCAGTCATATGGACAAATCGCAGATTAGTGTCAGGCAGCAACCTGGGAACCAAACCCTTTGCTTTTGTAAGAACAGCTACACAAGCACTGGATGATGCCTTCTACTCGCAGGGTATGAATAATCGAAATTACACCATTGGCTCAACTGCAAGGGCGTTTTCGGCTCCGTCCCGGAATGGATATTTCTGTAGAGGTAGCAGTCGTCAGGAAGTTTTGAAGAGTGTATCCTCCGATATTCAAGATTTGTGGAGTGTCCAGGAAACAGACAAATAGCTCAGAAGGATACGATGCACAAACAAACAGTGCGTTCAAAATAGTTTGAATCCTACAATCCACACATGAGTAAGATGTCTCCAGATGGTTTCAAGCGGGGGAAGAGAGCGGCGAGTATCGGCACAAGAACGGCGCGAGGGGCAAAGGGAATGTAGAATGTTGATATGTTGGTATCAGGAGGTGATACAATGAGATGAGGAGGAGGTTGTATGTGCCCTTGGGGGAGCGACCACGATAGGCAGTTCGATGGGGACTTGTTTTCAAAAAGATAGATCCCTAGGATAAGAACTTGGTACAAAGATGACGGAAATAAGGCGGTGGCCAAAAACCGAGAAACTTTTGACCCACATCCCAGGTTTATACAGGAACAACTTTAAGGCAAGAGTAGCAATTGGATCATATCACGAGCTCTATGTATTTGTCCTTATTTTCTACATCCGCATTTGTTTGTGTGATAGATGTTCATCGATAGTCTATTCCTGTACAAATTTTTTGTCTACTTCGCGTGCCGCTCCTACCACGTCAACATCACAGGTTATAGGTCATCTGATGAATATGACATTCTCGCAAAGGCCTGAATTACTGTGTTAACAAACATCGACTACTCATGACGGCTCAACTGTTTGTGCTCTGGCTCCCGCCTCTTGAAACTGTCTCTGTCTTATTATTGTTGGTTTGGGATGTGGATCAGGATCTGCAGTTCGCCCCTCAAAGTTCTCGATGATTGGACTCTCAGAAGCTTTGATCTTATTTTTTGACCACCGCCTTATTTCCATCATTCTTGGACCAAGTTCTCATTGATTACGAGCTACACTGATTTTTGCATTCTCATAAAACTATGTACTGTCCGCCTTCTCCCCACGACTCAGAGCTCCCTGAGGTACCTACTCATCTCACGGTATCGCTTCCTATCACCTGGTGTGTAATCCTGCCAGGGCAAACATATACTTCTCTAATCCGTGTCCTCGCTGTCGCAGACGGTTTCTCTCACAAGATCCGATCCAATAACCTGGATATGTACGCTTTGTGAAGAGATTGGTGAAAGTACACTGACCAGCATTCATATTTAAACAGGATATAGTGTCATTGAGAGAATCATCCTCAGGATGCAGATACCAGCAACCTTGTTCTCGTTTTCTCTTCTGCCTCTGCTTGTTCGAGCATTGTCCCTATCGAATGCTCAGAAAGGGGCCGACCAAACTGGCTTAGGATGGCACTTCGTTCAGAATGGGACTTCAGGAATCGTTGCTCTTGAGTCCATCATCGTCTCAGACACTCTGGCCATATTCTTTGACAATTATACGCATGACCCACTGCAGATCAATGGCCACCCTGCATTGGGCGCGTTCTGGAATCTGGAAACTAATACAGCCTCTCCTTTGAACGTCCTTTCAGATACTTTCTGTGGTTCAGGTGCAATACTGAGTAATGGGACAATGGTGACGTCCACCGTTACCCTCAATACTGCATAATTGGCTCATAGCCGCATTCCAGGTTAGTATCGGCGGAGACGGCGCTAATATCACTGGTCCCCATGACGGGAGGCAGACTTTGAGGCTCTTCGAGCCTTGCCTCGACCCAACTGGCGCCACATGCAAACTCTATGAGGACTTTGATCATCTCATTATGGCTGAAAACCGTTGGTACCCATCAAGTGCAAGAATATTTGACGGTTCCTTGGTTAGTTTTTCCTAAGGTACTGCTCATTCATTGACTGAAATCACCAGGTAATTGTTGGAGGTTCACATACGCAAGTAATATTTGCCAACGATGATCCAGCCAACAATCTAGAGTTCTTCCCGAAAAAGGATGGTGGACAGCCCCGACCTCTTCCATTCTTGAATCGTACTTTTCCGATCAATCTGTTCCCCCGGTGAGAAGAATCTGTGTGTTATCATTGGAAGCATGGAACCTCATCTTCATCGATTTCAGTGTCTTCTCGCTGCCGGATGGTAAATTGTTCCTACAAGCTAATAATCAAAGCATCATCTATGATATCGAGAAGGACGAGGAGACGATTCTACCGGATCTACCAAATGGTGTACGTGCCTGTAACCCTTATGATGGCACATCAACTCTTTTGCCTCTCCACCCTCCTGACTACATTCCGGAAATACTCATCTGTGGAGGATCCAACCAGAGTGACTTTGCTCCGCTGGACCGACTCACCACTCAGGATCCTACATCGGATCAGTGCAGCAGACTTACTGTCACTCCAGAGGGGATTAAGCGTGGCTGGCAGGTTGAAAGGATGTTAGAAAGTAGGATACTGAATGAGATGGTATTAATGCCGAATGGGCAGGTCCTCATCATCAATGGTGCTCAAACTGGTTATGGCGGGTACGATGCTATTCCGATTGCTCCGGGGGTCAACAGCTTTTCCAATGCTGATCATCCTGCGTAAGTAAAATATTCTTTCTCGTGCCATGGTTATCAATGTGACATACTTGCCCGGCTGTACAGGTTGACGCCTTCGCTATATACTCCTGACGCACCCCTTGGAAAACGCATCAGCAATACCGGGATGCCTGCAAGTGAAATACCTCGACTTTACCATTCTTCCGTAACCTTGACACCGCAAGGGTTAGCACTATTCTCATCGAGCACCCACCCTGACTGACCGCATTTTTCAGTAATATTTTACTCGGTGGGTCGAATCCTAATGGTGGTATCATCAATACTACAATTTGGCCTAGGTAGGCTCTCAGATAACTGGACTGTCACCTCATGATCTGAAAACCTACTCTACAGCGAATTCCGCATTGAATATCTGAATCCACCTTACATGACTGTCGCTCGTCCCCAGCTCTCAAATGTCCCTCGTCAACTAGATTTCAATCACGATTACACCGTGGACGTTGTCATTCCCCCCGGACTCGATACTCGTGCATCTTCCATCAAAGGTCGGTCCGTTCAGTTTCATTCATCTCACTATAGTTCACAATTTCAATAACTTAGTTGCACTGATCGACTTGGGCTACTCCAGTCATGCTTTCCATTCAAGTAACCGTCTGGTCTTCATGACTGCTAAACTAGGCGCCAAGTCAGGTCGTGCGCAGAAAATGGTGATCAGGACCCCTCCCAATAATCGCGTTTTCCCTCCTGGTCCAGGTGCGAACAGAGCATATCATCCGAGAATTTTGTCTCACTCACAGAAATTAATCAGCTTATGTATATTTGACTGTTGACGATGTCACTAGTGCTGGTGTTCGTGTCATGGTAGGTGACGGAAGGCCGCCCCCAGTGAAGGACCAAGGTGTTCCTCTGTAGTCATCAGAAAGGCATTGGATCCCTCGCGACAGAGTTTTAGCCTACTTAGCAGACCAATCGAATTTCACTGCTATTCAAAACAAATCTATCTAATAAGCCTCTGGATTTTCCCAGGTTCACTGGCTATATCTGGAGATCAGTCTGCAATAACAATACCCTGAATGAAATCCATAAGCTGGGTGACAGTCAAAGCCATGACATTCATGGGATAGAGATAATGCTCACCTCCACTCCCAAGAAGAACATATTCATAGCTTATTAGAAGATAGACAGTGAATGTGATGAAAGGAGCCGTCTTGATGTACCGAATTCATTGTATATTGTCGTACAGAGCGCCACATTCAGAAACACATTGAGCGTGAGGCAAACAGATGATACATACAAGAAGTGAGCTCTGCTTACAGTCTATTTGAAACAATAAGGATGAAGAAATAAGGGAAACCACATGCATTGTACACAAAAATGGCGCAATAGTAGCGTAGTGGGCGCAAGGCTAACACATCCATGTCCCATCAGCACTAATAGGCAATGTCAACTTATGACAAATGAGCACCCTTTTGGATGTTGCACATAGTACGCGGAGGGTGCACTTAACCAATAACTAATCAATACCTGTGTAAGCGGGACTCCCGAGCAAGAAAAATATGATCTGTCATCAGCATCTCTCCAAATTCATATATTTTGCTTTGGTACATATGTACATAATTACGATCACTTAGAGTCCGTTACTTCAAACAGTACCGCTGTTAGCGATGACGACTTTTTTTGCGGTCTTCCCACTGTCCGAGCCGTAGGACTCGATCTTTTTCACGAGGTCAAAATTCTCTACGACCTCACCTTATATCTTGTTAGAAAATGGCATGAATTTCCCCGCAAGATGACAACTCACCAAAAACGACGTGGGCACCGTCGAGCCAACTTGTCACAACAGTAGTGATGAAGAACTGAGAGCCGTTTGTATTCTTGCCGGCGTTAGCCATGGAAAGCATGCCAGGCTTGTCATGCTTCATCTTGAAGTTTTCGTCTAGTCGGGGTATTCAGCTATCAGGAGTAGAACTTTCGGAGTCGACCGTACCTTCGAATTTCTCGCCGTAAATTGATTTACCGCCTGTGCCATTTCCGTTGGTGAAATCGCCACCCTGGAGCATGAATTTGGGAATAACACGGTGGAAGGAGGATCCCTTGTAGCCGAAGCCATGTTGTCCAGTCGCGAGCTCGCGGAAATTTTTCGCAGTCTTGGGGACGACATCATCGTAGAGTTTGAAGACGATGCGACCAGCAGGCTGGTTGTCAATGGTGATGTCAAACTGAGTGTTCAAGAGATTCAATACTTCAATGACAATAAAGAGTAACACCACATACAAAGACGTTAGCCATGATGGGAATACGATAGATAGGAGACCAGCGTATTCTTTATGTCTGAGAAGTCAATATCAATCAATCAATCTATCCTGATATCCACTCAGATCGATAAGCAAATCACATGTCAATGTTTTTTTAATACATAAATTGTAATGCGGTGCTCGATTAAAGATTTGGAACCAGATCACTCGCAACTGATCCAGACATGAGAGAAGTGGAATAAATGGAGAGGGTAGTAGAAGAAGAGACATATATTAGAGAGCGATTTCATAGTAGAATGGAACGACGCATATTATGATGCTGCTTGACCAAAAAAATGCTCGGGGATTGTCTGTTAATTAAAAACGAGACGAAGTTTTTAATCACATGTCGGTGTCAAACACCGCAGTGGTGAATCAATTTTTTCCCCTTTCATAAATCTGTAACACGGTTCTCGATTGGAGTCCATGGTAGGATACATGGTACCCTACAATAGATATATAACTACAAGATACAATCTGAGAACCAGATCACTCGGAACTGATCCGAATATATGATATCTAGGTAAGTGGAATGACGGTGTGGTCGAGCAATCGTCGAAACCAGGTCACACATCTTTTATGAATGCAATGAGAATCAATCAATCACTCCAAGGCATGATCGACTATCAGATCTCGTTGACTTTTGTAAGAAAAACAAAAAGAGCCTTTTGTTTCCCTAATCAGTATTTGGACTAGTCAAGTCTCAAGTGTCTTATGTATAGTGTTTCCTTTTCCTCTCTCTCTCCTCATTTTCCTGTATCTAACTAGAGTTTCTCTACCACGGACTGCGACCGGGCACCGTGTAATAAACTGTTGATTTTAAAAAAAACCAAGTAATATCCATGGACACACGATTTCTAGTTGTTTCTCGGTTGAAGTGGACATGAATGGACTATTATTACTTACCAACATGTGCTTAACAATGCTCAAGGATTGTCAAATTGATATTACCTCAACTCTAAATCTAGTTAAGGTGATTGATCGCCAGCACAATGCAGAGGTTATATAATTTCTAGTGAAGATCAATTGCCATTATGTTTTATGTTAAATGGACGACTGCACTCGTAACCAGCCTTGAGGTCCGCGACTGATCGGGTACTTAAGGAGTCATTTACTATCTTTCCCAATTGGTCGGACTCGTCGGGTACTTCTGAAGCAGGGATTGTATAACTTACTTAAATTGATAAGACATTGTTAGTGAGTGACAATTATTTCAATGTCAGCGGATATACAGACGATGGGAACATGCAAATGGCAAGACCTGCTACAAGAAGCGCAGGTGGGGCAAACCTCATGTGGAGGTCTCTGCATATCCATGGCATAGTTATCATTGCCCGACTGCGCAGCTCTCGCTTGTTTTCAAGATATCTAAAGCTTCATGCATGCAATACTGACAACAAAAACACGCTACTTTATCCGAATAACAATAATGATACATTTCAAGAAGCATCAACGACACCAGAGTCGGCGATAATAATGGTCTTGCTGACTTTGCCAGAATCCGATCCTAGACTTTCAATCTTCTTAACTACATCCATGCCTTGAACAACCTCGCCTAAATTAAAGATGTGTCAACAGTGAAAAGGTCAAGCAATATGATGAGTCAGTACCAAAGACAACATGTTTTCCATTAAGCCAAGGGGTTTCAACGACTGTGATAAAGAACTGGGATCCATTGGTATTCTTTCCTGCATTAGCCATGGAAAGGAGCCCAGGCTTTTCGTGTTTGATATCAAAATTCTCATCTGCTCTCTGTTTCAACATGAGAATCCAAAATGAATTTCGTGAAGGAGGACCTTTAAAACGCTCGTTGTAAATTGACTTGCCACCAGTGCCATTGCCCCTGGTGAAATCACCACCCTGAACCATAAATTTAGGGATCGCACGATGGAAAGAGGATCCCTTGTAGCCGAAG
>Ga0153922_1000733_pt1 | contig 12721 bp, 13 predicted proteins | sample TSNJ006MetaG_FD_104723 | JGI IMG/M metagenome (GOLD analysis project Ga0153922, IMG submission 104723) | Attine ant fungus gardens microbial communities from New Jersey, USA - TSNJ006 MetaG | ecosystem: Host-associated > Fungi > Mycelium > Unclassified | place: USA: New Jersey, Brendon T. Byrne...
AATATCCATCGGCAGACGAATATTTTCTATTACTGTCAATTCCCTCACCAGGTTGAAGGTCTGAAAAACATAGCCAATCTGTTGGCTCCGCCAATGTGCCAGCTGTGCTTCCTTTAACTTGTAAATTGGCTTTCCTGCAATCAATACCTCACCCTTATCCGGTTTTTCCAATCCACCCACAATATTGAGCAAGGTCGTCTTGCCTGAACCACTTTTACCAAGAACCGTTACAATTTCCCCTTCATCTACCGATAGGCTGACTGACCGCAGCGCCTCAACCTGGGTCTCCCCCATCTTAAAGGTTTTTTCTATTTTTTTCGCCAGGATGGCTTTTCCCATTTTTCACTCCCTCTAAAACGTTTTATTTGAGCGGCTGTCTCAATAACCGAAATTATTGAGACAGCCTTGGCAGTTATTATAGCAGCCAAGAGCACTAGAAGCTAAATGGCCATGGCTTCCGAGATTTATCTACATAGCTACCGTCGCAATAATATTTACAGCTAAATTTTCCGGAACGATTCTTTGCATAAAACGTCACTTCGCATTCCTTTTCATTAAAAGAAAGTTTTTTTCCGCCCACTACTCCATCTGTACCATTTGAATACTTTATGGTTAAAATTACTCCAAGACTAGTTTCTGCTTTAGTTGAACTTATTTTGCCTAAAAGGGAATGTTTTCTAACTCCATGGTGAAGTGTCAGACTACCCTTAGCAGCAAATGCTGTGGTACTAATCATTAATACAACACACACTATCAAGAAAGCCCTAAATTTTTTTGTAATATTCATCGTATTTCCTCCATAAAATTTTAAAAGTCAAACACCCATGGCTGTTTTGATCTACCCGCATAGCTTCCACCTACATAATATGTTAAAGAAAATTTTCCTGACTTCCCAGAAGCATCATATGTACTGGTATATGATTTAGTACTATATACACAAACCTTACAACCCACAGTCCTTGTTGATCCATCTGAATATGTAATATCATGAATCATACCCATACTTTTTTCAACTTTTGTAGATTTAATATTTCCATAGAGTATTTTGTTCCTTACTCCATGTGTAAATGTTAAACTTCCATTTGATGCTGATACTGTAGATCCTAGCATCAGCAATACCATAGCTCCAGCGAGTAATATTACTTTAATTTTATTTTTCAATTTTTCATCTCGAATTCTGAATTTTGGAAGAATTTCTGCAATATGTTACCAAAAGTAGAAACTCTTAGACACACAACAACTTTTCAGCTGTTGCAAGTTATTGTTTACTTCTTCAGTCACTCGGCCGTAGTTACTGAATATTGAAAATTTATGAAAAGCAACCAATACCGGTATTACGGATGAAAGGTTAACCTTGATTGCGTTTCATCTTTCTATTGCAGATATTTATAAAACCGCCTTCTAAAATCAGGCAAGCTTGACAAATAATGTTTTCCTCATATTCAATCTCTTGATTATTTGATTGTTTGCGAAAGGATTGTCTTTTCACAATTATTGCTTACTATAATATCCAAAAACATTGACTGTAATATCACTGCTATTCTCTATATAAGGTTTATAACTCACACTCTCCTCTATAGCAAAAGAGTGTGAAATGTTTCCTTTTTCACATAATTTTATTAGAGCGTACCCTTTCTATAGCAAAAATAGCAGGCAACTACGAAAAACAAAATACTTATCAGAAAACTGATACTATAAAATTTTTCTTTTTTCACCACGACCATTCCTCCCTACGTGGACAAGAAGCTTCTCGCCCCGTAATATAAAAATTTGCCGCTTTTTTATGGAAAGGAATCAGCCTTCCGCAAAAGTCTTATTTTGTACAATATCCCGGTTCAATTACGATATTTATCCAGCATTTTCTTCATTTTTTCAATTTCTTCTTCTGTCAAATCCTCAGTTTCGTCCAGCGCTGCCATTAAAATATAGGCAGATCCCCTGTACCAGTCATCCTTAATTCTTTCCAGCTGTGCTTTCTTATACTCTTCTTCCCTGACCGTAGCATAATACTGATACGCATGGCTCCTTTTGAAGTGATCCACGAATCCTTTCTTTTCTAAGATGGTCAAAAAAGTTGCAACCGTAGCATGAGCATATTCTTTTTGATACTGGTATTTTAAAACATCCACAATTTCTGCAATCGATAAGCTTTTGTCCCCTGACCAGATGCATTTCATAATCATCTGTTCTGCTTGTGTAAGTTCAAGAGCCATATTATCCTCTTTTCATAAAGACTTTTAAGCTTTTTAATTTTTAAAACTTTTAATCATTTAAAATTTCAAAATTATACTAACATATTTTACCATTCATTGCAATACTTTTTTCTCTTTTTTACTTTTATTTCGCCAATGTTACAAAAGAATTTTACTGTCAGCGAAACGGTAAAGGTGGACGGTACGAATAAGACCATCACCGCCAAAGTAACCTATGATTGGGACGACACAGCGTCTGATCCCGTGCCGGGTACTTACGACTTCACGGCTCCCCCGGCCATAACCGCTAACGGCGTGACGGCGACCGTAACCTTTGACAAGGAAAGTCCGCAAACGGCGGGAACGAACGTAACAGCCACCGTCACCCTGTCCGATACGGCGGAAAAAGCCGGAGAATTTACCATTGACCTTACTTCCGCAAATGCCGGACTTACAACAAATTCGCAGCCCAAAACGGTAATAGTTGGCGCACAACCGAATGATACCTTCGATTTCACATTCACCATGCCGGACGAAAGCGTGAGCGACTTTGTGCTGACATTCAGCTTTATAGAGGATACTTACGAATTTACCGCTCCCGCCGCCCAAACCACTAACGACGTGACGGCGACCGTAACCTTTGATCCGGCAAGTCCGCGAACGGCGGGAACGCAGGTCAAAGCGACCGTCACCCTGTCCGGTACGGCAGAAAAAGCCGGGAAATTTACCATTGACCTGACTTCTACAGATGCCGGACTTACAACCAATCCGCAGACCAAGACGGTAACGGTCGGCGCACAACCGAATGATACCTATGATTTCACCTTCACCATGCCGGACGAAAACGTGAACGACTTTGTGCTGACACTCAGCTTTGTAGAAGCTACTTATACCGTCACCATGACCGACGACGGACACGGTACGGGTGCCGCCAATTCGACCGAAGCGACTGCCGGAACAGAAATCACTATTACCGCCACTCCTACAGGGGATTATTTGTTCAAACAGTGGACGGTGGTGAGCGGCGGAGTGACGCTTTCGAGTACAACGACTAACCCGGCGACTTTCACAATGGGCAACGAAGCAGTGGAGATCAAAGCCGAGTTTGAGGCAATCTCGCGGACAGTCACCATGACCGACGACGGCCACGGTACGGCTGTCGCAGACCCGGCCGATGCCACACAAGGCGCGACCGTAACGATTACCGCAACCCCGACCGGAGACTATGCGTTTAAGCAATGGATTATTGTCAGCGAGGGTGTAACGCTTTCGAGTACGACGACCAATCCGGCTACATTCACCATGCCGGCCAACGCGGTGGAGATCAAAGCCGAGTTCGAGGCCATTTCGCGTTCGGTAACCATGACCAATGACGGACACGGAACGGCTGCGGCCAAGGTAGGCGATACAATCACCGATAAAGCCGTCGCGGGAGCGGCGGTTACGATTACCGCAACCCCGACCGGAGATTACGCCTTCAAGCAATGGACGGTGGTCAGCGGCGGAGTGACGCTTTCGAGTACGACGACTAATCCGGCGACCTTCACGATGGGCAGCGAGGCGGTGGAGATCAGGGCGGAGTTTTCCATGTCGGCCGATGCCGTCGCCATGGCGACGACTCTTGCTCATAACCCGGGTGAAAGTACCGTAGCTAACACGGTTTATACGTTTACCTTTCCCCCAAATGCATCCGGAGCCACGATCGCATCCGCAACCGTTACCTGCGACGGACAAGGCGTAACATCGTCGCTTAGCGGTGCGGGTAATGTCAACCTGGTATTTGCCGACGACGTTTTGGCCGCACTGCCTTATGATAAAGACCTTACTGTGATCTACACTGTAACTTACGGCGGACGGACCTCGGCAGCGAACACCCGTACTATCCCTGCTTCCCAGATTGCGGCTATGCCGCCAAGATAACGGGATTTACGACGGGGACAAACACTGCTTTCTCACTTATGTTTACCCCAACAGTCAGTTCCGCGCTGAACGGCAACGCGACCGTAAATTTCGTATCCGTTAAAACCGGACAAAACGCCACCGATGCCATACTAACCGATTGGAGCACGTCCGGCCTTTCGCTCCTTTTTCACTACGTTAATACCATTTCGCCTCCGGCAATACAAAACCCTTACCACCTCTTAAAACGGGATTAATTATGCTTACCTCGAAAATCGAAGAAGTGGACAAGATCACGGGATTGGCAATGGGCGCGGACGACTATGTAACAAAACCATTTAAGCCTCTGGAATTAGTTGCGCGAGTGAAAGCGCAATTAAGACGCTATAAAAAATATTCCGTTGCGCCGGTGGCGGGCAACACTCATACCATTGTTACCTGTTCTGATTTATCGCTCAATCTGGATACTCACGAATGCTTTGTAGGTGGGCGGCTTGTTTCTCTCACACCTACCGAGTTTAAGATTTTGGAAACTCTCTGTAAGCGGAAAGGCTGTGTTATCAGTCCTGAGCAATTATTTCACGAGGTATGGAGCGACGAGTATTACGACAGAAACAACAGTACCATCACCGTGCATATCCGTAATTTGCGGGAAAAAATCGGAGATTCATACGATTCACCCAAGTATATAAAAACTATATGGGGGGTAGGGTATAAAGTTGAAAGCTAATCAATCGGATTATTCAAGGATGAAAAGAAAAGTCTTTATGCAAATGCTCATAATGATTGTTATGGCCTTTATCTTTGTCTTAATCCTGTATAGTTTTTTGCAGGGGAAAATCGGTGAATGGGTTATAGGATTCATAACAACGATATCCGGCTCTACCCGTGAAAACGCTATAAGCATTTATACGTCCGTGTTCCGTGACTACTGGTATGAATTTATGTTTGTGGCCATCATCATTGTATTTTTGTGCCTCTTTCGCTTTTCACTGAATTGGTTTGGCAAGTATTTTGACCGTATCAACAAAGGGGTTGACGCTTTAGTCTGCGCAGAAAGCCAAGATATTGTCATGCCTTATGAAATGAAGTTTATGGAGGAGAAGCTAAATTCTGTACGGCATACTTTAGCGAAACAACGAGCAGAAATGGAACTTGCCGAGCAAAAACGAACCGATTTGATAATGTACCTTGCCCATGATATCAGAACGCCCCTTACCTCTGTTGCTGGTTATCTCAACTTACTGGACGAACACCCGGATATGCCCCAAAAAGAAAGAGAAAAATATATTCACATCACTTTGGAAAAATCCAACCGCCTTGAAAAATTGGTTGACGAGTTTTTTGAAATCACACGCCTGAATCAGAATGCCGCCGCGCTCAACAAAATATCCCTGGATTTAAGCTGTATGCTGATTCAACTCGCTGATATATTTTACCCACAGCTACAAGAGCGTAAGCAAAATATCAAGCTGGCTATTGAAGGGAATATATACATACTCGGAGATTCAGCCTATTTAACGTGGGCATTTCAAAACATTCTTAAAAACGCTGTCACCTATGGGGACAACGACACGGATATTCATATTGGCGCGTCCTGTGAAGATGAAACCGTGACTATCGTTTTTACAAATACCGGAGATACCATTTCGCCGGGAGATCAAGAACATATCTTTGATAAGTTTTACCGTTCAGATGTTGCTCGGCAAGCAAGTACAGGCGGCGCTGGACTCGGTTTGGCGATTGCCCAAAGCATTATTGTCCAGCATGGCGGAAATATTTCTGTCAACAGTGATAATAGAATAACGGTATTTACTGTTGTTCTGCCGGGTGGCATATCTAAGTAAAACGTAAATACTTTCTAAGGATTTTCTTTGTAAATCTTAAAATATTCTTTATAAACTGCCCATTTGCCTTTGGTACAATAAGTATCGAGGCATTTGGGCTTTTTATATTGTGGAGCAAAGCGAGGTTCGCGTGATGGAAGATTTACTTGGATATTTTTTTCTTGGAGTAATTATAATAGGGGTTGTTGCTCTATTGTATTTGCCTATCTATTTTCGCATGAGAGGTAGGATTGCCGCTATAAGGCAAGCGTTCTTTGTAGCGTTTGCGGGGATTATCTTTGTTATTCTTTTTGCCACATTGCTGTCCAATATCGTATCTCAAGTGAGCATGGGAGAGTTATTTTCTATCCAAGAGAAAAAGCTAAATATTAAGCCCTTTCAGTGGACTGATGGAACATGGAGCATGAATGAAAACAAGATGATGGTTCAAGTAGTTGCAAATATTCTAATGTTTATGCCATTTGGATTTTTATTGCCTATTGTGTTTTCAAACCTTCGTAAATTTCACAGAACATTGTTATGTGTGTTTCTATCGTCGTTTTCAATTGAGGCATTGCAATACTTCATAGGCGGCTCGTCGGACATTGACGATTTAATACTAAATCTTGCGGGTGGTATCTTTGGGTATTTGGTATACAGCCTTTTTCATTTGGTATTTCGCCGTACAAAGTTATGGAAAACAGCGATAGGAATTATTCACTCAAAATAATTAAGTATATGAATGGAGATGATATTTTGAAAGCCTTTCAGATGTAGCTTCCAAACGATACGCTGATAACCGGGAAAGGGGATTGATTTTATAATGAAGATGAAAATTGCGGTACTGTTCGGAGGCTGCTCCACTGAGTATGATATTTCCCTGCAATCTGCCTATGCTGTGATTACTCACCTGGATGAAAACAAATACGACTCCGTTTTGCTCGGTATCACCCCAACAGGCGAATGGTTTCGTTTTTTCGGCAAGCCCCAAAAAATTAAGGAAAATACTTGGTACAATCCCTCTGATTGTGTCCGGGCCATTATCTCACCCAGCCGGGAAGCGCATGGCGTGTTGGAATTTGACGCGGGCGAAATCCGTACAATCAGACTCGACGCAGCCATGCCCGTGCTGCACGGAAAAAACGGTGAGGACGGCGCTGTTCAGGGGTTATTGGAGCTTGCCGGTATACCCATTATCGGCTGCAATACGCTTTGTTCCTCGCTCTGTATGGACAAAGACAAGGCACATAAGCTCGCGCATGTGGCCGGCGTCCGAATCCCGAGCTCCTTTGTGCTGGAAAACGGGATGGACGCAAGACCAGCCTTGGAACAGGCGGAGAATCTCGGTTATCCCCTGTTTGTCAAGCCCGTAAAGGCCGGTTCATCCTTTGGGATTACAAGAGTAATGAGCCAAAACGAGTTACCCGCAGCAATCAAACTGGCCTTTGAGCATGACGACAAAGTGATTGTCGAGGAAAGCATACCCGGCTTTGAAGTCGGCTGCGCTGTTTTAGGTAACGACAACCTTATCGTGGGGGAATTGGACGAGATCGAGCTTGCGGACGGCTTTTTCAACTATAAGGAAAAATACACGCTTGAAACATCCTCCATCCATGTACCGGCACGAATACCAGCGAAAAAAGTCAATGAAATCAAGAATACAGCCAAGATAATATACAGGGCTTTGGGCTGCACAGGCTTTGCGCGGGTGGATATGTTTTTAACTCCATCCGGTAAAATCATCTTTAATGAAGTAAACACAATTCCCGGCTTTACCACACACAGCCGTTATCCGAATATGCTGGGCGCGGTTGGTATGACATTTGAACAGGTTGTCAATACGGCTATCGGATTGGCGGTGAGAGCATGAAAACGGTATCGCTTTTTAAGAACATGGTTCACGCCGGAAACTTAATCCTTGTGAACGGAGAATACCCGCTTTGTGAGGGTCTTTGTGTAAAACGGCTTGAACCCATCAGTGAAAAAAGTAATAAAGTGCTGTTGGAGATACGGACGGCCACTATTCTGCAAAAACTGCTGGATGATGTGAATTGCGGGGAGGAAATCGTTGCGGTAAGCGGCTTATTTGAAGTAGAGGACGATCTGCCATATTCGGTATCCGGCGACAATATGGGTGGGTTTATCGTTACCCTATGGAGGGATAACAGATGAAAAGCGCGCAGAGCTATGGCGGGATAGACATTTTCAGGCTGGTTGCCGCGCTGTTGATCGTGGGGATACATATATCCCCGTTTTCCTCCGTCAACGAAGAACTCGATTTTTTGATTATCCACGTTTTCGCCCGTATTGCAGTACCGTTTTTTCTCATGGTAACAGGATATTTTCTGCTGCCGCAATACCTGTCGAAAGAACGCCGCAATGCAAAGCCACTTATCAGTTTTGTTAAAAAGACCGGCTTGCTTTACGCCGGAGCGACGCTGCTATACCTCCCTGTCAGCATTTATGCGGGCTATTATTCGGAGGGCAATATAGCCGTCAACCTTATCCGAAACATTATTTTTGATGGGATGTTTTATCATCTGTGGTATTTACCGGCCGCTATTATTGGAGTGCTGTTGCTTTTCCTCTTGGGCCGTAAATTCTCGTTCCGTGTGATATTGGGAATAACAGTTTTTCTTTACCTCATTGGCTTGCTTGGAGACAGCTATTACGGTGTTGTGTCTGGAATCCCATTTTTGAATGCCGCCTATAACGCTGGATTTAGTATATTTTCCTACACGCGCAACGGGCTGTTTTATGCGCCGGTACTCCTTGTTATGGGGGCTGCATTAGCAAAATCGAAATACCCGTCAAACGTAAGGATGAGCATGATTGGCTTTACAGCGTCCATGTTTCTCATGCTGGCCGAAGGCTTGATATTACATCATTTTGACTTCCAACGCCACGACAGCATGTATATCGCACTCATTCCAAGCATGTTTTTCCTGTTCCAATTCCTGCTTACTCATAAAGGAAAAGCGCTTCCGCTACTGCGTGATGTTTCTATGTTGGTCTATATTTTACATCCGTTTTTTATAATCGCCGTTCGCGGCGCGGCAAAGGTTACAGGGCTTACCGGCCTGCTGATGGAAAATAGCCTCATTCATTATCTCACGGTTTGTCTGTTGTCTCTTGCATTCTCCGCTTTTATAGCGATATTGAAGCTCAAAAAGAAATCTCCCGCATTTTCGATGGGCAGGGCATGGATTGAACTTGATATGCAAAGCCTTCGTCATAATGTAAACGTCCTGCGTGGCCTCCTGCCGGATAACTGCCAGCTTATGCCTGCTGTTAAAGCAAACGCTTACGGGCATGGCGCGGTGGAAATTTCCAAGGAGTTAAATACCAACGGAATACAAACATTTTGTGTCGCTTCGGTTTTGGAGGGTGTGGAGCTGCGTAAACACGGAATCAAAGGCGAGATTATGATTTTGGGATATACCCATCTTAAGCAATTTTACTTACTTAGAAAATACCGCCTTACACAGACCGTCATTGATTATGGGTATGCCAAGAAATTAGATAGTTACGGCAAAAAATTCACCGTTCATATCAAGATTGACACGGGTATGCACCGTATAGGTGAACGCTCAGAAAACATTGACGCGATTTTACGGATATTTAGGTGTGAGAATCTTGTTATATCCGGCGTTTTCACACACCTTTGCGCCGATGACAGTGATGGGCCGGCAGATATGGCATTTACGCAAAGACAGGTTGATAATTTTTATTCCGTTCTCATGGCAATTAAAGAAAATGGCTTCAAACTCCCGAAAGCACATGTGCAAAGCAGTTACGGGATTTTTAACCGTCCCGATTTAGCTTTTGATTACGCCAGAACAGGCATTGCGCTTTATGGCATGTTAAGCAGCCCGGAAGATACGGACAAATACAAGACTGACCTTCTCCCCGTTTTGTCGGTAAAGGCAAGAATCAGCACGGTAAAATCATTATTCGCCGGTGAGCCGGCAGGTTACGGGCTTGCATTCACCGCACCGCATGATATGAGAATTGCTGGTCTGGCTATCGGCTACGCTGACGGTATCCCACGACGTCTTTCCTGCGGCGTCGGCCATGTATTGATAAACGGTCAAAAGGCCGCTATTGTCGGTCGCGTCTGTATGGATCAAATGATGGTTGACATTACTGAGATTAAAGGTGTAAAGCAAGGCGATATTGCGGTCATTCTTGGTAAATCCGGTAATGCCGAAATCACCGCCTGTGAAATCGCAGAGCAAACAGGAACAATCGCAAACGAGATATTATGCAGGTTAGGATATCGGTTAGAAAAAGTCTCTTACAACGGATAGCTTCACTCATTAGCTGAAATCCCAAAACCTGTGTATTGTTCAAAAGACTGTAAGAAAATCGTGGTTTTCCCGTATAAACCTTGCCGTTCATCCTCCTGCAATGAGAGCGCAATTACTGCACTCCCGTTTCCATCCTTGTTGAAAAGGAAGCGGCGGCTTTGATTTCGAAGCCGCCGGTTGGCCAAATTGATATGAGTGGCTCCGCTGCCGAACAGCGGTTTAATTAAATTCTAGGAAAGTAAAAAATCGCCTCTATTCAGTATAATGACCCTGCGCGTCTCTTTCTTTAACATAACGATAATATTCCGGTGGTGTGTCTTCTTTTTTGGTGACCTCCATGTCAAAGATTCCAAACAAGGATTCCAAGGATTCCAAGGTGTCATGAAAAACCGGCTTTAGGCAGGCAGGAATATGCTCATTCTCAAATCTATGCAAAGCTACACATTCCTTACATTTTCCATGCCAATCACATAAAGTATTCGTACATGTGCATTTCAAATTATTAGGGTCGGCAACTATCTTTCTTTTTTTAAGTACATTGTCGTAGTATTCCTCTTTCGTCCTCATAGAACGCATTACCTCCATTTGTCAGGTCATTTAGCTTCTCGTAAATTATTCCACTGTTGCACCTCCGGTTACGGTGTTACTGTGATTTCCACCCGGTTCCCGTCAGGGTCCAAAACGCTTGTTTCGTAATAGCCGTCACCAGTCATGCGGGGCTCTCCCACAATCCTAATTCCATCTTCTTTCAGTCGATTGTATAGCGAATCCAATTTATCAGGTGTCTCAACGGAAAACGCAATATGCGTCAGCCCTGTCGATTCAAACCCATTTGCATTGTCGCCTTGAGAAATACCGGACAATTTCATAAGTTCTAACCGAGCACCCGTGTCAAAAGATAAAAAGTAGGATTCAAACCGACCTTTAAAATCTTTTTCTGAAATGTACTTGTCGTTGGGAATCGCTTCGAAATACAGTACGTAGAAGTCTTTTAGACTTTCAAGCTGATGTGTCCATATAGCTACATGTTCCAATTTCATAAGACTCTCCTTTCTTTTAATAAAAACTCAGATGTTACCCTGTGATATAATAATACCGTCGAAACAATCTTTAAACAATCACTGAAACGACGTATAGTATAATAAAAGCGACTAAAAAAATTTCAGATATTTACATATTGAAAAGTCTGTCGATATTTTTCATTTGAATAAGTGTCACCACGATTCCACCTTCCCATGTGTATAGCTTTTTCTTTTAATATAAGAATAACGTCAGCTAATACTTGAAACAATCAATATGCTGACGTATAATATAATAAAAACGACCAAGTTGGAAAGAGGGAGAAAAATGTCCGTAAAATCCTGTTCGCTAAACATAGATGTTCATAGGCATGAAGCGGATAATCGTGGAACTCCTATGTTTCCATGCGGAGGCTATATTACAAGCGTTGGCGACCATGTTACCCAAGACATTCCGTGGCATTGGCACGAAGAAGTCGAGGTATTGGTCGTATGTGACGGGATATTAAAATTGGAGCTTGTTGGACAATGCTATTGTATACGACAAGGAGAAGGCGCTTTTATCAATTCAAGCGTTTTACAGTCCGCTGCCAAAATAGGCGACGATAACTGTACGATCAAATCATTTGTCTTTCATCCAAGTATAATTGCCGGAATGATAGAAAGCGCATTTGAACAACGTTATGTACGCCCGCTACTCCATTGCACCAAGCTACCCGGAATTTATTTTGAAAAAGGCGTTCAATGGCATAGAGAGGTTGTGCAGAATATCTTAGATGCCTTTGAAGATTATCAGTCAGAACCTTTTGGATATGAGTTCTTAGTACGCGAGAAATTGTCGCGCATATGGCTATTGATTGTAAGCAATCATCAAGAGGTTTTAAGTAAACAACGGGTTGCAAATGATATGGATTCTTTGCGTCTGAAAGATATGTTGACGTTTATCCATACTAATTATATCGATCAGCTTGAACTACATGATATTGCCAATGCGGTAACGATTAGTGAAAGGGAATGTTTACGGTGTTTTAAAAGGACAATCGGTATTTCGCCTATACAATATTTATTACGGTACAGAATCTCAGTAGCTGCTGACATGCTTGCAAATTCAAGCATGAATATAACAGAAATATGCAATCAGATAGGGTTTGAATCTCCTAGCTATTTTTCGTTAATGTTCAAAAAGCTAATTAATATGACACCAAAAGAATATCGTAATCTCACAAAGTTACATGGACGTACGAACAAGAAAAATATGGACATGGAAATTGTTTGGAATAGGCGCGAAAAATAAACCTTTACTTGGGTTGACGATCTGATTGACATTGTTGCCTATGCGCTGAAGCTGGGCGGCATGGTCTTTCACATCGAAGTCAAAAAACCGTTATTGGGGCATAATAAAAGCCGGTAAGCTTTTCAGACCTACGGGCTTTATCCAGTATTAAATTTTATGTAACTAACTTTAATAATCGGCT
>Ga0153922_1000735_pt1 | contig 12663 bp, 11 predicted proteins | sample TSNJ006MetaG_FD_104723 | JGI IMG/M metagenome (GOLD analysis project Ga0153922, IMG submission 104723) | Attine ant fungus gardens microbial communities from New Jersey, USA - TSNJ006 MetaG | ecosystem: Host-associated > Fungi > Mycelium > Unclassified | place: USA: New Jersey, Brendon T. Byrne...
AGTGATGAACTCGACCATGTGTCAAGAATCTGATGTCAAGCTAGCGGATAAAGCGGATAAACTGCCAAGCCCCTAAAAGTGGGGAATGATGGAAGCCTTAATCGATGCAAGGTAGTGGATGAGTCTTGGGAGTGAGCAGGAAATCCACCCATTCGATAGCTGACCCGGTTCAGAGTCAAGGCGGTTCATGTGGAGACTAAAAGTTAGTGTCTTGGAAACAAGAGAGAAGTCAGAGACAAATGTGTTGGAAATGAGTCTCAGGAACAAGGGTATTTTATTTTTAGAGGGCATTTCAGAGAACCATATGGCGACTGTGGAGTCGGCTATTGTTCTAGTCGCCCCAGATTGTTTTATCCGGTGGAAGAATTTACGTCATATGTTGCTTCGATAGCAGATGTCACTACCCAAAAGCAAATTTCTCAGACGTTGCTAGGTCCGTTATCTCAAGATAGTAAATATATGTTCTGAGACTGGTCGGAGGTGAAAGAGTTTTTCATCTATCCAAATAGCTTCAATAAGATGCATGACTTAATCGGAGATATGATTCACTGATGGCGGCGAGACACTGAAAAGTGACAGAGAACTCTGCCGTCACCTCTGCGGATAACGAAGTGGCGTCACATATACTGTATGACTACCCTAGTTACGCGTTCATCCGCTGTCGAATAGTTTATGCTGTCACGGATAATCATCCGCCTGCTTCGTTCCTACACTGTGTGAGTGGGTCAGTCCATTCCAACACGGAACTTGAGACGTTTCAGAGTATTGATCATCAGACTCATGACTCAGACATAGTCATGGGTCCTATTGTTTTCGCGAATGTACCCCTGTGACAGATAAATAAATGTGACAATGATTTTTGTGTATAAAAAGCTGAAGGATTTTTGGTATCGGTCAGTCGCTTATGCCTCCTTCGTTGAGCTTTTTATTTGTCCGGCGTCATGTATACACCATAGCGGCGGTTGAAGATGGCACTTGACATGCTTCATGTCGTCTGCTGTTTATGTGAACGCGTCTTCCCAGGTCGGGAGGCGATTGTCAAACGTGACTAAATGCGCCAGTGGTATGTTGTTGACTAACTTTTCTGTTCAGTTCTGAGGTTGTTTAGGTGAAATATCAGACGCCGTGCTGTGGCATGCTAACGGTGTCCAGGATTGTGGTCTGGTAGATGAAACGGACATGGCTTACTGGATGGTGTAGATGACACAGTGGGTGAGTGGATGACTTACTGATTGATACGCTTCTGACGTCGTGTAGATAGAGTGCCTAGGATTGTGCTGTGGCAATTTGATGAATGGCATCCGGCATAATGCTCTGGTAACAATGATGTGGTCGGTTTTTTTGTCTAATATCTGTTAGGAAGGCCTGGCATCGTGCTGTGGCAGCCTTGTGACTGGGGTCCAGCATTGTGATCCGGTGAGGCTGATAATCGATGTCTGGCAGGATTAGTTCTGCTTCTGCTCCACGAGGTACGTTGACATTGTATTTAGAATGATGAAGTTCTGACGTCCTGTAGGTTGGATGTTCGGCATCGCACTGTGATAAGCCAATGATCGATATGCAGCAAGATGCTCTGGCGACGTGATGATTGGCGCTTGCGATGGGACGGTGCGTGGTCAACATACTAACGCAATCTTTGTACCCCCTTGTAGGTTGAGTGTTCGGTAAGGTGCTGTGGCAGTGCTTGACATATTCGATGCTCCAGACGAAACGGTACGTGATGAATTTACTAACCCAATGTTGGAATTGCTTTGTAGGTTGAGAACTCGATTTCCTAATTGTCGACGTGTGCGGCATTTCTGGCGGCCCCTGTGATTGGTGGATGGTATCATGAGCTCCTTGTCAGGGCCTACATTGTGCGTCATATCATTGTCCTATAATTAGTCTCTTGTGGTGTTATGATACGGGGGCCGGCCATGGTGGATATTGTGCACAATGCACTGTTGGGTAGGGTTGATTTCTTCGTAGGAATACACAGACTGTAGGTCTTTTTTGATTGGTGTTCTTCATCGTTGTCTGGTGGCTTCGATGATTAGCACATGTGTGGTGAGTTACATGTCTGAATCACAAGGTTCGTTGATCTTTGGCCTTGATATATACCTCAAATTGGGGTGTATGGCAAGGACAAGTTTTTTCTCCCGGTCGGGTCATCTTGACACAGTGACCTGTGATGCGCCCTTGATGTGGGTCGGGAGCTTAGTAGGCTCCGTTCTCTGAGTGGAGCTGAAGCTAACAGCATCCCTTGTCTTGTAATAAATATTATGTAACTTTTTGTATGTTTTATTAATAAATACTTGTTTTTCTATTTATGCATGTGTGATTAGACTGGACATTGAGTAACTGTTATGAATGGCTCATCACTTGCAAAATATGAACAGGTGATAAGATACTGATCAATAATCTTTCAGCCAAGTGCTTGTACTATCGCAGGGGCCTGAACACAATCATATAGCGTACTTGACTGCCTGCATGCCTATCTTCTTCTAACAACGCAATGGTTATCGCCTGTTGTCCCACCGGTCTGATTGCAGACTCGGCCACAGGACAAGCAAGGTTTGAAGATTGCATGTGGGATCAATTTCTCTTCATACCGAAGTCGGACATTGCTGTGTAATTACAGTACCTGGACAAGATTGTCACTGTCAACGGCCGTCATGGAGGGCACGGTCTTGGCAGAAGAAACCATGACTTGGTGGCAGGCATTTAAAGAAAGTTCATTGTCCACCGGTTGAGGCTGATGAGGTCGAGGCTGAACTGTGAATAACATATCTTGAGGCTACGAGCTTACATTGCTGGTCAAACTGCCGAGGACACCTGGTAGAGGCGACAACAAGTCGAGATAGCGTGAATGATGGTGTCAAAATATTATGAATATTATGTTGATGGCTACCTCCACTACTCGCAATGCAGCAATATAGATGAGAACCGAAGCATGATACATCTGTCCAGAGAAACACAAGAGTAAACTGAATTATTGCATTCATGCCCACACTCGCACGTTGGTTCGGTGTCAATGGTCCCTCTTCATACTGGTTCACGAAACGATGCATAAGGCAATACCACTGAGACTGCAAAAGACGATTCAAGTTGAGTGTATTTTTTTGGAGGGGCAATGTCTTATTACAGAGTGGCTGTACCGATTTCCTTTGCCCTGACCATGCTGTGTGAGGCAAGGTAATGTACTTGTTCCGAGCAGGACTCTACGTAATACAATCGCTTGGGGGATGGTGCTTCTCGCAAAGAAAACAGATGTCCAGTTCCGAGTATGGTGGAGAGATGATCCAGTCAGAATATTGAGGGACTTCCCAATGACGTACCACAACACCCCAATTTCAATCACACTGATCAGTTGTCTCCTGGTCGTGGCGGCAAATAAAACCTTCCAAAGGGTTTTCTGGTTGCCGATTCCTCAGGCAGACAAATGTATGGCTGATCTGTGAAATCCTCATGCTGGCCAATAGTAAACAAACAATCAGATTCGTCAGGCGAAGTGGGAGACCTGTATATAAAAGGCGGTAGCTTTTTTTTTGCGGACTTTCTCTTTCAATATCTTCTGACGACCCTGGTGCTTAGCATGAAAGACATCTTCTTGCTTTTATGCTTTATCTCATATGTTGCCTACCGTCCAGAGGAGATTTACAAGATGGGGACCAGAAAAACGAGTGGTATTGGTGATTGATTACAGGCCTGAACCAGATGCGTCATCTATCCATTCATACAATTCCGACATCTTGTAGGTCAAAAAAGAGGACCTCCAGGTAAAGATACTCTTGAAAGCAATCCTTTGGGCTACTGGAATACTCGTAGAGAATTGTTCTTTTTTTCTTAAGGGACAACTTGCTTATCGAAGGCTTGTTGATCAATAATATTTTATGTGTAATCTCATACCCAAGAGATGCCAGGATGTTCTGAATCTAGCTCGTCCTCTCCCTCCTCGCCCGAAACCCCGGATTTTGTACTGGGATTCTCTCCCTCACTTCCTTCGGCCTCGTCGTCATCGCCTCCCTCAGAATCACCTGAATCAGAATCACTCGTGGATGAATTCAAATCATCGTCAGCCGATACAGTGAAGTCTTCGTCAGATGAGTCATTTGCATCACCCAGATTGTGAATTGTCAGAGGCCCCGTGGACACGACCTTGGGTTCCGATGCCTTTCTCTCAGTGGATGAGTCACCATCTCCTGCGGCATTAAACGAGTGTTGGTGCCGTTGGACCCATTTTTCGATTCCCTCCTTCTCTTTAGAGTCGACCATTGAAAATTCCGTCTCTTCTCCTAGGTCATCCGGACCGTCTATAGCTTCGGACGTGTGACGGGATATTCTTGTGAGAATCACAGAACATGTTTTGCCGATTCCGCCAATGATCTTGAGGCCTTCTGTCTTTCCCATGAGATCCTCCACGGCCCAAAATTCGCAGGGTTTGGATTCTCCCCAGAGAATTCCCTCACGCATGAACCAGAGACTACCAGGTTTAGTCGAACGGTACGCCTGAATACCCGGAACACCGTCAGGATTAGCGCTTTTATAGAGTCCAGGCACGGCGCTTTGAAAGACACTTGGACTGGGCTCGAGAACGGGTATAGGTAGGTGGTTGAAGAGTTGACGGAGGATAGGAAGGGAGTCTTCATTTTTAGCGTGTGTGGTTACAGTGGCTTTTCCTTCGGTGTCATATGAAGTGACTTGAAGTGGAGCAGCAAGTACCGCATCAATACCGAAGATGATTTGTTGTTTCTCGTCGGCTGTGGATTGCTTGCCACGTCCCGTTGGAAGTTGGTAGTCGGAAGATAGGATAACTACTGTCCAATGAGGCTTTGTTTTGCCACGGGTAGGGAGGAGGAACGCGCGGCGAAGTATGGAGAGTGGGATGGGAGGTCCTTCTGGTACTTGAGTTGTTGAGTTGAGGATGACAATAGCACTCTCTTGGATGTCAATTTCTATCTTCTTGCGTACTGGTGCAGTAGCTGAGATAGGCTTCAGAGAGTAAACAGACCGGCCAGTGTTGGCTACAGTTGGTGGTTGGATTTCGGGTGGAGAAGTACGGAGGCGTTTGTTTGATATATCTGGATCTGGCTGCTCTAAAGGACGTTTGACATTAGACTGACAGAGAGGTGATAGTACAGAGATGATAGAGTTTTGCTTCTCCAACCACTCTGCTCCAAGGTCGATTCCTGAGTACGGGGAAGGCCCTGCCCCACTGATTAATCGAACCAGGTTATCCAGAGAAAGCTCATCCATAGGTACACTTTTGAGTCCTTGGTGTATTTCTTCTGGTATTAAGTGAGAGATAGCATGAAACGTATTAGCGGAGGAGTTCATGTTTTGTTTCGAGAACACTGGCCGTCCGATTAAGAAGGAGAAGGACTATGATATGAAGTTATCAGTATGAAACGGATATCAGGCAATCATCGACAAACTGGCCTGAAGGATAGAAAGGTCAACGCGCCCAACTTGGCTGTCACATGACGACCACAAAATAATCTGAGACGCAGAGGACCTGATGTACCAGCGGCAAGAGTGTATGGCGAAAGAATTTGGCCGGTTCTACGTGTCATGTACCTCTGTGCACTCGATTGATGAAGACGTAAACCATTATGCATAGTTCAAAAGTACATGAGAATCGATTTAATTAGTTTGATCCCGTGGTCTATCTCGAAGCCAGTGTACACTTCTATCAGGCCTGCATTGCCACTTCTTCCCTCTTTTGCACTATACTTCTCTCCGTATGAATGAAAAAAATGTATATATAATCACCAGCCCTCATGGAACTGCCGTGAACAAATGTTGACTCTATCTCTCGTGCGGTTCTTGGTCTTTATGACCTTTACCCTTCAGGGAATCAATGCCAGAGGATGGCGCGACACGGGTGGGACTATCATCCTTGAGGAAGCGTGGACGACTCTGGACCTACTTTTCCAAGTTGGGTGATTGCACTTATCGTCATATCTGCCTGCACAAAAAAAAATTAACGCCTGAATCTGACAGAAGTACAAACGCGGCACTAGGTGGATTCAATTTCTCATTTTATTTGATTATCCGAACTAATGAGGCTCGAGGTGGTACCAATGCTGAACTGAAGGCGAATTTATTAGACATTCACAATCAGCGGCTTCGATTCATGGATGAGAACAATGTTGACTACGTGAGATGCCCAGTGTTTTTTTGGTTGGCGATCATATTTTGATGGACAATGATGATAGATGGTCATTTCCTGTGCCAGTCCTTGCATTCAAGGCATTTCGGACGTGGCCACTGCTGAAAATATGGCTGTTACGGTTAACAACATCCTCGCAGAGAGCATTTCAAACAACACTAGGCGGTTTGGGGGGTTTGCTTCCCTTTCGATGCATAATGCATCAAATGCAGCCCTGGAATTGAGGCGAACGGTGAAGGAACTCGGCTTCCTTGGTCTGTGCTTTGCAATGTGAGATCAGTCGTTACACGCTAATTGACGAATAGGCGCCTTGGTCAATGATTACCAACAATCGGGACCTGACAATGGTAAGTAGCTCAAATCGATATTGCAGCCATGAGTGACGCGCAAATTTATAGCGACTTTGCTTTATTACGACCAGCCAGAATATGATGTGTTTTGGCAGATGGTATCCGATCTTCAGGTTCCTATATATTTTCATCCGCGCACAAACATACCACAAATTAGAGATCTCACCTTGGGGCATGCCCCGTGGCTCACGGGTCCAGCACAGGAGTTTGCGGCAACACTGTCGTACCATATTTTAGGGTAAGGTGATCACAGGATATCATAGATGAAATGGGGTGTCTCAAGTGACCGGTCTAGATTGTGCACGAACGGTGTATTCGAGTAACCAAGCGGCCATATCTCTTCTATAGTTGCTGACCATATCACTGGTAGTCGCTTCCCAAAGGCTAAAATCATCGTTGGTCATCTTGGTGAACGCATCCCTTCTGACTTGTTCCGGATTGATGGACGTATGTGTGTCGTATTCAACTGGAATATCAAACTCATTCAGCACGTCCAGAACTAAAGCGCCAGATACCGCTTGGCATACCGATGAAGTTGAACGTCAGCTCGTACTGGCAAACCAACATCTGGGAGACGACATCGGGCAACTTTGCAACTGACTTGTTGCAGTTCCACGCGAATACTATTGGACTTGATCGTATCATGTATTCAGTTGACTATCCATTCGTATGTAGTTTTGATGTTGCGGTTCAGATTGCGTCTGACAGCCGAATAAGGTCGCCATTGACGAGGGTGAAGCATGGGTAAAGACACTGCCCGGAGTTTTGTCAAAGCAAGAGTTTGAAAGTCTCACACGTGGAGTAGCTATCGACGTTCTTGGATTGGACAAATAGGCGACAGATAGTTCTTGTCACACCCATGTCAAACTCAGGAGATAGCTTCAGAAATGCCATGAGGTATGCGGTGATGGTAATGGACCCGGCCAATATCATGCTCCCAATGAGGACTCAGGTGGCGAGGCTACCACTGTAGTTTGCAAGCGGAATATGTGGTTGTCAAGGCACATGTTTGCTGTGTCACGAGAATTCAGACTTGACGTTTGAATGTAAAAGGCCAGAATGAAACCAGAGAAGTACAACAAGCATTCCAGGATTACTAAGCATATGCATCAGTTACTTAATTTATGTGCACAATTTGCTAGGAAAGGGGAGTAGGTGCTACAGCAGCAAAGGATGGTGGCTGATAAATTTACTACACACTCGCAAGTTTCTGGTAGATTCCAAGGCAACTTATAGAGACATAAATATTGGAACAAAGTGCTTGGATTATCATCCTGGTAGCCCTGCTTTATACCTACAGAGATGTCAGTAACAAGGTACTTTGAAAATTTATGTGAGTAGTGTTCGTATCTGAGAGGGTCCTCGATCTGTTCACAAATGTGCCTATGGCATGTGACTCGGAAAAAGTAGCATTTTATTTCTAGTGATGGGATTCGCACGGTAGATTTGACGGCAAGGCCAGTTTGGGCGTCTCTCACAAGTCAACCATGGCCTCGGCCAGTTCTCGTGCTGTTTCTGTTGCTGTCCAGCCCCAGTTCTCTCAGTCTGCAAATCCCCGCAGGCAACAGCGTGCATCTCACTCTGTTACCACTTCTCACAACCACGAAGAGCCTTCTCAGAATTCTCCCTACCCTGATGTCCTCAATCACCCCGCTGTTGAGGCCTATATGGCTGCTCATCCACGCCGAACTATCCCCCGTTTTGGTCCGTACCTTCTCCTCCAGACCCTCGGTGAGGGTGAGTTTGGCAAGGTCAAGCTTGGCATCCATGTCCAATGGGGCGAGGAAGTGGCCGTCAAACTTATCCGTAGAGGAAATGTCGATACAGTTGTGCGCCTTTCCAAGGTTGAACGCGAGATCGAGGTTCTCAGGGTTCGCTTCTCTGTCTTTTCTTTTTCGGTCTCCGACTCACTGGTTTGGTTCCCAGACGCTCAAACATCCTAACATCGTGCGTCTTTACGATGTCATCGAAACCGACAAATACATTGGTATCATCCTTGAATATGCTTCTGGCGGAGAACTCTTCGACCACATCCTTGCACATCGATATCTCAAAGAACGAGATGCTGCAAAGCTCTTCTCCCAACTCATTTCTGGTGTTTGGTACATTCACCAAAAGAAAATCGTCCACAGAGATTTGAAACTGGAAAACCTTCTGCTTGACCGCAACCGCAATGTTATAATCACGGACTTTGGCTTTGCCAACCGTTTCGAACACAAAGCTGATGATCTTATGCAGACCAGCTGCGGCAGTCCATGCTACGCTGCGCCTGAGTTAGTCATCAGCGAAGGCCTTTATGTAGGAAGCGCTGTTGATATCTGGAGTTGTGGTGTCATCCTCTATGCTATGCTCGCTGGCTACCTTCCTTTTGACGATGATCCTGCTAATCCCGACGGTGATAACATTAATCTACTCTATAAGTATATCGTCAGCACACCCCTTTCTTTCCCCGACTACATTTCCACAGAAGCTCGTGAGCTCCTAAGCATGATGCTTGTGCCTGATCCTACACGTCGAGCTAACCTCGATAGTGTCATGCGTCATCCTTGGCTCTCGGTTCATGCTGGCTCACCAAGGACTGATGGTTCACCCAGTGCGTTTGGTAAAACTGTCGACGAACTAGAGAAAGCTGCTTTGGATCAACACCAACAACGCAGATTGGCATATCAACGACAGATGCGTGCTGCTGCCGCTGCCGCTGCATCTCAAAGTAATGCTTCTCATGGACGGGAAGCCACGCATCCAGGTGTCCCGTCTCGTAGCCGGTCTACTCAACCTGAATATCTATATGAATCCTCTGCTGATCAAGGTATCTCTCCACCGCCCGCTGCTGTGAGAAGTAACACCGCTACTGGTACCGGGACTTCCGCACCCATTGGTGCCCCTGTTGCGGGCAATAAACCCACATTTGGAAGTCCCACTGCCCAAGGGATTACACCTGATGATCCCTTTGCACATCCAGCTTCCAGTTCTGTCGGCGCCACAGCCATGACCGTCAGTTCGTCCACTGCAAAGATTTCGGAGAATGTTGCTCCCACGCAAGGACACAAACACAATAGTTCTGGCAGTGGATTCAGGCACACAATTCAAGTCGAGTATGATGACCGGAGTAATAGGAGAGATGAACGTCGCACGAGAATGGGTACGGATTATCAGCATTCACAAATGCAGCCGAAACCACAGCAACCACAACTGACTCCATCCACTCCGACCATTCAAGATAGGCGCGTGACGGCGTCTACTTCTGCGGGTAAACCTTTACCTGTACCGCCACCTTCGTCTACAGCGCCCTCTGCATCCACAAAATTGTCTACTTCTCCCGCTGTGGTTTCTGCAAGGGCACAAGAACGGCAACAACAATTATATGTAAATTCCTCTCGTACGGATGCGCAGAAATCATCAGCAAACGTGCCTTCAAGTTCTTCTCCTGACCCGGCTACTGACAAGGAGACTTCGAGTGTGACTTCTTCTATTGGTAAGAAGTCGATTACTCATGAACAGCCAGTCCAGTCGCCAGCGTCACCATCACAGTCGAAGGGACACAAGAAGGGAAAATCAAGTACGGATCGATTTGCCTTGACTAAGATTTTCGGTAGTGGGAATAATGTGAGGGATAGTGCTGACGCATTAGCTAGAGATGAGAAGGAAAAAGAGAAGGCAAGGGTTAAGGGTTCACCGTTGATAGCTTCACCTGAGCGATATGGCGGTGAGAAAGAGTCGAAATTATCACCACCGCCTACCTCTGCACCGATGGAGAAGGAGAAGGAGAAGGGAAGAGACAAGGAGAACAAGGGAAGGAGGAACACATTGACGGTCATGGTTGAGCCTATATCACGCACTATACGTGGTGGCAAGATATCTGCATCGAAGACACCCACTAGTGTTCAACCTACCAACCATGGAAATACGTCATTCGCTTCACTTGCCCCTCCATCTTTACGGTCACAACCTCTCTCATCAAGTATACCAGGGACACCCACATCCAGTTCGAGGGGTACAATTACTGCCGAATCGAAAGGCGCTATTGATGGAGGCTCAAGTGCTGCATCAACTGGTGAGAAGGACTACAACATTGCAGCTACTGCCACCGCCACCACTGCTGCTTCCGTTAATGATGAAAGTGGGAATTCCGCGTCAAGTAATAAAGCGAAGAAGGTTATGGCTTGGTTTAGAGCGAAGTCAAAAGGAAGAGATTCAATGCTTGGATCGAGTACTGCGGCTGCTAGTAATCGTAGCATTTCACATTCTAGCAGGGAGGATGATCAGGGACAGGGACAGATGGTGGTTGGTGGCGCCAGTGAAGGATTTGCAATGATGTTGACGACGCCAACTTCGACTACGACGAGAATACCTCAGACGCCTGGCACGAATGGTAGTAGGCATACACCTGGATATCCGAAGAGAACTGCCTCTACGAATACAGAGAACTCTATGATGTCGTTTTCTACGTCTGGAATTGTACAGAAGATCAGGCATAGTGTGGGAGTTGGGAATAGTGTATCGAGCACGCCTAGTGGGAGTTCGAAAATTCGCAGTGGGGAGGGTAGTAGCGGTAACAATGTTGATTCATCGAAGAAGCCACATGAGAAGTTGAGGATTCATCATGGTGCAGTGGATCAAACGACGATAACGACGAGGCCGCCGGTGGAGGTAATGAATCATGTGAAGGAGATATTAGAAGGGATGGGAGTGGAGATTTATAAAGAGAGTGAGTTTAAGTATAGATGTGTGAGGCAGAAGAGGAAGAAGGGTATCGTCAATAGTGTGGATGGTAGTGATAGAGGGATGGGACAGGAGGATGTTGCGGTGTTTACGATGGCTGGGAGTGCTGCTTCTGATGGGGTATGTTTTTCATGTTTTCCTGTCTCATTTCTTCCCTTCCACTCTTCGTATTTGGGAAATCCTGTTGGTTGGGAAATAATTTTACTGATCCAATGTGTACTGTCATTTTAGGTTGATAAACGGGGTTTGCCTGCTCCTTCGCAGAGTTCCTCGTTTGGAGTGACTGGGAATATGCTTCGGGGGTTGCTGATGCGTCGACAATCGTCTCAAGTTTCTTCATCTTCCGTGCTTACTGCGAACACAAATTTAGGAGGCGGTCTATCATTTGATGACCCCTCGATCGTCGTTTCTCCCTCACCTGCTCCTAGTGACAGCAACAGAAACAATCTACGATCATCAGCTGCAGCTTCGGCGTTGTCACCCCCGGCAGTGATGATGGTAGGTGAGACGGCGTATGGAGATCCTTCACAAGATGCTGGAGATGAAGTGAGGTTTAGTGTGGAGTTGACGAGGATTGATAGATTGAATGATATGTTCAGTCTGGACATCAGAAGGTTGAAGGGGAATTTGAGGAGCTACAAGTTTTTGTATGATACCATTCGACAGTGAGTTGTTTCTCCTGCTTCTCCTTCTTTCTTTTTCTGGTTGTTGACGTTGTATATTTAGGCGCGCGGATCTTCAGAGGCTGGGTCAGTGAGCTACTCGGTGGATGAGATTTCCCGGTGGCGCTTGTATTTTATCTGCACATATCAAAGCTTGAAACATCGCAAAAATTCAAGGAAAAAAATCAAAGCAGAGTATTTTTTTTTTTTACAATTCTTACCTTGGCATCCTTTTAGGAGGAGATTAGACGTGGATTTTCTGTTTTGGGTGGCGTTGATCGTTGACGAGTTTTTTTTCCTCATTACTTTTCTAATGTGACTGTGGTTCAGTGCTTTACTTTTTTTTTTCACCCAACTTGTCTTGGTGAAAGAGTTGGACTTTCCCCCCCTCCCCCTTCTCTCTCTCTCTTTCACGCGTAATCCTCTTTTTTTTTCATTTCTGCCAGGCTTCCTGTTGTGAGGCAAGATTTTGATAGTCAATCAGGTTTTTTTTTTCTTTTTTCCTTTTTGTGTTTCCTTTGTCGTGTCAGGCTGTATGTTTCAATTTTTTCGTTTCTGTTTGTCTTCAGATATAATAGGAATTTAGGGCCATACCCTAATAATGATTACGTTTCTCAGGTATAGTCGAATCAATGAGAAGTATAAGTTAGTATTGCTAGTATGACGTTCCTGAGACTGCGGGAGATGAAGACTTAGTTAAGATTGGAAAGTATTTTATAGGTCTAGATTGATAGATGGTTTTTTTTGGAATCGGAGAAATCGATCTATGGTGCACTAC
>Ga0153922_1000741_pt1 | contig 12597 bp, 8 predicted proteins | sample TSNJ006MetaG_FD_104723 | JGI IMG/M metagenome (GOLD analysis project Ga0153922, IMG submission 104723) | Attine ant fungus gardens microbial communities from New Jersey, USA - TSNJ006 MetaG | ecosystem: Host-associated > Fungi > Mycelium > Unclassified | place: USA: New Jersey, Brendon T. Byrne...
ATCTCTATGCTGGACTATTATCTGAAAGTTTGTGAAAACTAGAGAACCGCCTTGGTACCGAACGGTATGCCGGGTGGTGTGGGAGGTCGGCTAATCAATTAATGGTTAGCCTCCTACCCGATTTCAAGCCGCTGTGGAAAACGATGAAACATATTACCGGCAGCATCTTTGTTTTAATTCTGTTTTGCGCGTTTTCTCATTCGTGCGTCCAGCATTTTCTTACGGATACGCAGCGTCTTTGGTGTGACTTCCAGAAGTTCATCGTTATCGATGAATTCCAAAGCTTCTTCCAGGCTTAAGATTTTAGGTGGAGTGAGGCGTAATGCTTCATCCGCAGAGGAGGTACGGGTATTGGTGAGATGTTTGGTTTTACAGACATTAAGTTCAATATCTTCCGCCTTGCCATTCTGGCCGATGACCATCCCGCCATATACCTTTTCGCCGGCGCCGATAAAAAGTATTCCCCGGTCCTGGGCAGAAAAGAGACCATAGGTCACAGATTCTCCCGATTCAAAGGCAATTAAAGAACCTTGCTTACGATATTGCATATCGCCTTTATATAGACCATAGCCATCAAAGGTAGTATTCATAATTCCGTTGCCTCTGGTTGAAGTCATGAATTCCCCTCGGTAGCCAATCAGTCCTCTGGCGGGAATAGAGAATTCAAGTCTGGTAGAACCATCACCAGCAAGGCTCATGCCTTGAAGTTCACCTTTACGTTCACTTAACTTCTGAATAACGGCACCGGAAAATTCTTCCGGAACATCAACGTAGGCTATTTCCATTGGCTCCAGCAATCGATCTCGTTCGTCCCTTTTATAAAGAACTTCTGCTTTGCTTACGGCAAATTCAAAGCCTTCCCGGCGCATATTTTCAATTAACACGGACAGATGTAACTCCCCGCGTCCGGATACCTTAAAGCACTCAGTGGAGTCGGTGTCTTCGACCCGCAGGCTGACATCGGTATTTAGTTCTCGCATCAGGCGCTCACGCAGATGTCTGGAAGTGACATACTTTCCTTCCTGGCCAGCCAGGGGGCTGTCATTGACCATAAACTGCATAGCAATTGTTGGTTCGGAAATCTTCTGGAATGGAATCGGTTGAGGATTCTCCGGGTCACATAATGTATCCCCAATGTGAATATCAGAAATACCGGATACGGCAACGATAGAACCAATTCCGGCTTCCGTTACCTCCACTTTATCCAGTCCGTCAAATTCATATAATTTGCTTACTTTAACTTTTTTCTGCTTGCCGGCATCGTGGTCATTGACAATCACAACATCCTGATTAGTCCTGATAGTTCCGCTATCCACTTTACCAATACCGATACGCCCCACGTATTCATTGTAATCAATCGTACTGATCAAAAGCTGGGTACCGGCATCCGGATCTCCTTTTGGAGCGGGGATATAGTTCAAGATGGTTTCGAATAACGGCTGCATATTGTCAGGAGAATCATTCAGATCCAGCATCGCGTGACCGGCTTTTGCTGAGGCAAAAAGAAATGGGCAGTCCAACTGCTCATCCGAAGCATCCAAATCCATCAGCAGTTCCAGAACTTCGTCGATAACTTCATCCGGGCGGGATTCAGGACGGTCAATTTTGTTAATACAGACAATTACATGCAGATCCAGATCCAGCGCTTTGCGAAGGACGAATTTAGTCTGGGGCATCGCCCCTTCAAAGGCATCCACAACCAAAATAACCCCGTTTACCATCTTCAGCACACGTTCTACTTCGCCTCCGAAATCAGCATGTCCTGGGGTATCGATAATATTGATTTTCACATCTTTATAATAAATAGCAGTATTTTTCGATAGAATAGTGATACCGCGTTCCCGTTCAATATCGTTGGAGTCCATGACTCGCTCCTGAACCGCCTGATTTTCGCGGAACACACCGCTTTGTTTTAATAATTCATCTACTAATGTTGTCTTGCCGTGGTCAACATGGGCAATGATGGCAACATTTCTTACATCCTCTCTTTTGATCTTCATGGTAATCCTTTCTTTAAGAGCGTTTTATCGTTCTTGTATATTAAATCTAACTATACAAGTCTACCACAAATCCGGCGAAATACAAGGGTTTTATATTGACAGAACTGAGTTCAGCCATGTGAATTTTGAAATAGTTATATTTTGGCTGCCAGGACGCCGCTGCGTACCAGGAGAGGTGCTGTACTGTTTGCAAAACCAGAGCATTTCGCTGCAAGATGCCAAAGTGGGCTACGCCCACAACCCAAAATAAATAATGCACTACCACTTGATATGTTGTAGAATAATGTCAACCCAACAATTTTCCACATATCAGAGGAGGTAGTGCATGGATTCATTATTAAACAGATTCGAATCAAAAGTCAATAGTATTTTAACAGGTTTTGACCGGATTGTATTCAAAGGTACTATACGCCCGATCGCCTATGCCGACGGGATGGAGTCTTTTTTAGTAGCCCGCAGGATACGGAACAAGGATTTCTAGTCTTATGCGGTGGCACAGTCACAGGCGATCGTGCGGTCGGCAGAGCAGATCTCAAATGAACAATGCGGGAACGGGATCATCCCCATCCAGTCGTTGAACGAGAGGAAAGAAGCATTGGCACATGCGCAGCAAAAAAAGAATGGGACAGAATAGGGGCTGATCGGCATATGGTCATGCGTGGAATCCTGCAATACGTTCCGGTCAACTTACGATGCAGCAAAAACATACCCTGCATTAAGAGCCGTGTGCGGCATTGGTACGACAGGAACAGCGTGAAATTCTACAACGAGCATAATGTACTGCGTTTTGAAATGACGATGAATGACCCGACCAGATTCATGATATACCGTTATGCCCAAAACCAGAGCAAGTCGGGGGCGAAGAAGCTGCGGCCAATGCGTAAGGGGATCGCAGACACGGCGGCTCGGACAACGGTCTGCTGAAGCTTGCTGCATAATGCATAAAAGATCTGCCGTAATCAATGAATACTTTCTGGAACCCAGCAGTACCATTTGTGGAAAAATTTTTATAGGCGATGGAACGAAAAGAAATACCTGCTCGGCGGATTGCAGAAAAAAGCAAATCTTAATCAATAGCCGCAAAACAGATGCCAAGCGAAGAGGATAAAATTAGCATTGATGATGATGCAGTGATATATAATAGCGTGGGATTATAGTTTTTCGAAAAAATATGAGCAGCAATAAGAACAGCCCTGGCAGAAATGCCGGGGTATCTTTGTGCATAAAACTACGCTTTGCCTTGCATGCTATATGCGGAGGTGTGTTATGATTGCATTTTATTGTTTTGGGGTAATTCAGTTATTGATATGTATTGGATATACTATCATTGCCAGATTTTCGTACAAGGATGGTGCTACAGGCGAGTGGATTACTCGGAATCGAAACTGGTTGCAGGGTGTATTGTTAGCTTGTAATGCTGTGTTGCTTATAATTATGTATGCGATAATATTTTCGTAAAAGTTTATTCCCCGGGCATTATGTCCGGGGATTCTGTTTGTTTTAGACTTTGTTGGATGAAAAAGATAATAAGCGGTTAGTAACAAAAAACCCTGTAAACCCGCATAAAATCAAGGGAAATCATTTTTCAATATTAATAATTATTTAAGTATTTTCAGCGTTAAATATCAAGAATTAGTTGTTATATTATGATTAACAAAAAATGTATAGAACACTGGAACATGTAATCCTAATAGGCTATACTGGAAAGAGAGGTGATAAATAATGATGAAAGTATTAGTATGTGACGATGACAGAGAGATTGTAGATGCAATAGAAATATACCTTTCCCAGGAAGGGTATCAGATCTTAAAAGCGTATGATGGAGTGGAAGCTGTGAATATCCTTCAGAAGGAAGATGTCCAGCTTCTGATCATTGATATCATGATGCCCCGCCTGGATGGTATCCGGGCAACTCTGAAGATTCGGGAGAAGAGCAGTCTGCCGATTATTATCTTATCGGCCAAATCGGAAGATGCAGATAAAATATTAGGATTAAATATCGGTGCTGACGATTATTTGACCAAACCATTCAACCCCCTTGAATTAGTAGCCCGGGCAAAATCTCAGTTAAGGCGGTATACTCAGTTGGGCAATATACAAAGTCCGGCCGTGGGAGAAGTATATCAGATTGGTGGGCTGGTGGTTAATGATGATTTAAAAAAGGTCACAGTGGATGATGATACGGTTAAGTTAACGCCAATTGAATATAATATTCTGCTGTTTTTGATGAAGAATCAGGGGCGGGTATTCTCAATTGAACAAATTTATGAAAATATTTGGCAGGAAGAAGCCATTGGGGTGGATAACACAGTAGCGGTGCATATCAGGCACATTCGTGAAAAGATTGAGATCAATCCGAAGGAGCCAAGGTATCTGAAAGTAGTATGGGGGGTAGGTTATAAAATTGAAAAAATGGAGTAACTATTTATGTGCATCGCGCAGCGTGTCATTGTGAAGGTATTGAACAGTTACAAAATGGAATAGACAGGAGAGGTATCTATGGAGGAGAAGAAAGGATGTAAAATTTATTCCAGGCCATTGAAATGGGCTATCGTTAGCATCCAGATGATCTGTGTTCTTGTGGTTTGTCTATGCGGTGGAATGTGCCTCTATATGGGGAATTCAGTGGGAAATCCACATGAATTGCTGAAAGGGACACCCTGTGAAAAGACAGAATTGTTTTCTAACACAGTGTATGAGCAGATGTCCCACGTACAGACATATCTTAAGATTTGCAGTACGTATCAAACTAAGGGAGTTTTCAATCCGAATAAGACTATTGATATTACAAATGTTAAATTAACGGATAAATCAAAACAAGATCCCAATACAACCTATACCGTGGGGGCGATCAAAGAAATGGTGGAATCTGGCATAGATGTTGAGATTACGGAGATTGTTCAGAATGCACCTTATTATGAAGGAATGGAAACGACTGTCGAGGAAGTTGAAGAAATGGAAACGACTGTCGAGGAAGTTGAAGAAATGGAAACGACCGTCAAGGAAGTTGAGGAAAGTTATTCGGCGGCATTCTCATATTTATATGAAAATGGAATTGTGCGAGAAAAAGTACTGCCCCTTTCCGGCGTGAGTTTAGCAGAATATGCGAAAGAAAATCGAAAAGAGGTTTCTCTGCGAGATTTATATCTGCAATTGTCAGAATTGTGTACGGAATATAATGCCTATGAAATATATGCTAGTGAGAATCAGGATACAGGGAATCTGAAGTACTATATCGTGAATACAGAGACAAATGAAGTCTGTACTAATGCTGCCTGGAGTGGCATTAATGAAGCATGGGAGACTGTGAAAAATGCTAATTTTGCTATTCATTATATAAAAACACCACAGGACACCCAGTTTATGAAGAGCAAGAATTCAGGCACTCAGTGGCTGCAGCATACATTACGCAACTCATCTTTTTATGGTAATCAGGAAGTAGTAGTGATTGCGATAGCCAGTGGGTATCCGGCGGTTGACTGGTTCCAGGAATATCATAATAATTATCAGCAATACCAACGTCTTTTCCTACCGCTGCTTGTGGCAATGGTGGTGGGGCTGCTGATCGGTATAAGTTGCTTTGTAATTGCTACAATTCAGACTGGGCGTAATCAAAAGGGCGGACTGGTTCTGCTCAATGCATTTGACCGGATTCCCACCGAAGTGTGTCTGGCATTACAGGTCATTGTAATATCGTTATTGCTTAACATGACAGTATCAGTTGGCCGCACGATCCTATTAAATAGCAGTTGGCTTACCGAGATTGTATATCAGAGCTCGCTGCTGATTGGTGGGGTGGTAGTCTTTATGGTGCTTCACCTGAGTATTGCCCGGCGAGTCAAAGCAAAAACACTGTGGCAGAACAGCATTTGCAAAGGCATCGTAGGAATGGGCAGAAGAGTATATCAGGCGCGAAATACGTCGCGGAAGGTTTTGATTCTGCTGGTGTTTTTCCTGGCACTGCACATTTTCCTGATTTGGGTGTTGCAGGGGCTGGGAGTGTTGATGCTGCTGGTGCTTGATGTACTAGTGTTGTTGTATTTGCTAAAGGACGTGGCTGGAAGGCAGACGGTAAAGACGGGGCTGGCTAATATTGCTGCGGGGGATTTGGATTATAAGATTGATCTGTCGGACCTGATGGGTAATAATCTGGAGATGGCAGAAGCTGTGAATCAGGTGGCGGAAGGGCTGCAGTTAGCGGTTGAAAAGAGTATGAAGGATGAGCGGATGCGTTCGGAATTGATTACGAATGTGTCTCATGATATTAAGACGCCATTGACATCGATCATTAATTATGTGGAGTTGTTGAAGCGGGAAGAGATTGATGATGAGAAGATTAAAGGGTATATTAAGGTGCTGGAGAGTAAGGCGCAGCGATTAAAGCAGCTGACTGAGGACTTGGTTGAGGCCAGTAAGATAAGTACGGGGAATATTGAGCTGCAGCTGGGGCGGATATATATGCAGGAGATGATTAAGCAGGCTTGTGGGGAGTTTGATAATAAGTTTGAGAAGCGTTCCCTGGAGGTAGTGCTAACGATGGCTGTGGAACCAATTATTATCTGGGCTGATGGAAGGCGGATGTGGCGGATTCTGGAGAATATTTTTAGTAATATTGCTAAGTATGCTTTGGCTGGGACGCGGGTTTATATTGATCTGCGAATGGTGAAGGATAGGGCGGTGCTGATGTTTAAGAATATTTCGGAGGAGCCGCTTAATATTAGTGCGGATGAACTGACGGAGAGGTTTGTGAGAGGGGATGCTAGTCGGACTACGGAAGGGAGTGGGCTGGGATTGTCGATTGCGAAGAGTTTGACGGAGATGCAGAATGGGGAGTTTGAGATATATTTGGATGGGGATTTGTTTAAGGTTACGCTTTTGTTTGAGCTGATGGGGGAGTAAAAGTGGGGGCGATGCTGCAAACTGTGTCTTGAGATGGCGGTGTGGGCATCTTCTTGTGTAGAGGTAGGGGGGATATTATCTTAGCTAACGGACGCGGCCAAAGGGCATGGGATTACTTCCGTAAACGCGGCAACGCTCTGGCGGACTAACTGCTAACTACGACTAAAACGCTCCGGAGAGCCGTCGCGCTTAAGTCTCCATAAGCAGTGGATTCCGCCGCTGCTAAAACCGCCGCCAATTGTTTACGGAAGTAATCCCATGCCCTTTGGCCGCTGGTTTTTCAAGCGATTTACAAAAAGAGTGTCCCTATCATAACAGGGTTGCCTTATGCCTCAGGGTACCTTCTCTTCTACCTTTGGAGGTGTTTCACCTTGTGTCAAATTAAGTATCCACACAGCACCTCTTCTCGTACACAGTGCGTCCTGGCTGCCAACAAATTGAAATATTTCAACTTTTGAAAATTCATATAGCTGAACTGTAACGGCGGGAGGGATAGCTTTGTGAAAAAACTTGATATACGGGGTTGAATGATGCTATAATGTTACGAGGTTTTTGGAATAGAGTTGGATTGATGACGAAGGAGGATTAACGATGATTCGGTTATATGATAATGGTGCTTATTTGTTGAATGGTGTGGAGCTCGTGGAGGATAATGCGGGCGGACGGGCTGTTTTGGAGAGTAAGTTGGGGGCGGTCCCGGATAAAGGGGAGGCGGCTCGGAATACGATTGCTTATGGGATTCTGGCAGCGCATAATACGTCGGGGAATATGGAGAAGCTGCAGGTCAAGTTTGATAAATTGACATCTCATGATATTACGTTTGTGGGGATTATTCAGACGGCCCGGGCATCGGGGCTTAAGAGGTTTCCGGTCCCTTATGTTTTGACTAATTGTCATAACTCTTTGTGTGCAGTGGGGGGGACGATCAATGAAGATGATCATATGTATGGTTTGAGTTGTGCGAAGCGGTATGGTGGAATTTATGTACCGCCGCATCAGGCAGTTATTCATCAGTTTGCCCGGGAGATGATGGCCGGTGGCGGGAAGATGATTCTGGGGTCGGATAGTCATACTCGTTATGGTGCGCTTGGTACGATGGCGATGGGCGAAGGTGGACCGGAGATTGTGAAGCAGCTGCTGGAGCAGACTTATGATATTGATATGCCAGGGGTTGTCGGGGTTTATATGATGGGTAAACCAGTGCCGGGAGTGGGGCCGCAGGATGTTGCGCTGGCGATTATTGGTGCGGTTTTTGCGAATGGGTATGTTAAGAATAAGGTGATGGAATTTGTTGGTCCGGGGGTAGATAACTTAAGTGCGGATTTTAGGATTGGTGTGGATGTTATGACGACGGAGACGACTTGTCTTTCTTCGATTTGGAAGACGGATGATGAGATTAAGGACTTCTATGAGACACATGGCAGAGGAGAAGAATATAAAGAATTGAATCCGGGTGCGGCGGCGTATTATGATGGTGTTATCTATGTGGAACTGGATAAGATTAAGCCGATGATCGCGATGCCGTTCCATCCTAGTAACACATATACAATTGATGAGTTGAATGCTAACCTGATGGATATTTTGGATGATGTTGAGAAGAAAGCATTGGTAAGCCTGGATGGTAAGATTGATTATACGCTGAAGGATAAGGTTAAGAACGGGAAGCTTTATGTAGAGCAAGGAATCATCGCAGGATGTGCCGGCGGCGGCTTTGAAAATATTTGTGATGCGGCGGATATCTTAAAGGGACAGAGTACTGGTTCGGATGAGTTTACTTTGAGTGTGTATCCGGCAAGTACGCCGATTTATATGGAGCTTGCGAAGAACGGTAAGCTGGCTGATCTGATGGCAACAGGGGCGATTGTTAAGACAGCATTTTGCGGACCTTGTTTTGGAGCGGGAGATACACCGGCTCATAATGCATTTAGTATTCGTCATTCGACGAGAAACTTTCCGAATCGTGAAGGTTCTAAGATTCAGAATGGCCAGATTTCTTCGGTGGCTCTGATGGATGCCCGTTCGATTGCAGCGACAGCGGCCAATAAGGGATATCTGACGCCGGCGACGGAATATGCAGGTGAGTATAGCAGACCGACCTATCATTTCGATAAGACGATTTATGAGAATCGGGTATTTGATAGTAAGGGTGTGGCGGATCCGACGGTGGAAGTGAAGTTTGGACCGAACATTAAGGATTGGCCGGCGATGTCTGCTTTGACGGATAATTTGATTCTGAAGGTGGTTTCGGAGATCCATGATCCGGTTACGACTACGGATGAATTGATTCCTTCCGGGGAGACGTCCTCTTTCCGGTCGAATCCTCTGGGGTTGGCGGAGTTTACGCTTTCCAGGAAGGATCCTGCTTATGTGGGGCGTGCGAAAGAAGTGCAGAAGGCTGAGCGGGCACGGACAGCAGGGGAAGACCCGATGTGCGCTTTGACTGAGCTGGCACCGGTTTATGAGAAGATTAAAGCTGTTTGTGCCGATGTGAATAATCAGAATACCGGTATTGGAAGTACGATATTTGCGGTGAAGCCGGGTGATGGTTCTGCCCGGGAACAGGCGGCATCTTGCCAGAAGGTGTTGGGCGGATGGGCTAATATTGCGAATGAATATGCGACTAAACGTTATCGGTCTAACTTGATCAACTGGGGTATGCTTCCATTCTTGATTCAAGAAGGGGAATTGCCATTTAAGAACGGGGACTATCTGTTTGTACCGGATATTAAGAAGGCTGTAGCTGAGAAAACTAAGCAGATTAAAGCGTATGCAGTTGGTGATACGGTTAAGGAGTTTACGCTTGCTCTGGGCGACTTGACGGATGATGAAAGAGAGATTATTCTGAAAGGCTGCCTGATTAATTACAATAAAAGATAAAGTGAAACTTAGCTTAGAGGTATTTCCGAATTTACGGCGGGAATACCTCTTGTTTAACCTTATAAGGGAAGTGGCAATAAGGTTATGAGCAAGGAGCGAAAGCGAAGCCCCCTTCGGGGATACCTATATGCCATTCGGCAAGAAATAGGAAATGCGAATATCCGCTTTGACTTATCTAAGCTTCAAATACGCAGACCATAAGGATGTGAATAGTAACGGATTACTCAGGAATTCCGATTACGTTATCTACCGGGAGACTGATGATCGCACCCTGGGCTTTTGGTGTCTCATGCAGGAAAGCAGCAATTTGTTCCATGATTTTATCCTTGAGGTCTCTTGTTACAAGGATAGCAACGATTTCCCGTTCATCCCGAAGGGAAATACCGAGAAAAGCGGCCATGGCTTCGGCACTAAAGTGCCGGGCGTTGAGAACGGTTCCGCCGGTGACACCGGCAGACTGGGCACATTCTATTAAGGCTTCACTGTAGCCTTGGTTAATAACAGCCAGAATCAAATCATTTTTTATATTTTCAGACATAATATCCACACTCTTTTCTATTTTCTTTTGGATTTGCGCCTTTCTCATTGGATCCAGCGGCAGCTTTCCCGATAATTCAATGCCGCTTAAGGGGATTGTAAAGGCGATTCCACGTCCTGGTTTATCAAGATGTAAAAAGCGCTGTAGTTCTTCCAGAGCAATTCGTGCCCGGGTACCTGGTACAATACCCAGCAGTATCAGCTTACCGGATGGACCGAAACCCATGAGATCGGCCAGACCTTTTCCGGCGGTCCCCTCGCCCATGCAGCCGTGAATCAGACGAAGATGCATATTCTGCAGCATCCTGGCGGTCTGTTCACCGTCCCGACGGTTTACAATGGTTATCATTAGCTTTGGCGTTGCCTTGTTTTGTAAGGCATCATGGAAAGCCTGTTCATTTATATTATTCATTTTCTGATGCCTCCTCTTGCATTAATTCTTCTACGATTTCATCAATCACTTCATCTTCAAGCGGTTCTGCAACGGTTGATCTGCGTAGTTTGATCTGGTAGATAAGACCCATTAATTGGATTGCAATGGGAGGTGTCATGGCTACCAGCGCCACGATGCCGAAAGCATCTGTCATTACATTGCCGCCGATTGCTTCACAAGCCCCCATTACCAGCGGCAGCAGGAAGGTGGAAGTCATTGGCCCGGAAGCTACGCCACCGGAGTCAAAGGCGATACCGGTGAAAATCTTTGGCACAAACCGGGTTAGGAAGAGCGCGATCAGGTAACCGGGTATGACAAACCAGTAGATGGATATGCCAGTGAGTACGCGGAGCATGGATAACCCTACTGAAAGCGCTACGCCGATGGAGAGGCAGAGATTCATCGCTTTGCGGCTGATAGCACCGCTGGTGATTTCTTCTACCTGCTCGTTCAGGACATGGATAGCCGGTTCGGCTTTCACGATATAATAACCAATTAGCATGCCAATGGGAATCAGAAGCCATTTGGAGGGAGAGACTGCCAATTCTCCCCCTAGCAATGAGCCTACCGGAATAAAACCTACGTTGACGCCGGTCAGAAATAGCACAAGACCTAACATTGTATAAATTAGCCCCACACAGATTTTCAATATTTTCCGCTTGGTAAATGGATGGAAAATAATTTGAAAAACAGCAAAAAATATGGAGATGGGGATTAATGCCAGCAGCACTTCTTTGAAATAGACCGGCAGTTGTATAAAGAATTGTTGCCATACATCCCGCATTGTTTCTACCTGGGGAATGATTACCTGTTCATAGGTTGCTTCCTGCGGGTTGTAGAGAATGCCTAACAGCATGACTGCGAGGATCGGACCGATGCTGCACAGTGCGATAAAACCAAAGCTGTCATCCTGGGAGTTCTTGCCGCTCCGTGCACTGGCGAGCCCAATTCCCATGGATAGGATAAAGGGAACGGTGATCGGTCCGGTAGTGACACCACCTGCGTCAAATGCTACGGCGACAAAATTATTCGGTGTAAAAAAGGATATGATGAATACAATTCCATAAAATATGTATAATAACGTCGAGAGCTGAATGCCAAACTGTATATGCAGCATTGCAATTACCAAAAAGATGCCGACGCCCGAAGCAACTGTAAAAATCAGTACCATATCCGGAATTGCGGAAACCTGTCCGGCTAAAACGCTTAAATCCGGCTCGGCAATGGTAATAATAAAGCCCAGCAAAAAGCAGGCAAAGGTCACCAACCATTGCGACTTACTGTGACCAAATGAGCGCCCCACACTTTCACCGATAGGCATCATGGACATGTCTGCACCCAGTGAGAACAATCCCATACCCAAAACAAGCAGCATAGCTCCAGCCAGAAACATAACAACAGTGTCTGTATTAAGAGGGACGATAAGCGACGCCAGTACCAGTACAATTGCTGAGATAGGCAGGACGCTGCTGAGCGCCTCCATAGTTTTTTCTTTTAATCTTTCATACATGATTTCACCTGCTTTTGCATATTAGCCCAATTATAATACAATTCAAAGATGAATGCAACATATAGACCCGTGTGGTGCATATTTTAAAAGTGCATGCTATGCAACTCAAATCTTATTCGGCGATAACCTCTCCCGCTGGATAGTAACAATGCACGTAACGGTTCAGCCGTGTGAATTTAAAAAGTTTAAAATAGTTAGACCTTGGTAACCAGGACGCCGCTGTGTAAGACGAGGTGCTGCGCTATTTGCAAAACCAGAGCACTCGCCGCAAGATACTAACCCTGATGGGATGGGAATTTGCGGGACTATCCACATTCAATCCGTTTTCTGAAGAAAACGCA
>Ga0153922_1000743_pt1 | contig 12589 bp, 14 predicted proteins | sample TSNJ006MetaG_FD_104723 | JGI IMG/M metagenome (GOLD analysis project Ga0153922, IMG submission 104723) | Attine ant fungus gardens microbial communities from New Jersey, USA - TSNJ006 MetaG | ecosystem: Host-associated > Fungi > Mycelium > Unclassified | place: USA: New Jersey, Brendon T. Byrne...
CAAAGAATTAACCAGATGCTTGCCCCAAATTGCATAAATCCATAAAATCAGAATATTAAATCTTTGCCAAATATTGAATTTTCAAGGTGCATAGGTCTTTTCTATGTGCGAAGCTTTAGTTTTATAATATTTGACATAATCCTCAAAGTAAATTTTATAACTATTATCGTAATCATATCCCTCATTACAGTTTCCCAAACTTGGAATATTTCCTACTTTTTCACAAGTCCTAAAATCACCATCAACAGTAACATAGATTCTTCTTTGACCCGGAATACAATTTCCATGCAAAAATCCAGAACCAATCACACCATCTTTAGCAACTGCTCTGTTAGCAACCCTGTATAATTCCTGATTTATAAGACTAAAAAATTCGGAATCTTCTTTTTTATGCAAAAAATCATCTCCAGCCCATTCTTCCAAAGGACTTAATTGTAACCTCTGCTCATTTGGCGTATATTCTTTCTGATTGACCTTCATATTTCCAAGATCTACATAAGAATAGTTACAGGAGATTGTTTTCGGTATCTGCAATGTCTGATAGAAAAAGTAATATAACTTATTCAACTTTTCCTTTGTATATGGCGGTACAATTACACAATTTATCATCAAATTCCGCTTCATTGAAAGATCATAAAAATCTCTTTGTAATATCTTAAAATTATTGATAGCTCTTTCAAATGTTCCATTTCCATTGATATCTTTGCGATATTTATCATGCATCTCTTTCGGTCCATCCAAACTACATAGAATATCAATGTCCTCAAGTGTTTTAAAATATTCTACCATCTCCGATGTTAATAACGTTAAATTTGTCGTAAAACTGTATGACAATTTAATATCGGGATAGGTATTTCTAGTATACTCAATACATTCTTTTAACAATGGAAAATTTACCAGTGGTTCACCACCATAAAAAGATAATGCAAATTCTTCTCCTTCATAATCATTAAGGATTAAATCAATGCTTCTTTTTGCAGTCTCAAAATTCATATTCTTAGTCGAAAACCCTCTATAATCTGGATGATGTTCATTGTAAATGCAATATTCACATCGCAAATTACAAGCCTCCGTTAACTCCAAAACAATTTGTTGGCAGTGTCCCTTAACCATTTCCATGAATTCCTCTTTCGACGGAACAGAAAAACACCACTCATGATTAGAAAATAAATTTTCCTTATCTATAAAAATCCCAAATTTCCTGTTAACTTCTTTTGCTTTCTCTAAATCAAGCTTGTTCCTCAGTATTTTATCAATAAATTTTTTCTCATCATTCGTACAGGATACCGTTTTTCCAGTTCCTGCATCATAGTAATAATGCGAATCCAATGATGTGTCAAAAATTATACCATATCTTTGATTATTCATGTTTTCCTCCTGCATTTATATTCTACTTATTTTTCTTCTGGATAGTGGCGAGGAAATGATATTTCTCTTCACTCCCTCGCCATCAATTCCTTATGTAGTACTGTTACTTCCAGAGTTTATGCTTCTTTCGCCTTACTAAAATTTGCATTAAAAGTAGTAGTCCCATAGCCAGTGCAGTTACAGTTACAATTTATAAATGGCTGCCACTTTCCTCTTGTACTCTTCCAGCCTGCTGAACACACACACCCTGCTACTGGGATTGTCCCCGTACTAATTTCGTTTACAATCTTCATTTTAAATTCCTTCCTTATCATTTATTTTCTGAACTCCTATGCACACTTTTCAAAAGCTACTTTATATTGGATTGCGCACCTCCAATTTTTTTCGTATCTTAGATTAGTGTTCAACATATGAGATATTCAGACACTTTCACGCATTTACTGTTTCCTGCGATCAATGAACAGAAAAGCAGTGGTATCATTGTGAATCAGTACATTATTTTTTTAATAAACCATATCGGCTGTAACTCCTGTACACAAAGGGTAGTAATATAACTGAAATCACGATATATATCAACATAACAAATGGAATTTGACGAAATACAATATTTCCAATTTGAAAAATGGTAGGAACTTTTGCACTCTCAATAATATTCATAAGCACATTTGGCATTAAGTCGAAAAATGTTGCAAATGAGGAAAACATCCGCCCGATAAATGGCATCATGCAATACATGAAAAACGGAATGCAGATTGCCACACTTGCAGTATGCATTTTCGTTGTTACCAACATGGTTACCACTGCCGCAAATAAACAGGCAATATAGCCACACAGCAATATCAACAAATAATACTGACCATATGTCATAGCGTAAATACTATAAGGCTGGAAAATCTGATATGGTGTATGAAAACCACTTACTCCCATAATGCCAAACGAAATCAGTGAAAGTATTCCTATTCCAACCCAATAAACTACCGTTGTTATAATTATTCCTGCTGCAATCTTATTTTTCGTTGCTTTTGACCGTCCATATTTCGTAGAAAAAAACACCGCCTCTGCCCCGGTTTGGAATTCTTCAGCAAATATTCCGGCAACCAAAAAACCAATGATAACTGCCAGAACAATTCCATATGTCTCGGCATACATGGTCATGGTATCCCATGAATCTTTCGCCTCATAAGTGAGTGGTATATTCACCTTTTTGTACTGCTTTTCTAAAAATTTTTTCTGTTCCAGTGTTTTCCCGTAATCTTCAACCATTTTCTGTATATTCTTTTCATATTCGGCATATATATTATCCGCCTGGCCAGCTGTCAATTGATCTAAAACACTCTCATTATAATCAGAATCAGGCGTTAATATATTAACCACAAATCTTATAATATCATCATAAGACTGCAGCATTTTACCATATTCCGTATCAGGTATTCCTCCTGGATACTTTTGTGCAAATTCTTTTTCAGTTTTCACCACCTCTGCAAGCTTATCTGCTGTCAGTTTTCCTTTCCATCTGTTTCTATCGGCCGCAAGGCTGCGAGATGCTGTGATTCCAGTATGTAGCACTCCTTCTTTATCACAATAACGCATGCTTTGTATCGCAAAAAGACTAAATACAATTGCAAGTAAAAGTGCAACACTAAGCACAACCTGATTGATTCTTTTTGAAAAAAGCTTCTTCAATTCACATCTCAGCATCAATTTTATCACCTGCTTTCTCTCCAAAATACAACAGAAAAGAGTCCTCTAATGTTGCCTCTTGCAGTACTGCATTTTCTGTCGGCGGAGTTTTGGAAAGGATTCTCAATTCTGCACCGCTAGATATCGTCTTTACATTACCCACCAGATATTCCTTCATATAATGATTCACCTCTTGTTTCGGTACTGTACAATGCCAAACAGATTCGTTCATAGATGATATCAATTCTTTCGAGGTCCCTGTATAAAAGAATTTTCCATCATTCATTAGCATGATTTCATTCGCAATAAATTCAACGTCCGCTACGATATGTGTTGAAAGCAATACCAGACGGTCTTCTGATAATTCACTAATCAAATTTCGGAAACGGATTCTTTCCTTCGGATCAAGACCTGTCGTTGGTTCATCCAACACCAGTATTTTCGGATCATTAATCATTGCCTGCGCAATTCCAACACGTCTTACCGTCCCGCCAGATAAAGTTTTCATTTTTCGTTTTTTGTATTTTGACAATCCTACCTGATCTAATAAGTTCTCTATTCTTTTTCCCGCTACAGCTGAGCGGATGCCTTTAATCGATGCAATATACATCATATAATCATAGATTGACAAATCTGGGTAATACCCAAAATCCTGCGGTAAATATCCTAATATATCTCGATAAGCTGCTCCTAATTCAAAGATATTTTTCCCGTTCCATGTGATATCTCCAGATGTCGGCTTAATGAGCGTACACAACATTCTCATTAATGTGGTTTTCCCGGCACCGTTAACACCCAGGAGTCCATACACGCCTTTTTTCATTGAATACGTAACACTATCCACTGCATGTACACTACCGAAATCTTTTGATATACTTTTAAGCTTTAATTCCATCAGAATCCTCCTCGAACTATTTCGTAATTATCGCAATTAAATTGTGATTTTCGAATACAAACTATTAAATATCCAAAGGATAGCAAAACCAAGCTAAGCCAAATCGGTTCCGCAATCACATGATAGATTGAATCCTGCATTGTAACTGCTGACCATATGACAATCCATACTATACTCGCAAGAACTGCAATGTATTCCGTTTCAACCCCTTTGCTATATAGGCACCGGAAGCAAATACAAGCGGCAACATTGAATGGAAGCAAAAAGTTCATTATCATTCTATACGCCGAAATCTGTATTGTATTATAAGTAATCACTAAAAAAACGGTAACCATAACCATATCCACGATTGCAAAGAATAAGATTCTTGCCGCACATATCTGCCGCAAAGAATAAAATGATGCCCCCTCAATCTCCGTACATGAAAGTCTGCGGTTCTTCCAGATTTCCGGAATAATCAAGACTGCAAATAATGCAGCAAAAACTCCCATCGTTCGTCCCATATTTTCTGCAACATCTGAATCTTTTAACAGAAGCCAGAGAAAAAGCAATACACATCCCTGCAATACCCACCATCTTTTCTTAATAAACTTAGATTGCTCATATAAAAATTCAAAATACGATATTCGGATGCTCTCCTGTGGGGGCATCACGTCTTTACACCGGTCAATCACGTTCTGAACGGAAGACTCCCTGATGTATTGTTCCTGTATAAGTTTCTTGTAATCATCAATTCTTTTTTTATATCGTTTCACTTCCTACTCACCTCGAGACATTCTGATAATATTTTTTTTGCTTTACTTATACGATACTTTACAAGTGATAGTTTTATATTTAACAAATCTGCAATATCGTTCTGCTTTAAGTCCTGAAAGAAAAACAAAATTGTGACTTCTTTCAACTCTTCCGGCAAATTATCAATTGCTTGTTCTATATCTATTTTGGTTGCTATATCTCCCATACTGTTTTCAGGCATCTCCGGAATTTCACCTATCAGCACTTCTTTCTTCTTTTTGTAATAGTTCTTAAGGATATTCCCTGCAATGCGATATAAGTAATTCTTCGTTTTTCCATAATCCGTATATGTCTTTAAGGATTCAAAAAAACGTACAAATGTTTCTTGCGTCATATCTTCGGCCAAATCACGATTATGAATATTTAAAAAACAATATTGATATATCGAGGAATAATATTTTATAACTAATTGTTCACTAGCTTCACTTTTTCCACTTTTTACTTTCTGTATTAACAAGGAATCAGGATACATCTCGATTCTCCTTCGTCTTTCTCAGTATACCTATGTATATAATAACAACTGACCATCATAAAAAGTTAGTCTAAAACCAATTTTTTATATTTTTTCTAAATATCAATAAAAAATAAGCTTATGATTCTAGCTGTTTTATATATTCTTCCAGGCAAACCCCCTTTTCTTTCATTTCTTTTGCAGCCGTTTTCCCAACATAGCGATAATGCCAAGGTTCATTACTGATTCCTGTAATATCCGTTTTATCTGCCGCATAACGTTTAATAAACCCATATTTATGTGCATTTTCATCAAGCCATGCATAAACCGCATCCGAAGAGCATTGGGAAGTATCGGCATTGATATCAACGCTAATTCCCAATTGGTGTTCACTCGTGCCGGGAATTGCAACACATTCTTCTGCAAGTACTTTTGCTTCGCTTTTTGAATGACCACTTTCTTGATATTCTTTGATTTTATCATCCATTATTTGCTGCTGTTCCTCCGGCGTTCGATATCCCTCTCTTACAAATAAGTGCAGACCATCAGTTCTTGCATCATCAAACATCTCCTGTAATTCTGGATAAATTCTGGAATCCACTTTTTCTCCATTTGATAATTCTGTAAGCGCCACTTCATAATTATCAGGAATATAATTCTCTTTATTAATCAGAATCAAATTCCATCCCAAAGAAGTATCTGCCTTATTTGTTCCATTGAGTAATTTATTCAGTAATGGGAATTCATCTTGTTTAATGGAACTCATACTGGTTCGGAAAGCCATAATTCCTAAAATAAGCAGTAAGAGAATAATGGAAACTCGTTTTACGGGATTTTTTAGGAATTTTCGTTTATATCTCTTCACTTGTTTCAACCTCCTTATATCAGATTTTTCACATAATGCTCTTCGTCTATCTAATATATATAACAATTCAGCATCTAAAAAAGTTAGTAAATTTTTATTTTTTTATTTGCTGCAAGTAAACAGTTAAAGATGCCTCTCTATTAAGGTCTCTAATGTTTGTTAAAATCAGTGTATAATTAGACAAGAGGTTATATTTCACAATGAAAATATACAACAAAACATCTTTAGGAGATTCAATATGACAGTATGGGAAATTGGGACAAAATGGGACAAAGAAAGCATGACAGAAAAATTTATTCAAGAGCGGCATATCGCCATAAAATTTATGCAATTTTATTACTATAGTCTATAATTGCAACCTCTGTTAACGGTTGAATAGCTTTTATGATCCGCTCTAATTTCATGGCTGTTTCATCATCATAAACCACCTCTTTATATCACTGGGCTGTATATTTCTTTCCTGTAATCTCATTAATACATGGGCGGTCCATTTTATCGCCCTCTTTTCACACAATAGACGTAACTTCTCAATGATCAACTCCAATACAATCACCTACCCCGATTTTTTAGCCTTTTTAAATGTCTCTCGCACGTATATAGATATTTTACCACAAAACCGTGAAAATAACAGCTCTTATCTCCCCCAAAAAATAAAAAGTGGAAGAATTATGGCACATTTGCAAATCAACAGATAAACCTTTATAATAAATAACGATTAGCATCCTCCGATGAAAGGATATACAATTCATGTTCAAGTATATTAAACCAGCTTTCTTGTGTATCATGATAATGACTATATCTCTGCTCTCCGGTTGCCAGAAAAAAGTCAATACAGCCAACCGCACGGAAGAAGTTCTGGGTACTATCATTACCGGAACCATCTACGGTACCCAAAATGAAGATCAATTGATGACTGCCTTAGACGCTGCTTTTGACAGAGCCACGGAATTAGAAGCTATATTCTCTGCCAAACTTCCTGACAGTGAACTAACTATCGTCAACGAATCTGCATTTAGTGCTCCGGTAAAGATTTCAAAAGAATTATACACCGTATTAGAAAGCAGTCTGTATTATGCAACGTTGACTGGCGGTGCCTTTGACCCTACTCTGGGCAATCTTATTGGCTTATGGGGGATTGGTACGGAGAATGCCGCTGTCCCTGATTCAGAAAGCCTAGAGGCTTATATTAATCAGCGCAATTATGAAAATGTCGTTTTAGATAAAAATGAGCAGACGGTTTTCTTTACTTCTGATGATTTTTCTCTGGATCTAGGAGCTATTGCTAAAGGATATGTGGCCGATGAAATGAAGCGTATTTTGGAAGAAAACTATGATATCACCTCAGCTTTACTTAATCTTGGCGGCAATGTAATTACCATCGGCAGCAAAACTGATGGCTCACCATGGAATATCGGGATTGCCAATCCTGATGAACCAACATCATCGATAACCACTATTTCTATAACTAATCAAACCGTTGTCACCAGCGGTAATTATGAACGGTATTTTGAAGAAGATGGTATCCGCTATCACCATATTTTAGATGCTGCCACAGGCTATCCGGCTGATAACGGCTTAATTAGCAGCACAATTATCACCGATAGCTCCATCGATGCCGATGCTTTATCAACGGCTACGTTTGTCATGGGATTAGACGCTTCTATGGAACTGATTGAAGCCCTTGATAATGTTGAAGCCATTTTTATTACTGATGAAGGGAAAATTTTGTCAACTGAGGGCTTGAGTTTCCGCTAACTGCAATAGAAAAATGGCTTCTTGCAAACATATCACCATTCGACCTGATCGACACGCATGTCTTTATAATAATACTCCCTGTCATGCTCCGTAATCTCACGCAGTACCTTGCATGGATTCCCGATGGCAATCACATTATCAGGTATGTCCTTCGTAACCACGCTTCCCGCGCCGATAACGCTGCCCTTACCAATCGTGACGCCAGGTGCGATAATCGCGCCGCTGCCAACCCATACATCGTCTTTGATCACTACCGGCAAGGTAAACATACTTCCGCGCAAGTCGGGATGCACAGGATGGTTTGTGACAGCAATGGTCACATTGGGGCCGAACATGACATTGTTTCCAATCGTCACCTTGTAATCATCCACTACGGTCAGGTTGAAATTGATGTATATGTTATTGCCCAGTGTTATATTGCAGCCATAGGCCATGTGGATAGGAGGTTCTAACCACACGTTTTCGCCCATACTGCCAAACAGCTTTTTCATCAGTGCCATACGTCCTTCGATATCGTCTGGATGCAGGCGGTTGATTTCATAACAGAGCACTTTGCCGCGCTGACGTGCGCGCGCAAGTTCCGCCGCTTCTTCAGGGTAGTTTGCGTCCTCGTCGGTAAATAGTTGACAGCACGCCATACGTTCTTTAATTGTCATATTAGTCATCCTTTCTTTTTAAGATAAATTTCTTGTAATATTATTGAGCCACCTGTATTTACGGAATCGAATCGTGGCTACAGGAAGCTTAATAAGCTCGTCAAGGCTAAGCACCATGTACAACATGACCGGTTGTATCTGCCAAATAAACGCAGACAAATATCCCAGTGGCATAATAATAATCCACATAATAATAGCATCGCACCAAAAGCCAAATTTAGCATCGCCGCCCGCACAGAATATACCACCGATAGACATGGTATTTAACGACTTTGCGACACAATAATAGGCACATATGTAAAGCATTCCGTTTAGATAATCCCGTGCGCTATCATTTAATTCAACCAGATTAAACACCAATGGTTTTATCAATAATATCGTCGCGCTTGCCAACACTCCGAAAAGGAGTGCGTACAAATACAATCTGTTACCGGCTCTTTTCGCCGTTTTCATATCGCCGTTGCCCAGATATTTTCCAACAAGGATGCTGCCACCGCTAGCAATGCCGATGCATAAAACAACCGCCAGATTTTTGACTACCGTGGCAATGGAGTTTGCGGCTACCATATCGGAGCTAACATGACCGATGATGGCAGCCATTGCTGCCATGGCGCATCCCCATACGATATAATTTGCCTGGACAGGCATTGTGTAACGGAGATAATCCTTTAAAAGCAGCTTTTGCGCATTATCACGCAGCGGCAGACAAAATCGGACACTGCCTTGCTTCAATGAATGGATAACGCAACATGTGATCTCGATCAAACGTGCGCTTACAGTTGCCATCGCAACGCCGATAATGGCTTTTTCCGGCATACCGGGGAAAAGTACAAAGATACTTAAAGCATTCAATGCAATGTTCAAAATCAAGCACACTGAACTGACGATTGCGCTGAAACGTACCTTTTCCATGCTTTTAGCTACGCAAAGGTACATTTGGGAAAGGCTCATCGCAAGGTATGAAAACGAAACCACCCGCTGGTATTTCGCACCGTATGCAATCAACGCCGCGTCATTGGTAAAAACACGCATTAAAGTATTCGGGATGCATATTGAGGCTATTAAAAAAATGACGGATATGCAAACCGAAAACATACAGGCTATACTCAAAACCCGCTGTATCGCACCATTATCTTTTTTCCCCCAATATTGGGCGGTAAGAATACCCGCACCCATGGACAATCCCATATAAAACAACGTCAGGACAAAGGTTATCTGTCCGGCGAGGGATACGGCGGACATGGCGGACTGGTTTATCATACCCAGCATCACCATATCCGCCGAGCTTACAGTCGCTGAAATTAGGTTTTGCAGAGCAATAGGTGCCACGAGTGATATCAAGGCGCGATTAAAGCTTTTGCTAAAATTGTCAATTGGTTCATTTCTCTTTTTCATGGCGGCGTATCACCTTTCTGACTAACAGGATATGCCTAAAGTTTCTTCAAAATTTGGGCAATACCGTCTTCGTCATTGCTCAACGTGGTCTTATCGGCGACATTTTTAAGTACATCTACGGCATTTGCCATTGCCACCCCCAGACCGGCGTACGCAACCATTGAACAATCGTTTTCGCCATCGCCAAAGGCAATCATGTCATCTTTTTCGTAACCAAGCGGTTTAAGCACACAATCTAATGCTTTGGCTTTATCAATACTTTTGCGGTAAACTCAAAATAAACCGGTGATGTAAACATCGCGCTTAATTTGTCCACAAATGGCTGCATCATTTCTTTGTAATGGGCTCCCAGATACTCTGGCTCGCCGGCTGTCAATATCTTGTTTAAGGGGAAATCAGCAAATTTCGCGAGATCATCTATCTCGCATAGTTTGAATTTTCCGCCTCTTGACTCATATTGAATAATATTTACTTCGTCACCATATATATGGACTTTATTGTTAAACACATCATTCACATACATGTATTCGCCCTTATTGATCATTGGCCGGACGTCGAACTTTTTCATATGCTCCAAAACAGCTTGCCCGTCTTCCACTGGAATGGTTTCGTCAAACATAGTTTCTCCGGTCTGACAATTTACCACTTTTGAGCCATTAAAAGCAACTAAAAGCCCTTGGTTTTTGTCCATTTCCAACTCTTTGGCAAAATCTGCTAATCCGCTAACCGGTCTGCCGGAGGCAAGCACTAATAACGTACCTTCCTTCTGTACACGCAATAATTCTGCTTTCGTTTTTTCAGGAATCTTTTTATAGCTATTTAGTAGAGTTCCATCCACATCCATTATGATTACTTTTTTCATAGTGTCATCTCCTCGCTTTTGACCGCCAAATCTTCTTTGGTAATTTCTCTGTCCTTATAATAATATTTACTATCCTAGTCATCAATTTGTCTAACCACCTGGCATGGATTTCCAACGGCGACTACATTATCCGGGATATTTTTGGTCACAATACTGCCCGAGCCGATAACGGTGTTGTTTCCTATCGTAACGCCGGGATTGACGACAACATTGCCGCCGATCCAGACGTTATCCCCTATGGTAATCGGTATTCCATATTCATAGCCTGAATTTCTTGGCGTGGGATGAATTGGATGTCCTGCGGTCAATATGGATACATTAGGCGCAAACATAACATTATCTCCAATCACTACCTTGCCGACATCAAGAATGATACAGTTGTAATTGGCGTAGAAATTATTACCCACCTCTATATTCCAGCCGTAATCGCAGCGAAATGGGGCTTCGATGTGAATATTTCCACCCGCTTTTCCAAGGATACGCCGAATCAGTTGATCCATTCTTTCTTCTTAATTCGGGCATAGTGAATTGTACTCATAGATTTTTATTTTGTTCGCCATTCTTTCTTCGCTCAAACCGTCCATCCAAGCCTTATAAGGCAGCCCCGCAAGCATTCTATCTTTTTGATTCATCATAAGTTACTCCTTCGTTTTAAATATATGCTATCACTATAGTATCATGTATTACTTGATTATACTTTAATTATCGGATATAATACTATCAAAATCGTATTTTTTGTTAAGAGGTAAAACCAATATGGCACTTGAAGTTTTTTCGGATTTATCCGAACGACTGAACTATAATTTCCCGGGATTTCCCCTGTATGTACGCAGGGGCGAATTGCGTCAGTTTGAACGATATGCCGCCGCTTGCCATTGGCATCCCGGTTTAGAATTTATCCTCATTTTGGAAGGTAGAATGGAATATTTTGTTAATGGACAAACGCTGCGTATGGAAGTGGGCGAGGGTATTTTCGTCAACAGCAAGCGGTTGCATTACGGTTATTCCAAAGATAACTGCGATTGCTCTTTTCTCGTTGTCGTTGTTCACCCTGCGCTGCTGGGTGGGGAAACCCATGGGAGCAAGACGTTTTTAGAATCGAAGTTTGGCGCTAATACCGAAGATTATATTTTGCTGACCCCCAAAACCTATTGGCAGAGAGAGTTATTAGCATCTATAAGCCGGATATATGACGAAATGCACAGCACTGAAAACAATCCGCTTCGCCTGCTGTCTATGGCCGCATCGCTTTGCGCCTGTATAGCGGATCATTTACAGCCTTTTTCCACACATCAGGCTGATGAAAATTTATGGATGACCGTCTGGGAAATGACCGGATTTATTCATCAAAACTACGCAAACAGGATTACGCTTGACGATATTTCAGCGGCAGGTTCAGTATGCCGAAGCAAATGCTGTCAACTTTTTAATGAATACGTCGGTCAAACGCCAAACACCTATTTGACAAAATATCGTATTTATAAAAGCTGTGAGATGTTGAGGGAAACCAATATGTCTGTCTTGGAGGTATCAATGACCTGCGGCTTTCAAAGCCCCAGTTATTTTACACAGGTTTTTCAAAAAGGCGTTGGGTTGACTCCGCGTAATTACCGTGACCAATTCTTCCGGACGAAGTAACTGAATCAAAGTAAATAACCAAAGGAGTAATACTATACTTATGAAACGCTTTTTTATCTTCTTACTAAAACCATTATCCTTTTTACCGGCACTTGCTATTATGTACTTAACTAAAGCTTCGCACTTGTAAAAGTGCCTATGCACCTTGAAAATTCAATATTATTTGGCAATATAATAGCATGAAACCTTCGATTTTGGTATAATTGAGTTAAGGAAAAACAAAAAAACC
>Ga0153922_1000744_pt1 | contig 12588 bp, 16 predicted proteins | sample TSNJ006MetaG_FD_104723 | JGI IMG/M metagenome (GOLD analysis project Ga0153922, IMG submission 104723) | Attine ant fungus gardens microbial communities from New Jersey, USA - TSNJ006 MetaG | ecosystem: Host-associated > Fungi > Mycelium > Unclassified | place: USA: New Jersey, Brendon T. Byrne...
GTTACCCAACCCTGATCCCAATGACAAGCCTTTCTATATTCCTGCCGGTACAAGGTACGTCCTTCTCGGTTAACTTAAGATAGTCGACTCACTCGCCTTATCAGAATTGTATATTCTGTCTTCATGATGCATCGACGCAAAGACCTCTGGGGACCTGATGGTAAGTGCAATTAATGCCTCCTTAAGTCGTCAGTCAGCCCTCACCGGCCATGTACACATTATGCAGCCGAATAGAAAAGATTAAAAAATTTAAAGGAAAATTAAATAAACAAAAATTAATTTTACCCGGACCGTTTCCTCGATGAACGTGTCAGGAAGTATCTCGTCGCAAATTCGTTTATTTTCCTGCCTTTCAACGCAGGCCCTCGCATCTGTCTTGGTCAACAGGTTTGTTCATTTTTAATCGTTCCTATTTGTTTTGATGAGATTACCGTTAGTATGCTTATAATGAGATGTCATTCACGCTTGTCCGTCTTATGCAGAATTTTTCATCCATCTCTCTCGAACTTGACTCTTTCCCTCCCGGCTCTCTGCCTCCGGAGGAGTTTAAGCTTGCTCCTGGTAGGAAGGGTATTGATAAAATTTGGCCCAAGGCATCGTTGGGTCTCTACATTAATGTATGTGTTGTCATGCATACTGGATGGAGAACCTTTCATTCAACATCATCATTCAGGGCGGACTTTGGGTCAAGATGCAGGAGGTTGGTGATGCATAATGCATTCGTATATTTGCATATTTTCTCGACCACCAATTAAATTGCTGTGAACCATGGAATGAAGCCCTCTGCGCCCACATTGATCTTGAATACAGCTGACTTGAGCTATTGTAAATTACGACGTCTGTGAATCGCACTTAAGTCGGGCAAGACATCCGGAAGAATTGTAAAATGTGATCGATTGGCCCTGATAACCGGATAAGGCAGCGTCTATGACGTTGATATATTCCATTTATCATGGATACTCAACCGGCCTCCTTGTCCTGCACAATGGCCAACCTGAGAAACCATCGAGTCGTCATTGCTTCTCTCTTTCTTCCAACCACTGCCGTGCCTGGGGAGTCTACACCTCCGACCCCTGACATTCAGGCGTCCCAGCCAGGGTTTTCCCTCAAATTTCCCTTGGGTAATGACAAGACAGGCCTACCTTTGGGCAAACATGTAGGACAGACAAGCGGGTCAGGTGTGACTCCGCCCATCCGAAGTATTGTTGAAGACTTGAAGGACAAGGTAACGTGCCGACTTGGTGAAATTTCAACACCTGAATACTAGACTCGGAATCCTACCCCTGCGGTCCGTTCCCCGACTTCAGAAAGCACTAACCCTTTCACAAAACTGACACGATTTGCGGAAACTGTAACGGAACGGTATTCTGAAAATGAGAAAGTCCAAAAACAGTCCAAGGTGACATCTTCGCCCCCGATGTGCCGCAAACAGTCCTCTAGTAGTGCTGAATTCCGTTTGCAACGAAAACATTCCCGTTCCGCTTCCCGTCAACCATCGTCGAGGACGAGAGGCCAACTCTGGCATTTTGAGGGAAACCCTCATTGTAATGGGGGCTTAAAGAATGCTGTGGAGAGTGTTGGCAACAAGCTACGGGAGAAGCTTTGGATAGGAACATTGGGCACATGCACTGATGGTTTTACAGAAGCCACTAGGCAAGACATTGATGCCAGGATGTATACTGAACACAGTGGTTTGCCTGTATGGATCCCTGACGCAGAATTCCAGAGCTATTATGATGAGTTCTGTCATCAAGTGTGTATATATGCTTAGATCAAGCTTCATTACATCTGTGCTCAATTTTGCATCAGGTTCTTTGGCCAGCGTTGCACTATGCGGTCCCAGATGCGCCTAAAACGAAATTGTTTTATGAGTCTGCATCCTACAAACAATATGTATCTGTTAATCAGCGGTTTGCGGATGTCATCATCAACAATTACCGAGAGGGGGACATCAGTAAGCCTTGTTATGAATCTAACTCTCTGAAACCTCTAATTTCACTAGTATGGGTAAACGATTATCACCTTATGCTACTCCCTCTTCTCCTTCGGGCTTCGCCTCGTATACCTGCGTCTACTCCGATTGGCTTTTTCATGCATGTTGCATTCCCCTCATCGGAGATTTTCCGGTGCCTGTCCGTGCGCCGTGACCTTCTCTCAGGATTAATGGCCGCAGATCTTGTTGGATTCCAGACACCCAATTTTGCACGTCATTTCAGACAGACTGTCAGTCGCATCCTGGCATTTGAAGCACTGCCTAAGGGCATCCGCATACCCGAGGGAGAAGAAGGTCGTTTGGTTAAAGTTGACGAATTGGTCAGGGTTGATGGTTTAAAGGAGAGAGCACGAGGCTCCAAGGGGTCTGTCTCTGCCGAACAAGCCGAAGAAGTTGTCAAGGCTGGTGATGAAGATGTTGTGAAAGTTCTGCAGCGAGAACGCTTTGTGGATGTTGGCTCTTTCCCTATGGGTATTGATGTTAAACGCCACTGGGAAAGGCAGTAAGTCTCTCGTCCTTGATCTAATCTTTTTCTAATGTCATTCTGGGTAAGACAAGAACCTGAAGTGGAAGAGTGGGTGTCAGTATTGCGACAACGCTATGCAGGAATGAAAATTGTTGTCGGGCGCGACAAACTCGATGAAGTTCAGGGTGTTAGACAAAAGATTCAAGCCTTTGAACGATTCTTGGAAAAATACAAAGAATTCCAAGGCAATGTAATAGAAATTCATTCAGATTGTTGCACTACTACTCAACGCCTGTTCAGGTTGTCCTGATACAGGTCGCTTTACAGACCACCGAATCTAATGAATTAGCGGGTGGTGTGTCTGAGGCTGTATCACGAGTCAACTCTCGATTCTCCACCTTGACGTACCAGCCTGTCATTTTCTTACACGTACGCATTTCTTTCTTGTACCGAGAATATGACAACAAATAGGTCTATACAGGTTCAGGATTTGACCTTTAGCCAATACCTTGCGCTACTCACAGTTGCAGATGCTTTCCTTGTGACCAGCTTGAGAGAAGGTATGGCACTCCGGACACACGAGTTTGTGGAGTGTCAAGAAGGGAAGGAAAACCCTGGAGGACTCATATTGAGCGAAGTACGTGATTCAATGATAGGATTAATGTCTTGGCTAAGCGCCTTTTTAGTTTGCAGGTTCTTATAGTTATTCTGGTTTCAGGAGCTGTTTTGCCATAAATCCTTGGGATACCCGTGGAACGGCAGATGCTATCTATTTAGCCCTTACTATGCACTCGGAAGAAAGCAAATCCCGCTGGACAGTATGTATGGTTTTGGCTATGGAGACTAAACCGACCATACTGATGTTGATTGACAGGAGCTTCACAACCATGTCACGACTCAAACTGCCCAAGCATTTGTGAATAGCTTTCTCAATCGGGTCATCCGTGCTCATTCCGAACATTACCTCGACGATATAGAGGACGTTCCTGCATTGGATCTAACCCGCGTGCTACCTCGGTATTTAAATTCTCCCCTGTACCTATTTGATGATCACTGACCTCTGTATCACCAGCTATAAACATTCTCGTAGACGCCTTATTCTGGTTGATCTAGAAGGAACCATGTGGAGGAGGGATCTGAGCCGTGGAGGTCTTCGAGCGTATTTAAAGGGCGATTTCAAAATTCCTGATGGACCTCTCGAAGTTCTCAAAGCTCTTTCCGACGATAAGCGAAACGACATCTGGTTGCTCAGCGGGCTTCCCATCAGAGATGTGTTAGAACGGGTGGAGGAGAAGGTTCCTGGGATTGGAATTGTGTAGGCATTTTTTGCTGTTTCACAATGCATTACTCTCATGTTCTCAGAGCTGAAAATGGATGCTACATAAAGACGCAGCCTGGAAGAAACTCCACTACTGGAGAGTGGATCAATCTCGTCGCGAACCTTGATTTTACGTGGAAGAGTAGCTGTCTGGAAATTTTGAATTATGCAAGTATCCTTTTGTTCCGAGTTTTCTGGTCTTACTTCTTTTCAGTTCACTGAAAGGACACCCGGTTCCATCGTGGAGGAGAGAGAAGCATCTGTTGTTTGGCGCTACTGGACTGGAGATCCCCAAGCTGATACTTCCGATAAACAATGGGCAAGGCGACAAGCTGCTGAAGCGCAAAATCACATTTTTGATAGTCTGGGCGAACGTTATGGTTTACGAATTGTGCCTGGGAAGAACTCCTTCCTTGTTTTACCTGGTAACATTTCCAGGTCTACGGCTGTCGGCGCAATCCTACAGCCAGGAGGTCCCGCCAGTTTGGGATCCGCTGTTCGATCCTCCAAGATATATTCTCCCGAATATCATGGTGTGTATGATCCCACACTTTCCTCGACAATTTCTACAGTCGCAGCTCGGGTTTCCGAAGCCCGAGGTCTTGTTAGCGAGATTGATTTTGTTCTAGTCATCAGTTCCGATGAGCGACTTCTGAGGAGAATGAGCGAGATTGAGGGGGCAGACGCGGAGTGCGTGACCGTCAGTACCGGTAAACGTGGCTCTGATGCTCGATGGAAACTGGATCTCGATGACGGGGAGCCGATCTACGCTACAGACTACGATGATTCAGATTCTGGGGAAGTAAAAGAAATTGGAAGAGCCGGGAGCGTTGCTATGAGTGTGCTTCAGCATTTTGTGGCTTTGAGGGAAGATCTTTCAACTAGAAGTTGATTTGACAGATCTACGCTCATGTTTGACTGGGGCATGATTTCTGATGTCCTGAAAAGTAAACGTGTTTTTTGGAAGATAAATATGTATGAATTGTATACCCAAGATTGTAGACCTGAAGTAATTTCGTTGGTGTGGGTAGACCGAAGAAGGTAGTACCGATGATAACAGTGAGACTCCGCAAGATAATCAGCTCAGACATCGTAAAGTCACGTAAGGGAGAAGAACTAAATATATGTAGACTCTAGACAACGAGTAGACGAGTACCCGGGCAGTGGAAGAATGATAATAAAATGCATAATGAGTCAGCGTGTTACACTAGCGGTACCATACCAGTCATCTTCAACAATGATGGCGTATTCCACATATATCTGCCACTACAGACGTCCATTACTATACAAACAGGATACATCTAGCTTGTAAATGATTCCAGACATCGTCAAGCGAGACTGTAGGATTAGGCTGACAATTTTAAGTGTGTTTGAACGTTTCTCGAAACAGAGACACATTTCTAGCTTATTTCGGAAACTGATCCATAAGTTGTTGGCACCAAGGAATTGTATGGGTAGTTATAGAGCTTGATCCTTGGCATGACTTCGGTTGGTTTGAATGAAGCGCTTGTTTAACCGTCAACAGGAGGGCCAAGATTGTTTGCTCTCTCTTCTGATCTAAAAATCCATACTCATCAAACACTTACTTTTTCATATAACGGCTGGCCTACTCAACCAAAGTTCGGAAAAAATCTGGATACAGATGATTAAAATTAGATGATTACTCCGTTCGTGCTGGGCAAAAATCGCGCTCTGCTGATTACATTGATCATGATCACTGATAAGTCTTCTGGATGATACAGATTCGAAACTGGGTAAAGGGCTTTAATTTTTATGGAGGGGCTGAGTACCAGAATGGCAAGCTTGCATTATCCCGATTCTGTTATCTGCCTTTTTTGATCTCTGAATTGATCGATCGCCAGCGCTTATAATTAGCATGCGCGAATAAATAGACATCCACAGTGTCGTCATCATCTACGTTAGCCGAAGAATAGCACAAAAATTATTCTTTTCTAGCTGAAGTAAAATATATCCCGACTGAAGTATTACAAAGATGTATGTAGACTCGTAATGAAACTGGAACTCTTTCACATCGCAAAACGTTAATAGGAAGTTGACAGAGCAATCACAGAATGGAGATGAAGAAGAAAATTTCATATTCAAAGGAATGACGTTGAAAAGGTGACAAAATGATCGTAAGGACGTGGCGTACGTTGCAATGCTATAACTAAACTACTGCAGATGAGAAAATGTCTAGGGTTTGTTACATGACATGCAGTGAAGGAAACAAAAAAAGATGAAATGTACGAGTAAGGTACTTAATAATGATAGAAGATGGGAACTGGGATGCCAGAGGCATCCAGGCAAAGATCATCATCTCCTCGCCACGCGCTTTCGTTCCCGGCCATCGTCTTCTATGTCCATCGCCTCATTGGAAGGCAACAAGTTGATATTCTGGTTCTGCGGCTGCTGCTGTTGGCCTCGACCATTTTTTATTCGTCGCCGTCCCGAACTCGAGTGACTGGCTGGTACTACAGGTGCACCGCCTAGGGAAGGCGTCTGTGACATCACACCCGGGGTATTGGGTGGAACAGTGGCGTCAAGCATCATCATCATCGCATGTCGTCGCTTGCTTCCCACTGCAGGAACAGTTGGAATCTCGGGAAAGGAGGAAAGAGTATTGAAAGGAGTGAATGATTCAGGAACAAAATCGAAAACTGAGGTTGAGGGAATCGTAGAGAAACGGGTATGAGATGCGGGAGATTCTACTTTTGCCCCATTGCGAGGTTTGCTGCGTTGAAGCGGTCTTTGAGTGTTTGATGGTGCCAGAGGAGGCGGCACGGTCGGTTCTGGAAGTTGGTTTGATGAGGGTGGTGCACTCGGAGTGGGAAGAGTAGCTGAAGGTGGCGGCTAAGAAATGTTACATTAGCTGCAGCAGATACAATACCAGCTATGTAACGCACATCATCGGAGGACGTTGTTTGTGCTGGGAGATCCGGTTTGGGGGGCTTCGGAGGATCGACAGACGTGGATGGTGCAGGATCCTTTTCTCTTTCTCTTTCTTCCTCTTCTTCCTCCTCCTCCTCCTGAGCTTTTATTGCCTCTAGGCGAGCCTCTGTCCAATCCATGACTCGACCGATGGTCATTCCATCGTTATCATGTGATGAGCTTGATGAGGATGTCCCCAGGCCACCAACGGAGACGCCCTGTTGTATCATCGTCAAAATATCCTGGCATGCTGCAGCATATCCTGCATTGTAGGCGCGCTTTGCATTCTGGCGTGATGAACGATAGAGTGTGGTGATGCTGAGCGCCGCAACTTCGGAAAGTCAGCACGAACCATTTCTCTACGTGAAAAAAATCACCTTTGAAGTCATTCAAGAGCTCTTGTTCTGCCTTCTGCTGTGTCGTTGGAAGGGAATTTGCAAGAGTATTGAGATTTAGAGTCTCCATCCTTGATGAAGGTGGAGGAAGAACTGAGAGTCTCCCATAAGGCCTCCGTTCGTTTATGTAAGCATCAGTTTGACCATCAAGTTTGGTTGGGGCTACTACCGTGTGGTGACTATGATGTTGCTGGTAGCAAGCCTAGAGACACTCATAAAGCCGTCCATAAGTTTGGGGTTTCCACAGGTGAGGCATGGCTAAATGCACAGGCCTCTCTGAGGCGTCCACAAGTAGGGATACCATCTTCGCCAATTTTATGACTGAATTGGGCATCGAGATCCCCAACGCTGTCTAGTAATCTGGGCTATGGGAATTCTGATGTCCAGCTCATCCATGTGGCACTTGCCAGAGGCCAATGGAAGGCATGATAATTGATCTATGAAGCGAACACAACTGAATTAAATTTTTTGAATTCGGGCAGATTTTTGTGATCCTAAATAATGAGACCTTCTTGCTCCCATCCTGAGGCGAAGGGTTTTGGACAGCAGTGTCTTGGAGTATCTGGAATCCAGTGGGGATATTCCTGGCTGCCTGGCTATCAATACTTGGCATCAACGTTCTCGGCCAAATTAGGTAAATGTCTGGCCTGATCTGATTCCTTTGTCGATCTGATATTACAAGTTGCCTACTTTGGAACTCATCATGTCCAGCAAGCCAAAGGCAGACTCTACATCAGCACATCCAGACCGTAAAAGAGGGCGAGGCGGCTCGCGAGGTGGTCTTGGAAAATACCTCAGGGCAAGAGGCAGACGCGGCGCAGGTCGTCCAGCGCAATTTCATGAACGCCTCTTACTAGAAGGAGAGAAACCAGAAGACGAGGACGAAGACGAAGAGGCAGCAGCCGCTCTCAGAGCCAAATACGGTCCTAGACAACTGAGCTCAAATGCTGATCGATACGCAGAATCAGAACCAGAACTAGACTCAGATGGTGCGTTTCAAGATATCAAACTTACATCACAGCGGGGATTCATTCTACCGGTCTACAAGGAGAGCCTGTTCAAGAACCAGAAGTCGATTTGTCCAAGTTTTTGGAGCGCCAGCGTCTATCTGATGAACAAGGACACTCATATCTATATGAGCGTGCGGCCCAGGATGGAGATGAAGATGATATTGACCACTCGTTGGCCCATATAACATCCAACTCAACTCGAAAACGACTACAGACTTCTCAAGCGAAAGGAAAAATGGAAGAGCTGGTATGGGACGAAGAATTCGAATCATTGGCCCGTGAAAAGGCTGCGGCGGAAGCGAAATGGGGTTCGGCTCTCAATCCATCTCCTCAGTCATATCTGACCGACCTTAGATCTTAAGGAGCGTTTCAAGAGCAAATCAAAGACACTCAAGACCAAGCACATATCCCCTACGCAGGAGCGCGAAGGCAAGTTAACATTGCTATACTCTACACAGATCAAACTTAGAAGGTACCACAGCGAAAAGCGTCGTTCTCGAGACACCTGCATTACCATCGTCTGCACCGCCAAAAGATCCAAAGGCCCAGATGCAAGATTTCTTAGACCGACTACTTGACTGAAACAGACATGGTGATGCCACGAGTTTTTTCCTACAACCAAATCATTGGAACCCCCCGGAATAAATTCATTATCTGATGATGGGTCCTTGACTCAAGACTTCACGCGATGAACGGGATGGTTCAGCAGGCGCCTGATTCTCTGCCTCAGGACAAAAACCAGAAGACAAACGAGCTGAGAGGTCCTCAGAAATAAGGCTTCGCCTCCCAGTTTATTTCATCATAACTTGTACTGCTGATGGTTCTGGTATCAAGTCAATGATACATTAGATGAACAATATGGAATACAAGATAAAGAGTACATCAAAAAATATATGCAAGAATAAAACGAAGTATTTGTGAAACCAACCACATGCATTGGCTACGGATCGACAATTCAAAAAATCTGTCATGTCAAGCTGATTAAACAATATTATCTACAGAAGCCTGACGGTGGATAGTAACCATGATTTCCTGTGAAACACTGGTAAGACCTTCTTGCGACCCGTGGCATATGCTAGGTCTGGAGGATGGACCTGGACTTGGCAAGGACTCGTGTCGCAATGGCTCAATAGGCCCAGGTGAAGAAACTGATGAGAATTTTTCAGGGAGTCGATGGGAGTCATCACTTATATGCATTGTATTGGCCAACGACTGAAATTCCTGAATAGAGGAGTCATGGAGGTGAACAAAGGTTGGGAACGAGTATATGCTTGACATCTGCGACAGAGCTATCATGGTTCCTCCAGTCGTATCGGATTGGGAAATACTACCTCCATGAATGCTCTGAGAAGAGGCGGTTGGAACGCATAGGGAGCGATTGGATGTCGAAATTAAAACCGGGCCAGAGATCCTTGGCACTTTTCGTGTCTTGGAAAAGCTCCTGAAACTTGAGAGTTTGAGAGGCTTTAGTTTAGGTTTTGTAGACTCCTCGTTTGATCGTGGCTGAGGCAGAAAGGTGCATCGTAACCAGGTTTGGAGATACTCTTGTTTTGCGACTACACCAAAACCAAAGGAAAGGAAAATGATAAAAGATGACATTGGCATGGCCCACCATGTCAGCAGCGTACTATTATGAAGCTCCTTCGACACAGTGGACCTCGGCCACTCACTAATATGATTCCAGTTGGAGTGAACGTCCTCCCAGATCGCAGTCTGCCGGAACTACTGAGGTACAGATTGTAAAAGGCCAGAGCGACACCCCAAATTATGTTGATTGCAGCCATTGTGAAGAGCTGCAGATAATCGTTCATGGTGAGGCCAGAATTGGAGTTTTTCAGGTGCAAGTTGAATCTAAGGCGACGATATATCAAGTGGCGGAGAGCAAGTGCTAATCATCTATTAGTCCTTGGTACCTCCTCAAAGGTAAGATCACGTACTTGCATATGTCATAGCGATCAGAAAAAACAGTAGTTGAGGTGCACAGATCATGAGAAGACTAGGGATGGACACATAAACCGCTGACTGACAGCCAGTGGTTTCAAATATGCCGAATCGACGCGTTTCAACAACATAATCTATAGAGTTAATTGTAAGTTGGTCCTGCATCCAAGCAGTTGTATTGGTCACTGACGAAGTGCTATAAAGACAAGAGGAAGACCGAAGCACATTCCTCCTTCGGTAATCATCCTGCGTTTGAAATTGTTCGAACAAAAGGAGGGGTTTCGTGACGAGGAGACCTCTTCCAAATTCTTGCAGATGCACGAAGTAGAAATTGGAAGTGCGAAAGAAGCACCAACCGTGATCCTGGTAGCTGAGTATGATAAGTTATGGATGACAACTCGGAGAACAGAAAAAAATACTTACTGATATCGCACCATACAGGAATCACGTTGCGAGTATTGTCAAGCCATATGACGGAATTAACAGCTTGGACTAGATCTACACTAAACAACCATGAAATAATTGCGAGTATAGGGACATTTCTTGATCGCCAATATGATGGGAGAGGGAAAAGTACCAGTATTGCAGCGAGGAAGGCAGATATTGAGAGCCAATAAGCCATTTCTACGGCTTGCGACAACAGAAACGCCAGCACCGACACAACATTTTATACGAAGGGGTTGTAGATTGTTCCGAAGCGCGTCGTATACTATCATAATCCCATTGTGACATTAGTCACAATGCAGTCCCTGACCCAACCCTAGTTCTTGTTACATACCACTCCACCTATAAGACGATGCTCCTGCCACACCAACGAACTTCTACCGTCAGCACTCGTGATGGTTGACGTTACCTACCCATTATATCCGATCTTTGCTTTTCTGGGGTTATTTCTTGTCCTTGTTCCATTGCCATGGCATATAAAAGCCCGAAATTCGGGAACTTGTTTCTACATACTGTGGGCGTCACTTGGATGTCTCAACCAGTTGGTCAATTCCGTACTTTGGCATGGAAATGTCCGTAACTGGGCACCTGTGTGGTGTGATATATGTCCATCTCTTCTCTCAAGTCCGATTCTGGTCTCTGAATCTATCTTGTAGCAATCCGAATCATGATGGGTGCTTCTGTGGGACTTCCGGCGAGCTCTTTATGTATTGACAGACGGCTTTACTACATCATTGCTTCCAACAAGACATCTGTCACCGGTAATAAAGTAAGCAAGAGGGCATCTTGATCAATTGATAGCTGATTTTTCTACCAGAGAGACTGGACGATGGTAGTCGACAGCCTAGTCTGTGGGCTGTTTCCTTTAATATACATTGTACTTCGTGAGTATGATTTCCGTGATCCATGTATTGTTCTGAATTCCTCGACAGAGCAAGTGGTGCAAGGGCACCGTTTCGACATTTTTGAAGATATCGGATGTTTCCCAGTTCTGTATAATACGCTGCCAACATATTTCATCTCTCTGATGTGGCCACTTGCCATAGGTTGTGTCTCCAGCTGTTATTATGGTATGTCTAGTTCTTGATTTCTAATAGGCATTCTATGTTTACATTTGATGGCAGTATTCACCATCCGTGCCTTCGTTCATCGCCAGGTTGAGTTCGCGAGCATTCTAGCCGCGCATCCTTCGATTACACGCTGGCGATATTTTCGGCTGATGGCACTGGCCATGACTGATCTTCTGCTCACGATGCCACTTGCAATCTTCGTAATGTGGCTCAATGCGACGGCAACGCCCATGCAGCCCTGGAGAAGCTGGAATGATACACATTTCCAATATTCGCGTGTAATACAGTATCCTGGTCTCATCTGGCGACGGAATGCAAGACTCGTGGCCTCGATGGAATTTACGCGTTGGGTTGTCCCTATTTGCGCCTTAGTTTTCTTTGGCCTTGCAGAGGAAGCGACAAGGAATTATGTCTCTCTAGCGGATAAGATTCAAAAAAAATTGAAATTGCGCACTCAGGTGAAGCATAGATCGATTTTGATGTTGAGTTCGCTCTGACATCTTTACTAGAAATCTGACTGCGTATCTTTTTCCTTTGTTTCAACAGATATCACTATCGACTCGTATACACTGCATCCAGGGGCAGCTATCGATGATAGGGCAAGACCGGACAACCAACCGCTAGGCGAGAGAAGGGAAACTATCTTAATGGGTGCTGAAAGCCTCATGTGATCTCAGTACTGATCTGGACCACACTCTCCATGATTTTCTGACTGGGCTTGGACTGAATGTGATGCCCAATAATGACACTTGCGATAGAGTTCCCATTTTCATGTCAGTTATTAGTGTAGTTATTTTGCTTGGTGCCTTTGTTACTTGCCATCTAGTCGTATGAGCTATGGACAAAATTTGGTGCCTCGATAACATCTCCCTGAGGCTGCCATCCCCTTCAAGTGTATTGGTCAATGTCATACACAGCACAGATTCTGATGTGAAGTGGCCTGAGTTATAACGAAGCAGTTTGGGAGCTTGGACTTTCACAAAAGAGGATGATTTAAATGAAAAAAATGATTTGCACTTGGCA
>Ga0153922_1000745_pt1 | contig 12584 bp, 9 predicted proteins | sample TSNJ006MetaG_FD_104723 | JGI IMG/M metagenome (GOLD analysis project Ga0153922, IMG submission 104723) | Attine ant fungus gardens microbial communities from New Jersey, USA - TSNJ006 MetaG | ecosystem: Host-associated > Fungi > Mycelium > Unclassified | place: USA: New Jersey, Brendon T. Byrne...
ATAGAAAGGGGATTATTATGGCAGCTATGGATATTGGAATTGATCTGGGGACAACCAGTATTCTCGTATTTGCGAAGGGAAAGGGAATTGTACTGAAAGAGCCATCCGTAGTAGCATATGATAAAGATGCTGATAGGGTGAAAGCTATTGGCGAAGAGGCACGTCAGATGATTGGCAGGACGCCAGGGAACATTACTGCAATCCGTCCGCTTAGGCAGGGTGTGATTTCAGATTATCTGGTTACAGAAAAGATGCTGAGATATTTTATTCAGAAAGCAATGGGGAGAAAATCTTTTCGAAAGCCAAGGATTAACATTTGTGTTCCAAGCGGTGTTACCGCCGTGGAAAGAAAAGCGGTAGAAGAGGCTACCTATCAAGCCGGTGCACGGGAAGTGTTCATTATCGAAGAACCAGTTGCCGCAGCTATCGGTGCAGGTATCGACATTACTAGGCCTTTTGGTAATATGATCATTGATATTGGTGGTGGAACAACCGACATTGCCGTGATTTCTTTAGGTGATACGGTGGTGGCCTCCTCGATCAAGGTTGCCGGGAATGATTTTGATCAGGCGATCATTCGTTATGTCAGGAAGAACCATAATCTGTTTATCGGTGAACAAACTGCTGAAGCAGTAAAGATCCAGATTGGAAGTGCCTACCCGCGCCCGCAGACTACGACGATGGATGTAAAGGGCAGAAATGTTATTACCGGACTTCCCAAGACGGTGACCTTGACATCGGAGGAAGTGCGAACGGCTTTGCAGGATGCAACCAATCAGATTGTGGAAGCAGTTCATGGTGTACTGGAGAAGACGCCGCCGGAGTTGGCTGCTGATATTTCCGAACGGGGTATTGTACTGACCGGCGGCGGTGCCTTGATGGACGGACTGGAAGAACTGATTGAAGAAGCAACGGGAATTAACACGATGACGGCAGAGGAACCGACGTGTGCAGTAGCGACAGGTACCGGCCTTTATACTGAAGTGATGGAGAAATTAGGAAAATAACAAGAACCTATGGAAAATACGCTGGAAGGATATGTAGAACATATCATATTTCGAAATGAGGACAATGGATACACCGTGATGAACTTGATTGTTGATGGAAAGGATGTGACCTGTGTAGGGAGCTTTCAATACATCAGCGAGGGAGAAACCATCGAAGCAGCAGGAAGCTATACCGATCATGCTGTCTATGGACAGCAGTTCAAGGTGACATCATATGAAACAAAGATTCCGGAAGATGCAGCTGCGATGGAACGCTATCTGGGTTCTGGTGTCATCAAAGGCATAGGAGCAGCACTGGCAGCCCGTGTTGTTCGGCGCTTTGGTGAGGATACGCTGCGAATCATCGATGAGGAACCGGAGCGTCTTGCGGAAGTAAAAGGGATCAGTGAGAAAAAAGCCAGAGAGATTGCTGCACAGGTCGAGGAAAAGGCCGATATGAGGAAGGCCATGATGTTTCTTCAACAGTATGGCATCTCTATTTCTTTATGCGCTAAAATTTATCAACATTATGGCTTGAAAGTTTATGGGGTTTTGAAAGAAAATCCTTACCGGCTGGCAGAAGATGTTCAGGGAATCGGTTTTAAAATTGCCGATGAGATTGCCTCCCGGATTGGCATCCAGATGGATTCGGATTACCGGATCGGCAGTGGGCTTCTTTATGTTTTGAGTCAGGCTACCGCAGAGGGACACTGCTATCTGCCGAAGGAGACATTGCTTTCAAGAGCCAGTGAACTGTTGGGTGTGGATACAGCATATATGGACAAACATATCATGGACCTGGCCATGGAGCGCAAAGTGGTTCTAAAAGAACTGACAGGCAAAATCCGTCCGTTGACTGGTGAATTGGAATCAGTAACGGCAGTATATGCCAATACATATTATTATTTAGAATTGAACATCGCAAGGATGCTTCATGATTTGGATGTTGCATTATGTGATGATAATGAACAGATTTTGAAAAAGCTTTCCCAAACCCCGGCAGCAGGAGCCTTTACTTTGGAGGGGCGGCAGCGGCAGGCAGTGGTTGAAGCGGTAAACCACGGTCTCCTGGTGCTGACCGGAGGACCGGGAACCGGAAAGACAACCACCATTAATGCGATCATCCAGTACTTTGAAGCGGAAGGTCTGGATATCTATCTGGCGGCACCTACCGGCAGGGCAGCAAAACGAATGACCGAAGCAACGGGCTATGAAGCATCTACCATCCACAGGCTTTTGGAACTTTCCGGTATTATGGATGAGTCGTCAGCGAATATTCATTTTGAAAGAAATGAACAGAATCCTTTGGAAGCAGATGTGGTGATTATTGACGAAATGTCCATGGTGGATATCCAGCTGATGCATGCCTTGCTGTCAGCAATATCGGTTGGAACAAGGCTGATCCTGGTTGGTGATATGAATCAGCTGCCCAGCGTGGGACCAGGAAGTGTGTTGAAGGATATTATTCGTTCCCAGGCATTTTGCGTGGTGGAACTTGATAAAATCTTTCGCCAGGCATCGGAAAGCGATATCGTGATGAATGCTCATAAGATCAATGCCGGTCAGGATGTGCTGCTTAATAATGACAGTCAGGACTTTTTTTTCTTGAAGCGTTATGAAGCGGACATTATCATTCGGGTGGTGATCGCACTGATCCAGGAGAAACTGCCGGGATATGTGCAGGCAAAGCCGCTGGACATACAGGTGCTGACGCCGATGCGAAAGGGGATGCTGGGGGTGGAACGTCTCAACGAAATCCTGCAGCGTTATTTGAATCCGCCAGAGTCGTCAAAGCGCGAAAGGGAGCACGGAAATGGTCTGTTCCGCGAAGGTGATAAGGTCATGCAGATTAAAAATAACTACCAGCTGGATTGGGAAATCCGTGGACAGTATGGAACCGCTGTGGAAAAAGGCGTAGGTGTTTTTAATGGTGACATGGGTATTGTGAAAGAGATTAATACCTTTGCAGAAACGCTGACCGTGGAATTTGAAGAGGGTCGTTTTGCTGAGTATACCTTTAAAGAACTGGATGAATTAGAACTGGCATATGCCGTTACCATACACAAATCCCAGGGAAGTGAGTATCCGGCAGTAATTCTGCCGATTTTAAGCGGACCAAAGATGCTGATGACCAGAAATCTTCTTTATACAGCTGTTACCAGAGCGCGTAAGTGTGTTACGGTGGTGGGGAATGAGCAGACGTTCAGGGAAATGATTCATAATGTGTCGGAGCAGAAACGCTATACAACTTTGGATATTCGGATTGTAGAGCTAAAAAAGAGCAATAAGGAGCATTACCAGGGGAGAAAGGATATGTTTTGAAGTTATTGCAGATATTGTTAGAGTGTATTTACCCTGCAAGGTGTCCCCTTTGCCACGATATTATTCGTCCCAGGGGGGCGCTATTGTGCAGTACATGCAAAAAAGACATGAAAATGCTGAAAGAACCAAGATGCAAGAAGTGCAGCAAAGCGATAGATACCTTTGAGGCGGAATACTGCTTTGACTGTGCACACACAAAGCATTATTTTACCGAAGGATTTGCCCCATTTCCATACAATCGGAAAATGCAGCAGTCAATGATGTATTTTAAGTTCCACGGAAGGAAAGAATATGGTAACTTTTATGCTGAAGTATTAGGCCATGCGGCAGCCGGCGTAATCAAACGCTGGCAGCCGGAAGTATTGATACCAGTACCTCTTTACAAAAAGAAGCAAAGAAATCGGGGTTATAATCAGGCCGAAGTCATTGGGCGCGTTCTGAGTCAACGGTTTTCTATACCGATCCAGACAGAACTGATAGAACGCGTAAGATCTACCGAAGCACAGAAAGAATTGAGCAATAAAGAGCGACGAAAGAACTTAAAGAACGCTTTTCGGGCTGCCCCAAAAGTAGGAGAGTACAACAGCGTACTGCTGGTAGATGATATTTACACTACCGGAAGTACTGTCGATGCGATTGCCAGAGAATTAAAAAAAGATGGTGTAGATCATGTGTTTTTTATCACTGTTTGCATTGGCAGCGGTTTTTAAAAAGAACTTTTAATTGGAAATGATATATGTTACAATGGACGATGTATATACTTGGGAAATGAAGCAATAAGGAGTCGTTATGTTAAATGAAAATAAGATTCGTTTAATGACTAATCTGGCCCGGTATGAAGACGGGAAAGGAAAAGAAGACTTAAAAATCAGCAAATACTACCGCAGTGATTATATCGGAATGGGACTTTTTAAGGATTTCATTTTGACAATGCTGGGTTATTTTCTTTTGTGGGTTTTGGTTGTGGCTTACAACTTGGATTATATTATGGGGAATCTGACAAAGATGAATATTCCGGCGGTGATCTTTGAATTTGTACTGGGATATATTATAGTGCTGATATTTTATTCGATAATTACTTATGTGAAACGTTCTGCGCGTTATATGAAGGGCAAGACAAACGTCCAAACCTATTATGCAGATCTGGAAGAACTGTCAAAGATGTATGGAAAAGAAGACCAAAAGAAGAAGGAAAAAAAACTTTTGGGAGGGAATCGTAGATGACATTTTTGTTAGAACTAAAAGAAAAAATCAAAATCTTCTATGCCCATAACAGCGCTTACCTGATTCCGGTTCTGAAGTTTGTATTGGCATTCGCTTTTTTTACAAACATCAATTCAATGCTGGGATTTATGCAGCAGTTAAATAGCATTTTTGTAGTTTTGGTATTGGCGTTGATATGTGCGCTGATGCCTTTTAATGCAATGATTGTTATCGGCTGTATGATGGTGGTGGGACACTGCTATGCAGTTGGTCTGGAAGTTGCGGCATTTGCATTGATATTATTTTTTATAATGTTGATTTTTTATTTTCGCTTTGCATCGCGGGAGGCAATGGGCATTCTGTTCTCCCCGCTTGCATTTGCCTTTAATATACCATGTGCAATTCCCATTGGCTTTGGCCTAATGAGCAGCCCGGTTTCGGCTTTTGCAGCAGCCTGCGGGGTTGTGTTCTATTACTTCATGCGTCTGGTGCAGGAAAAAGCGGCTTTGCTGCAAGGCATGGAGGCCAGTGAACTGTCAAAGAAGATGCAGATTTTACTGGATGGGATGGTGCAAAATCAAACCATGTGGCTGACGATCATAACATTCGCAGCAGTGGTGATTCTGGTGTACTGTATTCGGCGGATGTCAGCTAATTATGCGTGGCAGAGTGCCATCACGGCAGGTGGCGTTGTCTATCTTTTGATTATGATCGGCGGTGGATTTTTCTTCGATGTGGATGGTTCGACAGTACTGGTGATCATTCAGGTAATTGTCTCCTGCCTATTGATGTTTGTATTAAAATTTTTTGTCTTTAATGTCGATTACTCAAGAACGGAATATCTGCAATATGAGGATGATGACTACTATTATTATGTAAAAGCAGTTCCGAAGATGACTATTACCCAGAAAAAACGTTTTGTGAAAACGATTGGGGAAGAACCGGAAGTACCGCGCAGAGGACAGCCACAGGAAAAAGCATTTTCAGAACCGGAAAAAAGGCGACCAGAGAAATCAATCATGCCTCCGGAACAGCAGAAGTCAGATGAAATACCATTGGAAGAAAGCTTGGAAGAAAAGCTGATGAAATCATTAAAAGATTTGTAATAGCTTTATCTTATGATAACAAAGAAAAGGGAAGGAAGTGATTAAGATGGATAGCTTGATAGAAGTTATTAAAGATTATTTTACGGGTATTTCTTTGCCTAGAAATATTCATATTATCGATATTATTCAGGTCTTTTTAATTGCTTTCTTTATATATTACGTGATGCTGTGGGTAAAGAGTACAAGAGCATATACCCTGCTGAAAGGACTTTTGAGTGTTTTTCTGTTACTGCTTCTGGCCTATATCCTTCGTATGGATACTATTCTGTGGATTTTTAAGAATATTGGTTTTGTAGCAATTACGGGACTGTTTGTTATCTTTCAGCCGGAACTTAGAAGGGCGCTTGAGCAGCTTGGGGAAAAGAACAATATTACCACTTTGTTCAGCTTTGCCATTCCAAAAGAAGAAGAAGGACGTTTGAGCGATCGATCAATTGCCGAACTGACACGTGGAGTTTTTGAAATGAGTGAGGTCAAAACAGGAGCTCTGATTGTTCTGGAACAAAATGTCATCCTCAAGGAGTATGAAAAAACCGGAATCCCCATTGACGCGACCTTATCCAGTCAGCTTCTGGTTAATATTTTTGAGCATAATACACCGCTGCATGATGGAGCGGTTTTAGTTAGGAATAATCGAATTGTGGCGGCGACGTGTTATTTGCCGCTTTCTGACAGCCTTTCATTGAACAAGAATCTGGGAACCCGGCATCGTGCCGGCGTGGGGATCAGTGAAGTCAGTGATTCCATGACCATTATCGTTTCAGAAGAAACCGGCAAGGTATCTTATGCCATGGGAGGTAAAATTGAAACTGCTGTCTCCACCAATGATTTGCGGGAACAGCTGTATGCATTCCAGAAAAAGAAAGCCGTTAAGGAGGAGCAAAAAGTATATCGCAGATGGAAAGGAAGGGTGAAGAATGAAGACAAGACTCACAAATAACCTGTTCCTGAAGATTATTTCTGTGATGATTGCAATTCTGGTCTGGTTGATGATTGCCAATATCAACGACCCAATAGTAACAAAAACATACTCTGTACCGGTATCGATACAGAATAGTGCCTACATTGAAAGTATCGGCAAAACATACCGGGTAGAGGATACAGAGCAGACAGCAACAGTTATTTTACGGGGACACAGTTCTTTGGTTGAACGGCGTGCCAATGATATTCAGGCTGTTGCAGACTTGACTCAGATTGTAGATATGAATTCAAAGCCTTATGTTATGGTTCCGATCACGGTTACTTGTGAGAGGATTTCCCCTGAGAACATTACCGTTATTCCCCGTAATATGAAGGTAGTGATCGAAGAGATGGAAAGCAAAGAATTTGCTGTTGGTGTGACTTCAACGGGAGTTCCTGATCTTGATTATCGGATTGGCACAAGGTCACTGGAAGCCAGGCCGGCGAAAGTAACCATTATGGGACCGGCGTCACTGATTCAGATACTTGATACGGTTGTTGCTACAGTGGATGTCGCGGGACTGAAAGAAGATACCGTGAAGATAAGCGATCTAAAAGTTTATGATAAAAATGAAACAGAGTTGTTGGAAAATCAGATGGATTATCTGAAATTTAAGGACATGGCTGAGGCGACGGTAGAAGTGCAAGTCAATCTATGGAAAGTCCGTTCGGATGTAGCGCTTGAAGTGAATTACAGTGGCTCTCCGGGTGACGGTTATGAGGTTACTGACATCTCAGTTACACCAGCGAAAATTAGCGTGGCAGGAACTGATGAAGCATTAGAACAGCTGGGGGAGAATAATAATACCATTGAAATCCCAGCTAAAGAAGTAGAACTGGCGGGAGAAACACAGAATCTTGAGAAAATGATTGATTTGGCGAAATATCTGCCGGAAGATATCATTTTAGCCAGTGATACCAAGTCAGCAATTGTTCAGGTGAAAATTATGCCGATAGGAAGCAAAGAGTTTACTATACCTACCAAAAATATTACTGGAGTAAATCTGGATAATGAGCGCTATAAGGCAGTCTATGAAACGGATAAACTGGAAATTCGGGTTAAGGGGGATCCGGAGTCGCTTACAAAAGTAAATGAAAATACAGTAAAGCCAGTAATTGATTTTCAGGGAAAAGAGCCAGGCACATATGTGCTTCCAGTACAGGTTACATTGCCAGAGGGGTGTGAACTCCTTGAGGATGTAACAGTTTCTGTGCAGATAATGGAACTGGAGTAGAAGTGAATGGGAGCGAAGTTATGATCAGTCAAAAAGTTACAGTGATCAACCCCACAGGATTGCATCTGAGACCGGCAGGATACTTATGCAACACAGCGATGAGGTTTAAATCGTTGATCACCTTTAGTTATGGCGGCGGGACAGCCAATGCCAAGAGTGTGCTAAGTGTATTAGGTGCTTGCGTCAGAGTTGGTGACGAGATAGAGGTAATCTGTGAAGGAGCCGATGAAGAGGAAGCGCTGAATACCCTTGTGGGGGCAATCGAGAGTGGGTTAGGCGAGACAATAGAATAAAGAAATGCTTCATGATAAAGAAATTTGTTATCATGAAGCATTTCTTTATTCTATGTGGAGATTTTGTCCGTGTTATTATTCTGACAGGCATTGTAAGAGGGGTCAAACTGGCATAAATCTTCCAGGCAATCAAACTCATAGATGATTCCGGGTGGATACTTTTTCAGGTAAAGGGTTAGTTCGGGCAGATGTTCCATGTAAATTGTTTCCCAGAGCTTATCCTTTGTCTGAGTTAAATGATATTCTGCTCCCAGAATCGATAAAAAACGTTTGGAAAAATGAGCATCCCAAAACACATGTCCCAGCATATACCATGAATCTTTACCGCCGATAGTAACACCGGTGATGCGCTCTTGTTCATCAAAATCCAGGCAATATTCCTCAGTTGGTCCATCTGAATACAAAGTTGAATAAAAAGGGACCTTGGCTGTGGCAGCAAATACATTCTCGGTAAAATAATTATCGGACGAGCAGATATAACTATTGCTTAAAAAACTCCGGGCTGTCCATATTGAGGAATGATTGTTGCGTGTTTGATAATCCTCATTAAACAGAACACGAACACCTGGCCAGTCCTTCAGATATTGGAAAGCTTTGTGCTTATATCCTGTAACTACGATGATTTCCCGGATACCGGCTGCCTGTAATTGGTGAATCTGGCGTTCGATCAATATCTCGCCCCGCACCGTCAGCAGCGCTTTGGGTGTGTCCAAAGACAATGGTGCAAAGCGTGAAGCAAATCCGGCCGCCATAATAATAGCGTTATCAATATGATGTATATTTTGGGTCATAAACACCTCCTGTACAATAACTCAATTCTAATGGATGGATACTTGGATGTCAAGAAATGTGTCCGTATAAGAAAACATGGTCTGATTGTCCGTGTAAGAAAACATGGAATGAGTTTCATTGTTGCTGGTCACGGAGTGAACAGGTGTGCTCCGCTATGGCGGGAGCGTCAATAAAGAACAGCAAAAACAGATAATGTGGTTCTTATAAGAGTAACTGGGGTTATTAAGAGAAAATTAAGTTTGTGTAATATCGGTTGAAATTGGGTAAAAAATGGTGTAAATTTATAGTAACTGATATATTTGAGAGGAGAAAAAATGATGAAAGGTAAAAGATGGCTGTCACTGCTACTTGCAATGGTTCTTTGCTTTAGTGCTGCGGCTTCCACGTATGCGGCACCCCAATCGGATGACGGAGTGCAGTCGGTTGAAGCAGATGTTGATGATGTTCAAAAGAAAGAGGGGGTTGATTCAGAGGCTATTGAAACAAACGCTGTAGATGAACCGGATGTATCTGTTACACCAACGCAGGAAGTTGAAGCTACTCCTACGCCAGAAGCGGAGCCGACAGATGTTCCTGACGATAATAATATTGTAGAGGAAATACCGATGGACGAACCAATTGTCCAGACGGGTGATTCTATTGGTTGGGTGGTTGATGAGAACAACAATTGCAAGTATTACCAGAACGGAGTTCCTGTCACCGGTGTCCAGACCATCGGTAAAAATACATACTACTTTGATAATACCGGCGTACTTTGTACAGGCTTTTATACCATCGATTCTAAGCTGTATTATTTTAACGAAAAAGGTGATACACCACAGAATGGATTGGGACAAAGAGCAACCGGCTGGATTACTGCTAATAACGGCAGTACTTTCTATGCGGACACAGATGGAAGCATATTAACCGGCTGGCAGAAGCTTGACGGAAAGGTTTTCTATTTCAAAAAGACTGGTGATCCAGGAACGAAGGGAAGAATGTTGACCGGCTGGCAGAAGCTTGGCGGAGAGGTTTTCTATTTCAAAAAGACTGGTGATCCAGGAACGAAGGGAAGAATGTTGACCGGCTGGCAGAAGCTTGGTGGAAAGGTTTTCTATTTCAAAAAGACCGGTGATCCAGGAACGAAGGGAAGAATGTTGACCGGCTGGCAGAAACTTGGCGGAGAGGTTTTCTATTTCAAAAAGACTGGTGATTCAGGAACGAAGGGAAAAATGTTGACCGGCTGGCAGAAGCTTGGCGGAAAGGTTTTCTATTTCAAAAAGACTGGTGATCCAGGAATAAAGGGAAAAATGTTGACCGGCTGGCAGAAACTTGGAGGTAATAAGTATTACTTAAAAAAGACCGGCAAATCGGGAACTGTTGGCAGCTTGCTGACGGGCTGGCAGAAACTTAGCGGAAAGACATATTATTTTAATAAAACAGGAGCCTTGGGAAAAAAAGGCATAATGCGCACTGGCTTTATTAAGCTTGGTTCAAAGACGTATTACCTTGGAACGAATGGTGTTAGAAAAACAGGCTGGCAAAAGGTTTCAAGCAAATGGTACTATTTCAATAGCAGTGGTGTCATGAAAACGGGCTGGCTGAAAGAAAACGGCAACTGGTATTACCTTAATACCAGTAATGGTAAGATGATTACCGGATGGAAATACATTGGTGGCCTTAAATATTATTTCAATAGCAGCGGTGCCCTGTCACAGGACGTCAGAAGCAAGGTTTCCGGACCATATATGGCAACGATCAACCGTCGAACATGTGTAGTTACCATATATGCCAAGGATGGAAACAAGGGATATACCATTCCGGTAAAAGCATTTACCTGTTCAGTAGGACGTTCGGGGACACCAACACCAACAGGTACTTTTTATACTTCAGAGAAGTACCGTTGGCATACGTTGATGGGTCCGTCATATGGACAGTACTGTACCCGTATTGTAGGTGGAATCTTATTCCATTCGGTAGCGGGCTCCAATATGACAAGCCATAACTTATCGGCAGCAGAGTACAATCTTCTGGGGCAACCGGCATCGCATGGATGTGTGCGTTTGTGCGTAAGGGATGCAAAATGGATTTATGATAATTGTAGCTTGAGAATGCAGGTTACGATTTCTGATACGGCATATCAGCCGTTTGACAAGCCGGCTACTATTAAGATTCCGGCAGGGCAGAATTATGATCCAACTGATCCGGCAGTATAATTAAATAGTGTTCTTATGCCATGAGTTTTTGAACTCGCGGCTTACTGTAGAAGGGGCATTCACACAGTTGTTGGCTGTTGTGAATGTCTCTTTGGTTGCTTTATGGAAACATTTTTGCGAGTATAACTGTAGGGGGTATGCTTTAAATATGATGGCGGGCAGGACGCCACTGTGGGAGAAGAGGTGCGGTGATATTTGCAAAACCAGAGCACCTCTTCTCCCACAGTGGCTGGTTTTCGATAATTTCTAGATAAGGTGAAAGTAAATTCATTTCTATTTGTGCTGGCACTTGGCGGCAGCAGATAAGTTTTGTAATGAGGTTCATCTGACATTAGTAACAACTCTGTGATAATAAGAGCCAGGCAACTCTTTTAGTAAATCGCTTGTTGAACCAGCGGCAGAAGGGCAGGGGATATCTCACGTAAACAATTGGCGGCGTTTTTAGCGGCGGCGGAATCCACCATTTATGTAGACCCAGCGCGACGGCATTCCGGAGCGTTGTTGGTCGAAGTTAATGGTTAGTCCGCCAGAGCGTTGCCGCGTTTACGTGAGATATCTCCTGCCCTTCTGCCGCGTCCCTCAGTCATTAAAGAACAAATTTTTTTATATAGGGTTTACAAAAGAAGAGAAATAGTTTAAACTAAAATAGTATTGTTCAAAAAATGAACAAAAAATGTTCAAAATATATGGAGATGAATATGATGGAAAAATATGAAGTGATTCTAAGCTTCTTGAATAAGCATCCGTTTCATAACCAGCGTGAACTGGCGCGGGAGACTGGTTTTTCGGTTGGGGCGGTGAACGGGCTTTTAAAGAAAATGACCGAAGCAGGGTATCTGGTGAAAGATAATAAAACCTATGCCATAACTGATAAGGGGAGCGAGTACTTGGAAGACAGGCGAAAGATGAATCAAAAGGATAGATTACATATGGACGGCGGGCAGGATACGATAAGGACAGCAGTGATATTGGCAGCTGGAGGTAATAGTGCTTTTTCTTGTCCTACCGGGCTTCTGAAAGTTCAAGGAGTTAGAATAATTGATTACATTCTTCGTTCTCTCAGACAGGTCGGGATAGAGAAGATATATGTTGTCGTAGGGGCAATGCAGGAACAGTATCGGCAGTATCTGGAAAACAAAAATGTGAAGATTATGGAGAATCCACACTATAAATGGAGCGGTACAATGGCATCTTTGGCGGTGGTGAAGGATGTGGTGAAGGAAGATTTTCTTCTGATTGAGAGTAATCTGATTTTTGAAGAATCGGTGATTCCAAGGATTCTGGCAGAACCGCATAGTAATTGTATGCTTTTAGCGGCGCCAAGTGGCTCTGGAGATGAGGCGTATGTAGAGTTGAATAAAGACCAAATGATTATGTGTATTGCCAAGAATATCCGGCAGTTGAATCATATTGACGGTGAGCTGCTGGGAGTCAGTAAGATTTCCTTTGTGCTATTTGAGAAGATGCTGGAATACTACAAAGACAATACTAA
>Ga0153922_1000746_pt1 | contig 12574 bp, 14 predicted proteins | sample TSNJ006MetaG_FD_104723 | JGI IMG/M metagenome (GOLD analysis project Ga0153922, IMG submission 104723) | Attine ant fungus gardens microbial communities from New Jersey, USA - TSNJ006 MetaG | ecosystem: Host-associated > Fungi > Mycelium > Unclassified | place: USA: New Jersey, Brendon T. Byrne...
AGACACCCAGATGGGGACCCACTAGGAACAGGTCCGTGTGAAAAATGCCAGTAAGTCCATATTAGGGCCCGCCAAGCTGCTCTTTTTGTCCATGGGATATGAGTCCGCGTTGTTTGCGAAATGCATCTCCAAAAAGGAATACAAAGCCAAAGAAAACACTTGGAGTTTTTAAGTTCCGCTCAGCACATAGGCTTGGTGCTGTTCCGCAAAATTAAATGCTCCCTATTATTGACTCGGTACCCTCCTCAGCATATTATGGACTCTGAGCTAAAAGTGTGGGAACACAGGTTCTGACTGAGAAACGTTAACGCTGTACGATCACAATCTTCAGCAGAGCCCACGATCTTCAATCCCAGCCTATGCCAAACCCTCTCTCCCCTCTCTCGTAAGTACAGACAGCCGCACAAATGAGCATGCTGACCGCAAACTCCAGATAGCATAACATGTTCTCCGCTTATCAGGTCCATTTCTCTTATGCAGGCGATCTGGAAAGCCAAGAGCTCTCTGGTAACTCTGTGATCGACCGCAAATGAGTTTGGTTTGTCTGGACCGCGATAAAATGAACCCTGGCCATTGTTAGTGGTCCTATCGAAGCCATGCTGCTCAACTTGATCAGGAGGGGAATGTCTGAGTGGGCGTGATGCCGTCGAGTGCGTTTCACTCAGGTTCATTTCATTTATTTTTGTCTACGCATACTTCCCACAGCAGGACACCTTTCTACGGGGACAGTCACTCCTTGGCTGTACGTGAATCAGGCCTCGCACTCTCATCAGTACCCATCAGTCAGCATCCTTTTCCAGACAGAAAGTGAGGCTGTTCGAAGAGCCCTGAACCTAGTGTCCTGTGGATGGTCTACTGCTACATCATCACGATCTCAGTTCCAACTTTTGTTATGCATCAACGTGGTGGGCTATGATGCCGTTGTTATCTGTCATCCCATCTTCTTGCTTTATATCTTTGCAGTCCAGAGCAGCAACGTGCATGGGACAGAAGATGGGATTTCTCAGTTTTATCCTAATGGCAGGCATCGGTTGTGCATGGGACACTCGCAACAAGGTTTCGTGGTGTTACCGGCTCGTGTGGCAGTGTTTGGAGTATGCCCATTGTCATTCACGGCTATAGTCATGACTTTACCAACTTTAAGTCCCCTGCTGCAACAGGAGCCGATGGCAGTACCAATCTCATTACGACGGTTGGAATCTCGCTGGAAATAGTGCCTCACTCCCCTTCCAATTTTCTTGATGTGTATATGCACAGCAATATCCATAGCTGCATTGGAGAGTGTGGCGCCAACTCGACCGGTTATCAGTCCGGGGCCAATTAGCAAATCTCAGCAAAGGTTCATTCACTATCTAGTCAGATGATGAGACCATCTGGCCAGGTTTACTATACCTGGGATGATGTCAAAGATCCTGGTCGAAATTTGGCGATCTTCGAGTCGTATGTATTCATGCTTGGTTTTATATCACTCAAACCAACGTCCCCTTGCTAGTTCTGTTCTCGATCTCGATCTTTTACAATGGATAAGCCCTGTTGAGGTCAACTATCCGTCTCTGTTCAAGGAAATGGCTCATCCAAATGGGACCTACAATACCAAAGACCTGACGATGTTATTCATGCGCATGGGTGAACGCAATGTTGGTCATTGCTTACAGGATCTCGCCACGATCGGTTTTATCGATACGAACACGATTGGTTGTGTTGCTTCCGAGGTCGTTCTCTATCTCTCTCTCGTCTTCATTATTGGTGTTGTTGCCATTCGTTTCGTCATGGCCGTTATGTTCCAATGGTTCTTTTCGTGGAAATTGGGGAATTTTCCGAGAGAGACCTACGAGCAGCGCATGCAACGCTCCGCCGAAATTGAAAACTGGTCTAGCAATATTTACCGCCCCGCCCCTAGCCAATACCGTCCCAACGTCGGCAAAGATGGCCTGCGCAAAAAGGAAAATCGCAAGACATTCTTTCCCAATACTTCTAGGTTCACACCCTCAGAGACTTTCCTTAAAGGATCGAATGGACGACCAACAACAGCATATGGCATGCTCGATTCCTCGTCTAATGCCAATTGGAAGCGCTCAACCATGTATGCGTCTTCTATGAAAGGGGGAAAGGGGACACCTCCAGACTCGCCCAGTTACAAGTTTTCGAGGAGCACAGTGTCCTTGCCTGGTAGTGCTTTTGCTGATAATCCCTGCCCCTTCCCTCTCATCAACGTCGTTCCTCAGCCTCCTCCCGAATATGAGCCGTTCAATTTCCCCCTCGCTCACTCAATATGTTTGGTCACCGCCTATTCCGAATCTGTTGAGGGTCTTCGCACTACTCTTGACTCTTTGGCGACGACGGATTACCCGAACAGCCACAAGCTTATTCTAGTCATTGCTGATGGTATGGTTAAGGGCGCTGGAAATGCATTGACGACTCCAGAAATCTGTTTATCCATGATGACTGACTTCGTTGTCGCTCCTCAAAACATTGAACCCCACTCTTACGTCGCCATCGCAGATGGTCACAAACGTCACAATATGGCCAAAGTTTACGCCGGATTCTACGATTATGATGACGCTACCGTCGAGCGTTCGAAGCAACAACGCGTGCCCATTGTCCTCGTCGCTAAATGTGGCAACCCTCTCGAAGCTAATGATGCGAAACCGGGCAATCGTGGCAAGCGCGACAGCCAAATTGTGTTGATGGCATTCTTGCAGAAAGTGATGTTTGATGAGAGGATGACGACTTTCGAGTACGAATTTTTCAACTCAATTTGGAGGGTAACTGGTGTCAGTCCAGATCGATATGAACTGGTTTTATGTGTGGATGCTGATACCAAAGTTTTCCCGGATTCCTTAACAAGGATGGTCAGCTGTATGGTGCATGACGAAGAAATAATGGGTCTTTGCGGTGAAACAAAGATTGCGAACAAAGCGGAGACCTTCGTGACCATGATGCAGGGTAGGTCATAAGCTTTTATTCTGATCTCCTTTACTCAAATTCATCTAGTTTTTGAGTACTACATTTCTCACCACATGACTAAAGCTTTCGAGTCCATGTTCGGTGGTGTTACTTGTCTACCCGGTTGTTTCAGTATGTACCGCATCAAAGCACCAAAGGGTGATACTGGCTATTGGGTTCCTATCCTCGCGAATCCTGACATTGTGGAGCACTATTCTGAGAATGTTGTCGATACCCTCCACAAGAAAAATCTCCTCCTTCTTGGTGAAGATAGATACCTCACTACTCTCATGTTGAAGACATTCCCCAAACGTAAGAATGTGTTCTGCCCTCAAGCGGTTTGCAAAACTATCGTTCCCGATACCTTCCGCGTTCTTCTTTCTCAGCGACGTCGTTGGATTAATTCGACTATTCACAACCTCGCAGAACTTGTGTTGGTTCGAGACTTATGTGGTACTTTCTGCTTCTCGATGCAGTTTGTCGTTGGTATGGAGCTTGCAGGTACCCTTGTACTTCCGGCTGCCATTGCGTTCACGATTTACCTCATCATCGTTTCTATCATCCCTGGTGGTGCCAGCACGACTATTCCTCTTATTCTACTCGCCATCGTGCTTGGCCTTCCCGGTTTATTGATCGTCATTACCTCGAAGAAGATTGCCTATGTTGGCTGGATGTTGGTATATCTCATTTCATTGCCTATTTGGAACGGGATTCTACCGGCTTACGCTTTCTGGCACTTTGACGATTTCTCTTGGGGCCAAACCCGTAAGGTAGCTGGTGATAAAGGCGGTGACCACGGTGACAAAGACGGAGAATTTGATTCGACACATATTGTGATGAAGAGATGGGCAGAGTTTGAGAGAGACAGGAGATGGAAAAGCGGTTCTCAGTCCCATGATTCTACCTATTACGAGAAGACGTGAGTGATCTGGCGCATGAAATATTTGGTTCTAACACGACTTTTTCTGTAGTGGCAATAGGCACTCTATGATCTCGACTTCGGACCAACCTCCTGGCTTTGATTCTAGTACTTTGGAGTCATCAAACGCTACTTCTTCACCTCGCCCGCGGCACGAAAGCAGCGCTCTTCTCATGCTTCCCACTCCCCTGTCTGTCAGCAGGTCTATGATGGCCTCGACCTCAACAGTTGGGGCATCAAGGTCGAGCGAGGATAATTACCTCTCAGATACCGGATCTAATTCCAACCATCGACTTACGCAATCTCCCGAATATACCGAGTCTTACGAATCGGTATCAAGTCAACGACACCTTTCACCACCATCTCCCTACGACAGCTCGGCACTTGCACCCAGAGTATACAATGGTCCTGCGACACGTAGTGTGCCAAGTCCACAACCATATCCCGGTGTCAGTCCTAGTGAATCGGCCAACCCGTTCAGGTCGTTGACGACCAGCCCAGTCAACTATGATGAGAGCGTTTCTGGATGTGACAGCGAGGAGATAAGAAATAGCCGTGGTGGGGTTAGATTGATGGACAGCGGACCAGTTCCTGCGCCCGAGGGTGTACGGCGGATACGAGCTGGAGGACGACGACCAACGTCACAACAAACGCCACAACAAAACAGGTACTCTCGTAGCTCGACAAATTTTGCATTACCTCCAGGTGCGGCGCCCCCCCAGCCGTACGGCAGTGGTGGAGGAATGTAATGATCGATATACCAGTGGTTGCCACGCTCCTCTCTCTTTCTCCTCATTTCAATATCTCTATCCAGTCCCTCGCTTCTGTGGACACATCTATTTTACTTGCATTTATCCCTTGCAGCATGGTGAACACTTTTTTTCCCTATTGTCTTTGTCTCGTCCTACAGACTATTACCCAATGTTCTACATACCTATTTCTATGCCATTTATCGGACAGTTTCTTTTAGGGCCCTTTTGCAACGAGAAGACAGACGTATTGGATAATTACAATACATATATACTAGTTTTTCTGGACTCTTTCGTTAGCGCTTGTTTGGTGCGAGCGCCAATGCAAACACGCCAAGTGGGTGAGTGCTGCAGGCAAAGATATTTATTTGCACCTCGACCACTGTTCTCGGCGAGGTTCCCAGCTTAACTCTCAAGGTGTGTGTCGTCCTCGCATAATGTTTCATGGGTAACTATGTTTGACAAAATGATTGTGCTCTAGCTCGTCTTTTGAGCGTACATCCCAGCCGACAACTCTCCTTTCTATTTACCTTACTTTACCACGCTCCACATCCCCTGGTCAAAGAAGCACTACCATCATGGCAGCAGCACCGCCAATCACCAACTCGCCTATTACGCAAGTGTCGCAGGTGCAGCCTTCTGCGCATGTGGGTTTGCAGCCACAGTTGCTGACAAGATTGTTCTTGGAATTGAGAGGGAAGAGATTTGACGTGGACAGGGAGACTATTATGAACTTGCCGGAGAGCGTACTCCTGTGTCTATTCCCAAATGGTTTGGTCTTGAGTAGACAGAGTGTGGCTGTTTCGGAAGGAGGAGAGGGAGAAGAGGAGGAGGAAGTATACGCTATTGATGTGAGTTTTTATTGAGGTTGAAATGCTTTACTAACGATACTAATTGGGCGTTTTGGGATGCGGAATGCATAGTTCGATCCGGAATGCTTCCAATTTGTGTTGGTGTTTTTCAAAAATGCATCCGAGGCATTCTATGGAACACCAAATAGCTCGGGGTTATCTAGTGCACAACAACACCTCATTTTTGAGAATAACCCAGAATTCCATCCGGGTTCTAATCCTCTTTTGTCGAAACAGGCAATTATTGTGTTGAGGGAGGAATTGGAGTATTTCTCAATACCACCCAATGATGCTGGTGCTGCGACAGATGTAAATGGGATTGCGAATGAGGAGATGTTGGAGATTAAGAGAAGGTCAGGGGAGTATTTGATGGAAAAGAAGAACATCTTTACGGCGTTACAAAGGAATGTGAACAAGGAGAACAATGTTGCCGAGCAGCATTTGATTGATATGCTTTGTATGAGGCGAGTTTGTTTATTACTTCCTTCTGGTGATATGCTGATGGTCGTTCTAAAAGCGGTTTTAATCGTGAAGACGAGTGGGGATATCGCGCCTTGGAACCAATGCGTTGTTGTATCTCGTCGATAGCACTCGTTTTGCTCAAGACTGGAATCATACATCATCCAAATGCAGAGAAACCTGTAGAGGTTGACTACACACAGATGACTACTGCACAGAAACTCTTGCTATTCTGGAGGAAACCTGCCGTGAGTTATTTTAGATCGCTGATCACTTGAAGTGCTGACATATGTTGGCAGCGCAAATGCTGGTGGGATGGGATTGATGTCGAGCTTCCAACAGTGGACAGTAAACCGGCGAGGACTGTGAAACTCTGGGCACGGCGAGTATGGACACTGGAGTTGAGCCTGGTGGGTAATTATATGGTGTCTATGGGAGCCAATAGTCATGATTGTATCCAGGTGTGACACAGGGTACTGAGAATCTTCAATACTCGAACAGTAGGTCTGCGGTCTGCGGTCTATTGGTACATAGGGGACAAGTTGACATCATCCTACATCACATGAAGCTTTCCAACCTATGCCTCCTTGGCCTGTGTTAGTGGCCAGTGATTTCACAGCTCAGACACTGAGTGGGCGCAAAGATTTTCTTTTTGCCATTTGAATCTAAGTAGACCGTGACGTAATGATCAGATCACTTGTGCCAAAATTAGCGCCAATATACTTTCTTCCTTGTATACCTTGTGCCCTCTATTCCCCCTCCATGCCTTCCTCTTCCTCCTCGCCCCTTTCTTGTTCTTCTGGTAGCTCTGGTGGGAGCTCAAGCTCTCAAAAACGCGTCTTCCCCTCTGTGCACAAGGTTCAGGATCGAGAAAAACAAGACGTCTCTCGTGAAACAATTACAATAGACAAAGAGAAAGCTAGTAGGGAATATGAAGGTGACGATGAAATTTCGATCAAGACCAAGTCGAGCTCAGGAATCTCATCGGCGGCCACTTCCAGCTCGACACAGTCTGCACTCGACGCGCTTAGGCTTATAGCCGGATCCGGTATTCGCAGGTCAAAGTGCCGTGCCGAGTTTTTGGAGAAATTGGCACGGAGTCCTCAGGACCTAAATGTGCTCGATAAGGACGTGGCGGAACGACTGAGGCTTCTTATAGGCAAGGAAGCTGTGGCGTTCTTTCGTAAATTTGTAGGGTGGGTGCTGGCCCTCTCCTTGCCCTTATGCCTGCATCCCCCCTTCACCTTACTTTTGGGAACGTGCTAACAAGTGTTTCCCCTTTATTCCTCGCTGTTTGTTGCTGCCCCGTATAGAGACGAGTCACTTGAAATGAGTTTCAGGAGCGGGGAGGAGAAGGAGAGATCAAAACAGATTATGGACAGCCCTGTTGTTTTTGGCGTTTGTGTAGTTGCAGCGGGTAGAAGAGTTGTGGATTATTATATGACCTGGAGAGGGAAGGCGGTGCGTGTTTCTCTGTCACCACATAACATACTGACTTCGTCGTAGAAAACCAATATCGACAGTGCGTAGAATTTTGTCCGCGAAGTTCGCAGCTTATCGAAACCTTTAGGTTCTGATCCAAGACGAGATTCTTGGGACCATGACTTTAGGCGAGTTCGTAAATCGATTGACCACAGCTATAGGTCCGTTTGTCTTGACCTTTGACTGATCTTCTCTGACGGCCTATGCCCAGGAAAATGCGCACCAAGGCTGAAGATAAGGATATGCGCAATTCCAAATCTGATAAGCTCAGGAAACAACCCTTAACTTCCTCACAACACGTGCGATCCTCTACTCCCCCAAGTATTGTCGTATCTTCCCTTGACACCAGTGTGTTTTGACTTGTCTCTTCCGACTATCTACTGATATTTTACAGACCTACTTTCCCCACCAGATACTCCAACAATCAACAGTCCATCGTGAGTGACAATGTTTATGATGACATGCAGCAGCTATCTAATAACATTCAAACTTGCAGGTCTGCAACTAACAGTGTCATTTCCCTGCCATTCTTGGGTGCTATTCGTAATGTGCCACTCAGTAATCGACGTAAGCATGCCAAATACATCAATGTCTACATTATCTGGTTAGCTAATGACAAGTTCTCCCCACCCTTTATGCCCTACGATCTATCGTTAGTTCCCCTACGAGTTACCAACCCAGATCAGAATTCCATTTTGGAATCGTCATCAGCAGTGGTCGAAGGTGCTGTTACGCAAATACCCACTAATGCTTCTCTTGAAACCCTTGTCGAAGCGCCGGAACCTACTGAAAATGGTAAGTATAACTGATATGACATTCTGTTCTCATGCTCACTCGGCTATCTCCTTTGATGGGTAGATCACGAGCGGCAAGTTAATATTGACACACCAATTCAGGCGAATCAACAGTATGTTTTCCTTCTGTTCTGGCTCTTATATTATGATCTTAAATTCACGGTAACTGATAACATTGTTTTTTTCTATAGGCTTGACGTGCCAAAGGGCAAATCCCACAAGGGCCATGCAGAGAGTGTCTCGGGTCGATCTTTTAGGTCTGACCGATCAAAGAGGCATAGGAGTCGAAGTCGAAAAAGCTCATCAGGCCGGAGACATCATGAATTTACGCATAACAGATCTGACAAGAAGGGGCATGTCCCTTCGTCCTCAAGACACGAGGAAGATGGTGATGGACACTCTGGTTCCAGGAAACACCACCATCATCATCGTTCATCGAAGTATGACGATGGTGACGACGATAGACCTAATGATAAGTCGGACAGGAAGGAGTCGGGATCGAAGAGGCCTTTGGAAAACTATATCACACTTGCAATTGTTGATCCTGATGAGATGAGCAGTGTGACATTCGATCAGGCGATGGAGCAACCTCCTTCCTCGGGCAGTAAGGCGTGGCATGGGTGAGGATTCATATTAATAAAGCTTATTTAACCTGATACTCATGCGGACACACTCAGTTTGACATTAATAAGACGTCCAACTAAGTCAGGTCATGCTGCTGTCAAGACCCCTTGGACTGGACCTCTTGCATGCGCATCAGATGGTGTAAGAAACATTGCACCGCATAGTTTGGAGTCCGATTCAGATGATAACTGGGAACACGTACCTGACATACCTAAACACGAACCAGTAATACCCCAACGGATCACCAATGACTCGGAATCGGAATCGGATCTATCGAGCTCTAGTCCCCCATTGCGTGGTAGTCCTCCTGTGGAAGGACACTATATTCCTGCGAAACCAGAAACTCAAACAACAGTTCCGGGAGCTAGCTCACACATTCCCAGTATTCTGGCTCACAATAATCATCCACCCCCTGATCTTACATCTTTGCCAACTCCGAGAGGCATCCCCATTTCATCACCTCATAGCTATGATTCCCCTTCAGTTAGTTACAAAGGCCTTATGTCACCAACCCATCCATCTTATGGGGTTATAAATCTTTCCGCTAGTGGCCATTCATCAGGATACACCTTATCGCCACTAATCAAATCACCAAACTATAGCAATTTACCTGGTGGTGCGGGGTATAACCCTGGGTTCGGGGTACCGACACCTGTCAGATCAAACACAATACCATTACCTGGTATACATCACGCTCTTGCCAATGCTCCCGGAAGTAATAGTCCGTACCTGTACTCGACGCCCAGAGCTTCACCGTCAGGTTCGATGAAAGGATCATCATCACCGTATGTTCCTGCATGGATCTCACCTCATAGTGCAGTGAATAGTGTTCTACCTGGAACATTGACTGCGACGATGAGTCCAACTTCCGTGAGAGGTGACGACGGGGCACCTCTTCGACGTGGCGGGTCCGGACCTGGAAGTTACATCGTTGGGTCGAGAGTTATTGGGCCGTATTGAATGATTGACTGGGATTATGGGGTGTGGTTTTTTCTTTTGGGAGGGCTAAGGATTGGAATGGGAGACTATGCTGAGCATTGACAGTGTCATGTTCTTGAACCGGTTTCAAATTTGCGTGCTAGGCGATTCCCAGCATTTCGCTTCTTTTATTTCTCAGTCTTTTGACGATGTGCTTGCTGATGATGTTAGATCATGCTGTCTGCCTTCCTTTTTGGTGTGTCTGGATTGTGTTTTAGTGTAAATCGATGTACAAGTATCAGTCGAATATTGTTATGTGAATTAGGTAGCTTCAATAATCATTATTATTAATGGTCTGATACCTTTCCACTATGATACAAAGTCTAATCTCAGGCTCGGTTGAGTAGTGAGCTCCCAAGATCTAATCGGGATCTAATCGGAGTCCAACTTGACGCGACTTGAGTTTCCCCTGTCAGGAAACATGTTTCGATCGCGCCAAGAACGCATGCATCGTTATAGAACCTATCAAAAAGTATTGTGGCTCCAGTGTTTTGTATCTGTGAGAAATTATATTTATAGACATTCGAAATCGGAAGTCGAAGCGGAGAGGAGTAAGATCTTTGGTTATATGTGACAACGAGAATGAGTCATGGCAGAGTCATAAGACTGATATAGTACTGGTATGTGGGCCGTGGAGTGATGTCCAGAAAAAAATGGGGGTGAAGGCGTGGACCCCTTTGTCACACGCTCGTCATGTGTTGAGGAAGTACCGTTAATCTTCCTCCCTAAACGTAAACTGATAGGAAGTGTGTATGATATCATCATGAATTGTGCCGTGCATAGCGCACTAACCCCGAATACCTGCAGTGATCAGCACCAATTCAATGAGACATTGTTGAATATAAATAGATTGATTGACACTCTGAACGCCGATCGCACGGCGATATCCGAGAGTTAACAAATCTTGTTAAGAGTGTCATCATAGGCACTTTTATATCATGAAAATTGGTGCTATAGAGCGTCGAAGGAAATATTAGTGAGAAGTATAAAAACATACAGAATATCAGTATATAAATAAATAATGTGCTAAAATGCAACCCCAACTATGTGTGTATTGACAATGTGGTAGTTTGTGTTTCCAAATTCTCAAGAGAGAACACGCTGAGCTTATACCCGGACGGTAAGGCCTTGTTATGTATTGTTGTTAGTGGTGTTTCGAACCGACAAACTGCTCACCATCATATTTTTGAGTAGTACATTATGACGGAATATCGAACGCTATGCTAAAATTAACTTATTGTTTTATGTCTTGATGGATTCATGTTATTGTCCTAGATACAGATAAATCATAACATGCTACCCAGTTTCATAGTCTACGTGGGTATAACATACCATGCCGCCTGCAACAGCTGAAAGCTTCAGATATTTTTGAAACTCAATTGCGCCAAATAGCCATGCACCGGTTAGGATGGATCGTCAGGAACACCTAAAAATGCTGTCAGATCGCCGTTTGGAGTTCTCATAAAATATGAATTATGATTTGATATATGGATGCATCTGACGTAAAAACCAATGCACGAGAAATGGTACCCGTTTACACTTAGTGCGGCGTACATCGACACGGAACTGTCCCATGAGTTTCCATAGCCCTTGACCCAATGCTGCGTGTGCGATAAGGTCTTTGATATCGTGCTTTATCATATCTACAATTCATCATCGAACAACAACAACATGAGCCTTCCGGACTCTACCTTTCATCAAGATTAACTGGATAGTGACATCTACAAAGCTTGTGCTGCCGATATGAAGGGCTCCAACCAAACCATATGCCTCGTTGCCTTTGAGTGCATGTCGTAGTCACGAAAGTCGGTTTCGAGTGAATTAGTTCGTTGATTCCACTAGATCGTAGCTGCAGTGGACAATTGAATATCTTTGGTTGGCTCCACTAAATGTTACTAAAATATGTTTTAAATTTTCTGGTACAGAGCCAACTTTTTGTACCTTGTCAAATAAGGTTTACGAGTCTATCAGACAGCAGGCAGTCTCACCATATCATGCATACAACTCAATTGATATTGGCCATGATTAAAAAATGAGTCCCAAGTGATTTCATATAATGCACTTAACTCATGAGGTAAAAAATCGACGTCATTGCTGAAATATCATTCCTAATCTGTACCTCTCGGCTGCTTCGCAGGAACTGCGAAAAATTCGCAAAGCAAAGAAAGAAGTCCAGAAGCGGATATTTGAATCAGCGTCTGTCGTTGAGTTATAAGAACGTATGGCCCTTAAACCGATCCATAAATCCCTGCATCCCTCGAAATGGCTACTACGACTGTTACTACCACCACAAGAGCAACGACCTCGATTAGCGTAGTCGAGACTGTCCACGGCACAGAAAAGAAGCCACGTTCTGCACAACACTGGGAGGAGATTGCGCATTCTAATACCCAGAAAGTAACCCAATCGGGAACTAACGTCCCGTTGGCATGGGTGAGGTATTCAACACAGTTTTGCCTTTCTTCATTAATATATTTTCCAGGTTCTGGTCCAAGGAAAGAACATTCCTCCCAACGCTATAATTGCTGGAGAAGACAAGAGGCGACCTCTATACGTTGCCAGAACATTCTGGGAGGTAAGTCAATTCATTGTCCTCTCTAAAGACTCACCCAGAAATATATTATTATAGGGTGGAGTCTGTAAGTTGTAGATTAATGCCGATTGCTTCCAACGAGATAATCGTCTTGCAGATGTTGGCCAAGCTGGGCAGCATCTCGAACGGGGCGCCTCTTTTGCGTACAATGGTAAAGAGATACATGTCAGTATGATTGC
>Ga0153922_1000748_pt1 | contig 12533 bp, 10 predicted proteins | sample TSNJ006MetaG_FD_104723 | JGI IMG/M metagenome (GOLD analysis project Ga0153922, IMG submission 104723) | Attine ant fungus gardens microbial communities from New Jersey, USA - TSNJ006 MetaG | ecosystem: Host-associated > Fungi > Mycelium > Unclassified | place: USA: New Jersey, Brendon T. Byrne...
GTGGGTTCGCGGTGTCGCTGCGTGATCTGCTCGATGAACTCGGCATCGCTCGGGCGACGGTGGTCGGTCAATCACTCGGTGGCGGTGTGGCCATGCAGTTCACCTATCAACATCGCGATTACTGCCAGCGGCTGGTCCTGATCAGCAGTGGGGGTCTTGGGCCGGACCTGAGTTGGGTGCTGCGGATCCTGTCGGCACCCGGGGCCGAGCTGGTGCTGCCGGTGGTCGCGCCGCGGCCCGTGTTGAACGTCGGCAACAAGCTGGGGTCGTGGCTCATGTCGGCCGGGCTCCAGTCGCCGAGCGCCGGCGAGATGTGGAACGCCTATTCGTCGTTGTCGGATCGGCAGACACGGCAGGCGTTCCTGCGTACGTTGCGCTCGGTGGTGGATTACCGAGGCCAGGCGGTCAGTGCGCTCAACAAGTTGCATTTAGGTTATGGATTACCCACCTTGCTGATTTGGGGTGAGCAGGACCGGATCATTCCTGTCGCCCACGGCTACGCCGCTCACGACGCCGTGCCGGATAGTCGACTTGAGGTGCTCGCCGGTGTCGGGCACTTCCCGCATGTCGAGTCCCCGACAGCGGTGGTGGACATCCTTGACGACTTCATCAACACCTCAACGCCACATACCGATCGGACAAATCGAAAAACCTGATCAGAACCGAGACGCGGCGAAGTGTCGACTGCCAATTCTCTGTCCGGTGTCGGTCCCGACAGCGGCCAGCCGGGACCTCCGCGACGTGCTGGAACCGCCGCCGCCCTGATGCGGCGCCCGTCGGGCGTCCAAGGTGCATGGGCTCGGCCATCGCGGTCGGGCTACGCGCCGCCGGCCGAGGCCAGCTTGGCGGGATTGGAGGTGATCTGGTCGATCGTGGTGTGGATGAACCGCATCTTCTCCAGCACCGGTTCCGGCAGCACGAACGGGTAGAGGTCGGCGCGGCCCATCGAGCGGTTCACCATGTTCAGCGCCCACGCCAGCGGCAGCCACATCTCGATGATGGTGTCGAATCCGCTGGGCCCCAGCATCCGACGCTCGAAGGTGGCGCCCGACGCGGTGAAGCCGAACGCGGCTGCGGTGTCCAGGGTGTCGCGGATGTGTAGGTAGTGCGCGAAGGTCTCGGCCCAGTCCTCGACGGGGTGCATGGTCGCGTACGAGGAGACGTAGTTCTTCTTCCAGCCGAGCGGCGCACCGTAACTGTGGTGCCGGTCCAGCGCCTGCCGGTAGTCCTTTACTCGGCCGAGCGGGAAGTCAGAGACTGCGGAATGAGGTGGCTCTTGATCAGGCGGCGTCGGGGCTGCTGGGATTGTGGTGGTCCGCTTTGGTGTGAGCCTGTATTAGCTTGTTGTCGGTGGCTCCGATCCCCTTGAGGGCCTCGATGAGCAAAACGATGATGTCGGTGACAACTAGCTTGTCGTATCCCTCCGGCAGCCCGTAGCTATGCAATTCCCATCGGTACTTGTGGTCCTCCAGGCGAGGCCACAGCTCGTTGATAATAGGTGAGAAATCGTTGACGAGCGTGGCTAATTCGGCGCGCAAACCGGCGTAGTCCTATGGCTTGGCGGGCGTGTCCGAGGTGTCGGATGATTCGGTCATACGTGGATCTACCTCCAGTTTGGCCCGGCGGCAGCTAGGTAGGCGTCTGACCGGAGCATAAGGCGGCCCGCCGAATATGCTCCGGGCAGCGGCCTGGTCGATCGTTTCGACGACGGAGTCGTAGGCGATGCCAACGTCGACGGAATCGTTTCGACCACCTGACCCCCAGTACGTAGCGGTAACGCATTTCCGCAGGTCACGGTCGGTGATCCGCAGCGACGAGGCCTTGCATGACGTGCACAGACGCGCACGTCGTTCACCACCGCGCACAACGTGTGGTCCCCAGCTGGTCCCCGCACTCATTTGTCCGGTATCGCTTGGCTCCAACGCGGCACCCGGCGTGCTCGAACATCGCCAAGCTTTTCGGAGGTATGGCCAGTGTGGCTGTCGCGTTAGTCGCCGTGCGCCAGAACGAGCATGGCGACTCCTGGCAGCCGGCCGTCTCGAGTTGGTGTGCTCGGCGGCGGCGGGCGGTATGGTGTGCGCCCGGACCGCCCCACCAGAGCCTGTCGTGAGGACGAGCGAAGTAGGAGTTGCGGGCTCGTGGCACGTCCACTCATCTCAGGCCGAAGTTCTCGAAAAGGTTGGAACGCACGCTTTCTGTGATTACGTTGACGGCCTCTCCCACTTGCCTACTGACCCGAATTCTACTTATTGTTATGTGTTAGTCGCACTCAAACACTTCGCGCATGTAAGCCGGGTTGTAATTCATTGCGACGAGCTCGGCGGACGCCATCACGTCCTTCAGGTCCGGCAATGTCCATTTCAAGCTGAAATCCTTCGCATTGGCCAACCCAAGCGAAGGTGCCAGCGGTCGCTCAAGCACCAGGTCTTCCGCGTAATAGCGCTCAATCGAATTATCGTAGGGAGAGAACACGGCCAGATTTGGTCTTCCCGTGATCGCCCGCGCAACTACGGTTCGTTGGTGAGCGATCGAGATCTCGAACACCCCGGCGGAGTCGAGTGAACCGATTTCATATTGGTCGTGTGTCCATGAAACGTCCAAGCCGTTCGTATCAAGCCGGGAAGAATGTGAGTACGTACATCCGCGATATGCCTTATACGGCCCACCCGTGTAATGACTGCCTGCAGCAAACCCATAGACCTGCATGATGCCGGATCGCTTCAGAGAGCTATTTCGGACTGGGACCAGAAAGCCGACGTATGGCGGGGCTTGAACTGCGTGGGGTGTGTTGTCGGCATGTGAGGTGTGCAACCAATCGTTGAAATGCACCATGAGATGGAACTCTGGGTCGGCGGTCTCGCGCAGGGTCCATCCGTCCGGCAAGATTGCCTGGACTGCGGTGGGATCGCATGCGAAGAAGAACGTGCGTCTCGTCCCGTAATTCCTTTCGGTCAAGTGGACCTTGGTTGCGATGGTGCAGCCATTTTCGTAGTAGTACCCCTCGGCAAGAGCGACGGATGGAGCATCGCTTCCCTTGGTTGTTGCCATGGCGGTCTTTCCCTTCCTTTGAGTAATAAAAATTGACAACCGAAGACTTGAGCTCGCACAGAACATGACGTCGTGATGCAATCACGCCAAGAACGCCAATTTGCCTCGACGGGTCGCCCCGTCGGCGAATACCGACGGGCACTCGGCATCGAAAGGCGTCCTCCGCGCACGACGGTGTCGTCGCTTCGTCCACATCGCCGATGCCGAATCAAATCGCGTCGTGGCGGTGATCCGTCAGGTCGCCGGTTGAAACTCGGCGGGCACGACGGCGCCCAGCGCGTCGAGCAGAGTGGCGACCAATGCGTCCAGATGACGGCCGACTTCGGTGATGTCGGCGTTGCCGAAGCTGCCGAACAGTGCACTGGGTTGGTCGATAACGAAGAACGCGCGGCCGTCTGCGCCTTCGTAGATCGCCGTCCGCAGCGGTGCGTACAGCACGACCTCGGGTTCGTGGCGGATCATCTGTTCGGCGATGGTCTGGTTGCCGATCAGATATCCGAAACTGCGTCCGGGCGTGCCCGACCCGGCCAGGATGGCGGAATAGTCGAGTTCCCAGAAGCGCATCAGACCCATCGGGGCATTGATGTTGGCCAGCTGGATCGTCTCGTCCCACGAACGGGACCGGCGGAACGCGTCGATGTCCACGGCGGGCACCAATTCCTCGAATCGGGCTACTGCCTGGCTCAGCGACTGGTTGAGCGCCACCGTCGTGCGCACCGCGGTGTGCACGACGACCGTGCTGTCGCTTGTTGCTGTCATCAGGACCTCCAGTGATTGGGTTTGGCCGGCTCGCGGTAACCGGCCCCGCGGGAAAGTTCGGTCACTGAACCTTCACTCCCGACCATACCACCGCAAGTTCATTGACCGAACTTTTGCCTATACTGGTCTGATGGCATTGCCGTCTGACTATCCGGACCAATCGTGCTCGCTGGCGCGCAGTCTCGAGGTCGTCGGCCAGAGGTGGACGTTGCTGATCATTCGCGACGCCTTCTATGGCGTGCAGCGCTTCGACGACTTCGCCTCCCACCTCAGAACTCCCCGCGCCGTCCTCTCGGAGCGGCTCAAATCCTTGACTGACGCCGGACTCCTCGAGCGGGTGAAGGGCAGCACCGGGCGCGGCGAGTACCGGCTCAGCGACAAGGGCACAGCCTTGTGGCCGGCAGTGCGTGCCCTGTTGGCATGGGGCGATGAGTATTACGCGCCCGAGGGGCCGCGCCGAGTGTTTCAGCACGCCGCCGATGAAGCGCCGCTCGATGAATTGGGCCTGTGTACCACGTGCGGTGCGGCGCCCGCGCCCCGCGACACACTAGTGGCGCCTGGTCCCGGGCTTCCTGCGCCGTCCTCCGACGACGATGTCGTGACAGCGGCCCTGGCACGGCCCCATCTGCTGCTCACCCCGGTCCGCTAGCGGCGCCGACCGCGGCGATGCGTATGTGATCGAACCAGGTGCAGGGATCCATCGCCGTTAGCCGGCCGAAGCATCGAGACCTGGCGCCGCCTTCGACTTGATTCGCCACCGCCGTCCTCATCGGTCAATCGGTTAGCGTGGCGAGGCGTTCGTCGCGCGCGATGTGCAGCAGAGTGGCTCGAAGTTTCGTTGCCGCTGATTCGCCGAACACGTGGTTGAAGCGGTCCTGCGCCAACTTCCAGGCTTGCCGACCCTGCGCGAACTTGGCGTGTCCCGTTGTCGTGAGCACCACATGGCGCCTTCGCCGATCATCGTCGCCGGCCACCAACGCGACGAGACCGTCACGTTCTAACGGTCGCAGGTTGTGCCCAAGGGCCGACCGGTCCAGCACGAGCTTCTCGGCCAACTCACCCATAGTGGGCGGAGCATCAGCCTGCCGGTGGAGTTCCTCAAGAATCGCGTACTGGGTCGAGCGCAGTCCAGTCCGCGCCAGAGCGTCGTCGTACAACTGCGTCATGCGCCGGGTGGCCTTACGCATGGCCGTTGCGTTGCATGGACTTTCGTCGGCGGCCTCAGAGCGACTGGGCATGATCGTCCTCGCTTTTCCCCTGTTTCCAAGTCGATTCCAATCTTAGGGCATATGCCCCCTTTACAACAACGGGCATATGCCCTAAATTGGGAATTGGGAACCGACTGAAGACAGTCACTCAACGAAGGAGTCACCCATGCCGATGATCGACCTGACCTTGCCCGCCGGCGCCCTGCAACGCTCGGCCCTGACCACCCTGGTCGAGGACCTGACGACCACCGTGCTGCATTGGGAGGGGGTTGCCGACAACCCGGCCACTCGTGCGATGGCGTGGGCCTTCGTGCACGAATTGCCCCACGGGGCGGTCAAGGTCGGCGGCAAACCCGCCGAGCTGCCCATCTACCGGGTCTTTCTGACCGTGCCGCAGGGCTTGCCGGGCATTACCGGTCCGCTCAACGAGCAGCGCCGCAATGCACTGGTGCGTGAGGTGACCGAGCTGGTGCTCGCCGCAGAGGGCGTGAGTGACATCGAGGCGCACGTCCATCGCGTCTGGTGCATGCTCAGAGAGCAGTCCGAGGGCTTCTGGGGCGCGACCGGACGCATCCTGCGCATGACCGACTGGGACGCGCTCGCCCAGGCCGGGGAGACCGCCGCGGGTCGCGGCCACCTAACCTTCGCCGAATAGCGTTGGAAGTCAGCGCGATAGCTCACGATCAAAGGGTAAACGAATCATGACCACGATACGAGATGACCGGATCGCCTTGTTCGCCAAGCTCCAGGATCCCGCGACCCAGCCGCAGTTCTGGGACCGGGTCGCCGATGACGTCGACTGGACCGTGGAGGGGACTCACCCCTTGGCCGGGCGCTACCACGACAAGGCCCAGTTCATTGAATCGACGTTCGCCCGCTTGGCCGGAAAGGCCGTCCCGGGCGGCGTCAAGCTGGAGGTCACGCACCTCTACGTCGACGGTGACACCACGATCGCCGAGCTTCACTCCACCTCAAAGACCAAGGAGGGAGCGGACTTCGCCAATGACTATTGCTGGGTGTGCCGCTTTGGGGGGGACATCATCGTCGAGGTGCGGGCCCACGTGGACTCGATGATGGTGGCCTACACCATCCTCCGCAACGAAGGTCAACCCGGCTGAAACGGGAACAACCCTGTTGGACGCACTCCATCGACTCGACCGTTGACGACTCTGGCGAAGTCCGCTCGTGTCGCTGCTCGCCGGGTCTCGTAGCTAGGAGGCATTTGATGGTCGGGGCAAAACCGTACGGGCAACTGCAATATCGCAATGTCAACGGGGCGCGGATGGCCTACGTCGACGAGGGCGACGGCGACGCCATCGTCTTCGCGCACGGCAACCCCACGTCGTCCTACTTGTGGCGCAATGTGATGCCACACGTGGAAGGGCTAGGCCGGCTGGTGGCCGCCGATATGGTCGGGATGGGCGGATCAGGCAAACTCAGCCCGTCGGGTCCGGATCGCTACAACTACGCCGAGCAGCGAAGCTACCTATTCGCGCTCTGGGACGCACTGGATCTCGGCGACAAGGTGACACTCGTGCTGCACGATTGGGGTTCGGTACTCGGCTTCGACTGGGCCAACCAGCATCGCGACCGGGTGCAGGGCGTCGCGTTCATGGAAGCCATCGTCACCCCGATGACCTGGTCGGACTTTCCCAGCAAGGTTCGTGAACTGTTTCAGGGTTTTCGCTCCCCAGCGGGCGACCGAATGGTGCTACAGCAGAACATCTTCGTCGACAGTGTCCTGCCGGCCCAGATTCAGCGCCAGCTCAGCGACGAAGAAATGCGCCACTACCGGCAGCCGTTCGCCATCTCTGGTGAAGATCGTAGGCCGACGTTGTCGTGGCCACGCAACATCCCGATCGACGGCGAGCCGTCCGATGTCGTCTCAGTAGTCGAGTCCAACAGCAAGTGGTTGGCCGAAAGCGATGTGCCCAAGCTGTTCATCAATGCCCAACCAGGCGCCGTCGTCAACGGCCACACCCTCCAGCTCATCCGGACCTGGCCCAACCTGACCGAGACCACCGTCAGCGGAATCCATTTCGTCCAAGAGGATAGTCCCGACGAGATCGGTACTGCCGTGGCTAAGTTCGTCTGCAACTCCAGGCTGTCCGGCGTCCAGTCGCCGAAATCGCAAGATAAAAGTGGATGGGGATCGTAGCGACTTGGATCTTCAACCGGACCAGACACGCAGGGCCAAGGTGTCTGTGGCGGTCAAAGCTTATTCGAGAACGGATCGACGCCACCCTACCGTTCGTCATCGAGAACCTCGCCACGCTCGAAGACGACGAGATCTACGAAATCTAAACCCGGACATCGCCGCAGCTTCGCCCGCAAGACCATCAGCCCGAGCGAACCATAACGACAGGAGATGTCGAACGAATGATCACCGACCCGTGGGCAAAGACACTGGGAGACAACATGACCACCCAACGTAGTGAAACCGTTGCCGATGATTGGGGAGCATCGCGCTCACGCGTAGTGACCTGGCACGATCCCGGACCCAGCACCGCCCGGGGCCTGACGATGACCGGTCTGGACTACCTGCGGGCGATGATCGACGGCACGCTGCCGCCGCCACCCATTTGTCAGCTGATGCGGTTTGACATCGTGTCGGCTGAGTCAGGTCGGGTCGTGTTCACCTGTGAGCCAGACGAATCAGCCTACAACGGGATCGGTGCAGTCCATGGCGGTCTTGTCTGCACCCTGCTGGACTCCGTGGCCGCCCTTGCACTACATAGCAGGTTGCCCCAGGGGCGCGGCTGCACCTCAGTGGAGATCAAGGTGAACTACGTCACGGCAGTTCGGCTCGGCAGCGGATTACTCACTGCGACCGGCTCGGTGGTCAAGGCTGGTTCCCGTATCGCCTTCACCGAAGGTGTTGTATCGGAGGCCTCGGGCGCTGTGGTCGCCACTGCCTCTAGCACGCTGCTCGTCTTCGACACATGACCCGTGACAGTTCGATATGTCCAGTACCTCAAGCTTTACCCGCATGTTCAAAAACGCCTACGGCATGTCAACACTCGGCGATCCGAGCCCACCGGGCGAGTTCATCAATCAGTACTGCTCATCGTCTGCACAACACTGGGCAAGGGCCGCACGGTCGGTTGATCCGAGCGCCGGAAACGGTCGGATCGTCCTAGCGTCAACAACGCCACCAGAAATTCCGGCGGTCAGTCTTCGGACGGCCATCACACGGGCTTGTGGGTCCATCCGACCGCGCTATCCCCGAGAAAGGTCCGGGCGTGACCATTTTCATCAACTGTGAAAAGCGTTGCCCGGGAACGCCAGTTCACGCTCGGGCAATCCCGAACTAACGAAAGACATGATCATGGCACTTCTCAAGGGCAAGACTGCGCTAATCACCGGCGGTTCGACAGGCATCGGGTTGGCCACCGCCAAGCGGTTTGTCGAGGAAGGAGCGTACGTCTTCATCAACGGACGGACTCAGGCCGAACTCGATGCGGCGGTCAAGGAAATCGGCGGGAACGTCGCCGGCGTGGAGGGTGACGGCAGTAAGCCAGGGGATCGCGACCGGCTCTACGCCGCGGTGGCCGACAGTGGACGGCGCCTGGACGTCGTGTTCGCCAACGCCGCAGTCATCAACGTCGCAAGGATCGGCCAAGTCACACAAGAGCACCTGGAGAAGGCGCTGCCGTTATTCAACGACGGCGGATCAATAATCCTGAACTCGTCGAACCCGAATGCCGAGGGCAACGACGGCATCGGCGTATACGCGGCGATCACGGCGGCGCTGCGATCAGTCGCCCGCACCTGGGGAAGTGAATTGCGGGACCGCAAGATTCGCATCAGCGTGATCGGCCCTGGCGCCGCCGAGACGCCCGGCATCAGTGCACTCGCTGACGGGCTGAACCCTGGCCCCAATGCCGCCGAGGAGTTCGACAACTACCAGCGCAGCATTGTTCCGCTCGCCCGCTACGCCACGGCCGAGGAGGTCGCGAACGCGGCGCTCTTCCTGGCCTCGGACGTAAGCAGTTTCACCACAGCCGACCTTCCCGTCGACAACGGCATCGAGCAGGTCGCCCGCCGCGTCGAGGACCTATCGGCCAACGACGCACAGTTCGCCGCCGCCAAGCCGAGCCCAACGGTCGCCGCCGCCCTTGAGCTGCCTGGGTTGCGGCTGGCGCAGATCGTTCAGACTGCGTTAGAGGGTTACGCAGACCGCCCGGCACTCGGGCAGCGCGCCGTGGAGTTTGTCAAGGACCCAAAGACCGGACGCACCTCTTTGGAGGTGCTCCCCTACTTCGAGACCATCACCTACCGTGAGCTGAGCGACCGCGTCGGCGCGCTGGCGCGCGCCTTGACCAACGAGTCGGTGCAAGCCGGCGAGCGGGTTTGCGAGTTGGGCTTCACCAGCGTCGACTTCACCACCATCGACCTGGCGCTAGGCCAGATCGGCGCGGTGGCGGTTCCGCTACAAACTGGCGCGGCGATCAGCCAGCTGCAGCCGATCGTGTCCGAGACCGAGCCCAGCGTGATCGCGGCGAGCGTGAACCAGCTGCATGACGCCGTCGAGTTGATCCTGAGCGGCCATGTGCCCGCCAAGCTGGTGGTGTTCGACTACTACCCCGAGGTCGACGACCAGCGCGAGGCCGTGGAAACCGCCCGCGTGCGGTTGGCTGACACCCCGGTGATTGTCGAGACCCTGGCCGACGTCCTCGACCGCGGGAAGGCACTGCCGCCCGCGCCGCTCGCCGTGCCCGATGACTTTGCCGACTCTAGGGATCCACTGGCCCTGCTGGTCTACACATCGGGCAGCACCGGCGCACCCAAAGGTGCGATGTATCCGCAGAGCAATGTCGGCAAGTTGTGGCGCAGGTCCAGGACAAGCTGGTTCGGGGAGAGCGCCGCGTCGATCACTCTCAACTTCACGCCGATGAGCCACGGCATGGGACGTGTCATCCTCTACGGCACCCTCGGAAACGGCGGCACGGCTTATTTCGCGGCCAAGAGTGACCTCTCGACGCTGCTGGAGGACCTCAGGCTGGTGCGGCCCACCGAGTTGAACTTCGTGCCGCGAATCTGGGAGATCCTGTTCGGTGAATTCCAGCGCGAAGTCGATCGGCGGCTATCCGACCCCACCGACCCTGCCGCCCGCACGGCCGTCGAATCTGAGGTCCTGGTCGAGCAGCGGCAGTACCTGCTGGGCGGGCGATGCATCGTCGCGATGACGGGCTCGGCGCCCACCTCCCCGGAGCTGAAGGCCTGGGTTGAATCCCTGCTCGAGATGCATCTGACGGACGGCTACGGCTCCACCGAAGCCGGGATGGTGTTGTTCGACGGCGAAGTGCAATGTCCGCCGGTCATCGACTACAAGCTGGTCGACGTTCCTGATCTGGGCTACTTCGCCACCGACCGGCCGTATCCGCGAGGCGAGTTGCTGCTCAAGACCGAGAACATGTTCCCCGGCTACTACAAGCGGCCCGAGGTGACCGCCGACGTGTTCGACGCCGACGGTTACTACCGGACCGGAGACGTCGTCGCCGAGGTCGGTCTGGACCGGCTGGTGTATGTCGACCGCCGCAACAACGTGTTGAAGCTCGCACAGGGCGAGTTCGTCACCCTGGCGAAGCTGGAGGCGGTCTTCGGCAACAGCCCACTGGTCCGCCAGATCTACGTCTACGGCAACAGCGCCCACCCCTACCTGCTGGCGGTCGTGGTCCCCACCGAAGAGGCGTTGGCTAGCAACGACATTGAGACGCTCAAGCCGCTGATTGCCGATTCGCTGCAGAACGTCGCGAAAGAGGCCGGACTGCAGTCCTACGAGGTGCCACGCGACTTCATCGTCGAATCCACGCCGTTCACGTTGGAGAATGGTCTGCTGACCGGCATCGGCAAGCTCGCGTGGCCGAAGCTGAAGCAGCACTACGGCGAGCGGCTGGAACAGCTCTACGCCGACCTGGCCGAAGGCCAGGCCAACGCGTTGAGCGAACTGCGCCACAGCGGCGCCGATGCGCCGGTGCTGCAAACGGTGAGCCGGGCCGCGGCCGCCATGCTGGGCACGGCGAGCACCGACCTGTCGCCGGATGCGCACTTCACCGACTTAGGCGGAGACTCGTTGTCCGCGTTGACATTCGGCAACCTGCTGCACGAGATCTTCGACATCGATGTGCCCGTAGGCGTCATCGTAAGCCCGGCCAACGACCTGCAGGCCATCGCCGACTACATCGAGGGCGAGCGGCAGGGCACCAAAAGGCCCAGCTTCGCCTCGGTCCATGGTCGCGACGCGACCGAGGTGCATGCGAGTGACCTCACGCTGGACAAGTTCATCGATGCGCCGACGCTGGCTGCCGCGCCAACGCTGCCGCAGCCCAGCGCCGAGGTGCGCACCGTCCTGTTGACCGGCGCGACCGGCTTCCTGGGCCGCTACCTGGCCCTGGACTGGCTAGAGCGCATGGACCTGGTCGACGGCAAAGTGATCGCCCTGGTGCGCGCCAAGTCCGACGAGGACGCGCGGGCCCGGTTGGACAGGATCTTTGACAGCGGGGATCCAAAGCTGTTGGCGCACTACCAGCAGCTGGCCGCCGACCACCTGGAGGTCATCGCCGGCGACAAGGGCGAGGCCAACCTCGGCCTAGACCCGCAGACCTGGCAGCGGCTGGCCGACACCGTCGATCTGATCGTCGATCCTGCCGCCCTGGTCAACCACGTGCTGCCCTACACCGAGCTGTTCGGCCCCAATGCACTGGGTACCGCCGAGTTGATCCGGATCGCGTTGACCAGCAAGCAAAAGCCATACACCTATGTGTCGACGATCGGTGTGGGCGATCAGATCGAACCGGCGAAGTTCACCGAAGACGCCGATATCCGAGCCATCAACCCGAGCCGGAAGATCAACGACAGCTATGCCAACGGTTACGGCAACAGCAAGTGGGCCGGCGAGGTGCTGCTGCGCGAGGCGCACGACTTGTGTGGCCTTCCCGTCGCGGTGTTCCGCTGCGACTTGATACTGGCGGACACCACGTATGCGGGTCAGCTCAATGTGCCGGATATGTTCACCCGGATGATCCTGAGCCTGGTGGCCACCGGTATCGCGCCGGGTTCGTTCTACGAACTCGACGCCGATGGCAACCGGCAGCGTGTGCATACGCACAACGGTCTGCCCGTCGAGTTCATCGCCGAGGCCATCTCAACGCTCTCAACGCTGGGGGCCCAGAGCGTGACAAGTTTCCAGACCTACCACGTGATGAACCCCGACGACGGCATCGGGTTCGACGAGTTCGTCGACTGGCTCATCGATGCCGGCTGCTCCATCCAGCGTCTCGGTGACTACGGCGACTGGTTGCGGCGATTCGAAACCACCCTGCGAGCCCTGCCCGAACGGCAGCGCAACAGCTCGCTACTGCCGCTGCTACACAACTACCAGAAGCCCGAGAAGCCCATCAATGGGTCAATGGCACCGATCGATCGGTTTCGGGCAGCGGTCCAGGACGCGAAAGTGGGCCCGGATAAAGACATGCCGCACATCACGCCGCAGATCATCGCCAAGTACGTCAGCGA
>Ga0153922_1000749_pt1 | contig 12530 bp, 12 predicted proteins | sample TSNJ006MetaG_FD_104723 | JGI IMG/M metagenome (GOLD analysis project Ga0153922, IMG submission 104723) | Attine ant fungus gardens microbial communities from New Jersey, USA - TSNJ006 MetaG | ecosystem: Host-associated > Fungi > Mycelium > Unclassified | place: USA: New Jersey, Brendon T. Byrne...
CACAGATTGACCCTGGATTGACCAGTTATATGCTGCTCTGTAACTTCCCTTCTCTTCTAAATTTGACTAGCTAAGCGTCTTTCCTGCTCTAGGACTCCTCAGACATCGCCACGAGGCAGGTCTCCCTCTCTCCCTCACTTCTCTCTCTTCCAAAAGCCTTTTTTTGAAATGCTTATCCTCTCCTTTTTCTCCCTTGGTCGAGCTTCATACTCCGCAGTATCAATTGAACTGAATTTTTTTTGCTTTGCCCGGAGGAAGAGCCTCGGAGGGCCTTTTTTCCCTTTCATAATTAACTGTTTGTTTCGACACCTTTGACCATGTCACTCTCATTCAAACTTTTCAATCGATTTTCTCATGTCTCCTTGTCATTCGTATCCCCCCTCTCTGTTAACTCTAATTTCTTCGTCTTCATCCGCTTGGACTTATTTTCATTAGATATTTCGATGTGGGGAAGGATTGTAACCCATCAGATCAATAGTCATTCATTCAAATTTGTGTGAAGAACGGTGACATGCGACGTTAAATACATTGGAACATCGAGCATTACACTAAAAAATTTCGTTTCATATTTTGATGTTCAATGTAGAACAGGCGTTTCACTTTCTGATAGATAGATAGACACGAGACTCTTTGCGCATTTGCAATAGCGCGTTTTCGCCGTCCTTCCTTCTTTTGTTAAATACCTGGCTTCACAAAAATAAACATCACGTTGTAGGCCATCAACAGGCTTCGAACCAATGTACATGCGTATATGTATATGTGCAGGGGTTCTCTTTTGCACCGATGTTCATAAAGAAACTTTGGTCGTTAGGGTACAGTCGCCATGTCCTAAAATTCAAATCATCATTATCATGGCACATATATGGATCAACTACATCACAAGGCTAAATAAGGCGCTTCACACACGCACTAACGTTAATGTCGACGAGTTTACCCACTAGCACAGAAAAAGAGAAAAGAATCATACATCCATTTATACACTGTGATAATTGTACAACATGATAATGATGACAACGAATGATAATGACAATGACAATGACAATGACAATGATGATGATGACGATGATGATGACAATGAATGACTATGGGGTTGGGAGTGTAAGAAAGGAAGGAGGGGGAAGGAGGGGGTATATAACATACAAATTCCACACACACAAAAAAAGACATCTCATGAATACAGAAGAGAAAGAGAAAGAGAGACAGAGACAGAAGAAAAAAAAACCACAAAAACCTTCTTCAAGCCTCGCTTCACGGCACCGCCATCAAATCATTAAGATACCTCACCACCTCCCCAGCTCCCAATCTCACCATCTCCCGTTCCCCCTCCACCACCTTGGGCAACAACTTGGTCTCAAACCGATCCGGATGCCACTTCTTCATCTGATCCCTTATCCTATCCTTATACAACCTCGTCTTGTCCGGATAACACTCGGCGCTCAAATAAGCAAAAATCGCACCACCGTTGATCGCCTCAGGATTGCACGGCATCGAAAACATGGGCCATGGAAATCGGTCCCAGCGTAAGTCCAACTCGCGATGCGAAATGGTCGTCCACTGCGTTTCGTGATACGCGTAGATCTGGAGCATGTCGTGCATGGAGAGATGACTCCTCGCTATCTTGGCCTGTTGTTCTCTGGATCTCTGCTCTTGCTCTAACCGGAACCTTTCCTGTCGTTCTCGGTTTTCCTCCTCCATCTTTCTCTGCCGCTCGGCCTCTGTCAGAGGAGGTGGAGGTGGAGGTGCCGGTGCCGGTGCTGTTGGTGATGAGGCATATGAACCAGTATTCATAGAAGGATGTCGTTGTGGTCCTTTCGGTTTCGGAGTGCTGCTAGATGCGGAAGCACTTGCTGAAGTCGTCCGTCCCGGCGTCCAAGCGGATGATGTCCCAGAAGCACTACTCCAACCGGACGAACTACCCGAACCACTCCAACCATCACCCACAATCGTGTTCGCCCTCGTCGGCGGAACGCGACTTGTACCAGGCCCAGGACTAGCTGACACACCCGGCCAAGGACTATCACCAGTAGCGCTATTCTGCCGCTTCCGTTCTTCTCTCTTCTGAAATTCACTCGCCAAGTGCGCTTGTTGTTCCTGGAACTCTTTAAGCCTGTCTCTCTCTTTTTCTTCTCTCTCTTTCGCTTCTCTCGCTTCTCTCTCGCGCATCTCCCTCTCTCTCCGTTGTTTATCCTCCCATGCCTTTGCCTCTTCCTGCTGCTGCTGCTGCTGTCGTCGGTTCCTCTCTTGAACCCTCTCCCTCTCCTCGCGTTCCCGTACCTCATGTTCAATCCGCTCCCGCTCTTTCTTTTCCCAAAGTTCTCTATTCGCTTTTTCGGTCTTTTCCCACTCTTGTTGCTGTTTCACTGACTGCTCCTTTAAATCACGTTCGAATTTTTCTTTCTCTCGATCCCACTGTACTTTTTGTTTCCGCTCCCACTCTTCTCTATACTCTCTCTCCCTCTTCTCCCTCTTCTCCCTCTCATCACCCTTCTCCATCCCATCCTCATCCAACTTGAGATTCATCTTGTTCAACAGATCCACCTCTCTCTTCCTCACGTCTTCATCGCGACTATCCAACACTTTCCCTAACTGCAGCAGTTCCTTTTCTCTCAATTCGAGCTTGACCATCTGATCCCACAGTTCTCGTTCTTGTTCGTCGAAATCCTCTTTGGCGAGTGTGATTTCGTCTCCTTTAGCTCTCACCTCTTTCTCTCTCCTGCTCAGTTCTTCTTCCCTGTTTTTGAGTTCAGATTCTCGCAGGGTCAATGAAGTTTCCTTATCACTCGCGTCCTTGGCTCTATGTTTTGATTCGAGATCTCTACGTTTTAGATCTGTAGTCCGTCGTTTCAAATCCTCTTCTTTCCTCCTCATCTCTTCTTCTTTGATTTTCAGCGCCTCGTCCCGCTCGTTGAGTTTTTCTTCTTTCTCTCCGAAGCTTTTTTCGCGTTTTTGAACGTCGGCTTGGATGGTTTTTGCGGTGCCTTCGAGCTCTTTGAGGATTTCCTCGCGTTTGGCGACTTCGGCTTCTTTTGCTTCGATGTGGTCTTTCATTGTCATGGCTTCTTGCTGTAGTCTGTTGTTGTCTTCTTGTAATGCCTCGACTTCTAGGATCTGTTGGTGGATACTGTCTTCGCGGTGTTGAATGGACGCCTCGCGGTGTTGGATGGACGCCTCGCGGTTCTGGATGTTGGTTTCTCGGAGAGTGATGTCGTGCTCTCGAGTCTCACTGTCTCGTTCCCGCTGAACAAGGTGATCTTCAAGATCACGCAGCTCTTCTTCTTTTGCCTCCGCATCCTCTATTTGAGCCGCCACATCCCTCCTCTGCTGTTCGACCTCGGTGCTCGTCTTCTCCAATGTTTGTTCTCTCATCAAAAGATCTGCCTCTCTCTTCTCCATATCAGTATCCCTGATCTGAGCTCGAACCTCCCTCGTAGCAACTTCACTGTCTCTTTTCGCAATCTCACTTTCTCTCTTTAGCATCTCGTTCTCTCTCTTTGAGATATCAGCCTCCTGCTTGATGAACTCGACCTCCTTGTCCTTCATTTCCCTCTCTTTCTTCTCAACATCGCCTTGGCGTTTTACAAGTTCCCGCCGCCAACTCTCAGCCTCCTCAGCCTCCTCCTCCTCCCTCTTTCTGATCTCTTCAAGTTTCAGCTCCGAACGCCTTCTCAGAAACGAGTGACTCTGGTATAGACCATCATCAAACTCCTCCACAAACTCCTCCCCAAACCTATCTCGTTCCCTGTCCCGCGCACCCATCATGTAGCCACTCATATACGAATCAGAGGGCCGAGCTCGAAGTGAATATGTAGGTCTATCTTCCCGATCGAGATACGCTGGTGAATTAGACGACCAGTCTCGCCAACTGGAACTGGGAGCACCGGGATCGTGAGTATCTGGGTTGGGTGAACGGCCGGGGACAGGGACGGGCTGACTGGAAGAAGGGGTATAGACGTAGTTGCGATGATAAGCTTGTATAAATTCAACATTGGAATGCTGGATTCGTGCAAGAGAGACTTACCGCCGTGATCATCCCGAAGGCGAGAAACCGAGGTCAATCGTGACAGACTCTGGTACTGTCGAGCCTGAGGCGGAGGGTCGTAATCGGGTCCAGTGACAAAGTCGAGGGGGTCTGATGCTCGATCGTCATGATCCAGATCGCGATTTCGCGGAGAAAGAGCAGGGTATCGTTCATCATGGTCATGAGGTGTACCGTAGAAGGCTGTTTCGTCCAAAAGAGGCATTTTGAAATAGGCAGCTGAGGAGGCAGCAGGGGAGGACGACAAAGGGGGTCGAATAGCGGGGGAAGCAGGAGAGGATGACAAAGGAGGCCGAACGGCAGCAGCAGCAGCAGAGGCGGCAGAAAAAGCAGACCTTTTGGCTTTAGATGGATCATGGACTCGTTCTGGGATGGTCTCTGGGGTTCGCAAAGCGCTGCTGGTGGAGGTGGTTGATCGCATGCTGGCATTGCTGTTTTTCCGACCGACATTGCTGGGGGATGGAAGATCCTCGTCTTGGGATACTTGGGGTTTCCAGATTTCGTGGACTGATTTTGTGCTGGCGGGGGAGGTGGCGACGGGGCGGTCAGAGGTGGTGCGGGAGCGATCGAGGGTGGAGGATTTTGTGGGACTGGTGTTTGGGCTCATGCGGACAGACGTGCTGCGAGGGAGAGGAGAGTCGAGATCGCGAGACTTGAGGCGTGCTTCGAGCTCTTTGGGGAGTTTTGGGATGACATAGGTCGAGTTGAGAAACTCGGAGGCCTGGGGACGACGGAGAGTGCTAGTAGTAGTAGAACTTGAAGTAGAACTTGGAATAGTGGTAGAACTTGTAGTAGAACTTGTAGTAGAACTTGTAGTAGAACTTGGAATAGTAATGGTAGAACTCGGAGTAGAACTTGGAATAGTCATGGTAGAACTCGTCGTCGGAGACATGGCAGCAGCAGCAGCAGCAGCAGTGCTGGTGCTCTTGAGTTTGGCCATGGCCTCCTCCTGTTGCTTGACATACTGTGGAGACGGTTTAGTCTGGCCAACCTGGAGAGCCCACATACGCTCGTGTCGTTCACGGACGAGTTCAGCCTGAAAGGTGTCGTCTGCCATGCGGTGGATGCTGGGGACGGTGTGGGCGTTGAAATGGCCGATGAGGGCCTGTTCGTCGTCGGGGTGCTGCTGGATGTTGGCAGCGAGGGAGTCTCTGGCATCCTGGAGCATTGGCTGGATGTTGTGGGTGATTCTGCGCCTGAGCTGAGCCTTCCAGTCATCGTCGGGCTCGACGGCGGCGAGGGAGAAAGCCTGGGGTGGCATGCCGTGGGAAATCGTAAAGTGCTCTCTCCTTGGTTTGAATTATTTGAATTATCATAATGGCTGCAAGATGTCTTGCCATCGACTGTGAGATGGTCGGCGTCGGTCCCAACGGCGCCGAGTCCTCTGTCGCCCGCGTCAGCCTCGTCAACTACCACGGTGCTGTTCTCCTCGACGTCTATGTCCAGCAGCGCGAGCGGGTCACCGACTACCGCACAAAGTACAGTGGTATCCGAAAGGAACACATGCTCAACGGTACAGCCCTCTCTTACGACGAGGACCGCACTGACAACCATGGCTAGCAAAGCCCTTTGACGACGTCCAGAAACAAGTCGCAGACCTCATAAAAGATCGCATACTCGTCGGGCACGCCGTCCACAACGATCTCAAGGTCCTCTTATTCCCTTCGTTGCGCCACAGCACTCACCCGTTCACCAGGTCCTCCTCCTCTCCCATCCCCGCTCATTGCTGCGCGACACCCAATACTACGCACACAAGTTCAATCTCACAAAGTCCAGGCGCATCGCCCTCCGCACCCTCGCCAAGGACCAGCTCGGCATCACCATCCAGGACGGCGAACACGACAGCGTCTGTCTCTCTTTCTCTGCTGTATTTTTCTTACCCATAACTCAGGTCGCTGATGCCCGAGCCACCATGGACATTTACCGACTGCACAGAAGCACATGGGAGAAACCACTCCCAAAACGCAACCACGATGGCAATCCTCACAAACGCAGACGTCCAACACCCCAGACCGTTTCAAGCGTCTGGTGGCCCGACTTGCCATAGTATCTAGTGTATTATATCAAATTGCCTCTTGTGGTAAAATATATTGCCTCGTGTCCTACAGCCATGCCAATCCCCACCTCCAGCCTGCATGACTCTCCACGGCAGCGTGCTCGACGCCTCTGGTCAGAGTTCCGTCTGTACGCTATCAAGGCTCACAAGGGTATGATCAGCCGGCGCACCATGGCTCTGCAAGAACTGGCCAGGGAGTGGCAACTACAGCCCACCCGTTCTCAGCGGGAACGAACCCTCCTGAGAGAAAATCTCGTCAAATTACATGAAAAACAACATTTTCTAGAGATGCGGGAAGAATGGCAGCGCATCCTCCACAGTAATGGCCTGCAGCACGAAGACTGGGGCGACGTCACCCCAAGCGAAATGGCGCAAATACGACAGGTGCTCGGTCCTGATGACATTGAGGACGACAACGACGACGACGACAACGACAACGACGACAACGACGAGATCCATGATGTCGCTGCACAACCGCTCACCCAGAGCATGAGCAGTCAGTCGTCCAACTCTTACTACTCGTACACAGCCCCTTGTCTTCCCTCACGCTCACAAAATTCTTCCTCGTCTGCAAGCTATGCTTTCGTCGATCCCAGTAAATTCACCGACGACGAACGAGATGACTTTTCAATCATCACCACTGTACGTTCTTTTCTCTTGTTGCTCACAAAAATATTCACGACATCTCCAGTTCAAACCAAATAATAGCTCCCTCTCAAGCTCACCAGTCGAGATTTCTGCGCCACATTCTATTTTTCCTTCCGTCCCTGACAAAATACAAACTTCCTCTGCCTCCGCTGCTGCCACCACTATCAAATCCAAACCCAAACTTCGTCTCGCCTACATCGGCCCTCAGGTCACCACAAGCGACTCAGACAACGAGGCCGACGCCACTTTCGCCACCCTATCCAGAGCCGATCAAATGGCAGCCTACGAAAAATTCAAAAGAGACACTCGCATCCAAAAAATCTACGAATTCCACCAACAAGCCGCCCAATTCGATATCCAACTCGCCGACAACATCAGCAACACCCCCTCTGATAAATCAGGCATCGCCATCGCGCGCTTGATGACCCAACATGAACAGACCATGCTCCGACTTCGTACTGACAAGGAGGAAGAACGCAGGAAGCTTGTCCGTGACGAGCGAAATAGGATGACTGTTGAAATCAAGAAAGGAGCGGGTTTGAACAAGAAGGTTTCGTCGTTTTCGCAGACGACGATCCCCGTCGTGCCTGTTCCCACCAAACCTCCAACGCCACCACTCTCGAGTTCATATCCAGGTATCATGGATTTCAATCAACTGCAGAGTGTCCTCGAGTATGCTCCTGATATGTCCCTCGATGCTGCTCTTGGAATCACGCAATTGATCAGCTCCGATTCTCACCAAGCAGCACACGATGGGCACACGTACTCTGGTCCTCGTCAACGTAAAGACTCTATCTCAATCCTAGACCACACCCCACCATCAGCGCCAAAAGCAAACAGCGCCCCGCTTCTTCTTCTTCTACTAATACTACTACCACCACCACCTCCACCTCCGGCGGCCCCTTGAACAATTTCCATCCTAATGGATACTGGAAACCCCCGGTTCAACCGCCTTCGCCACAAGAAAGCGAGGTCATGACAGATCAATTTGCGAGAATCTTGCTTGACCAAGGAGGCGCTTACGGTCAGAAAGGATTCGATCGGGATGGTGATGGTGACGATGAGTTTTTTGGTGGTTGGGGATCTGGATCCGTACCTCTTCAACACAAAAAATCAACGACCAGCACCAACACACCTCAACTGAGTGCATGGACAAAGAAACCTCCCAACCGACAATCATCCTCTTCATCCTCCTCTTCATCCTCCTCTTCATCCTCCTCCTCATCTCCAGCAGTAACACTGACACATGGCCGAGGACCGACGACGACAAAAAAGACGGTTAGCGCATCAAACAACCGGAATCACCTCCACTCTCAAGTTCAACTCCAGAATCCCAACACCGAAGAGGGAGCAGTAGACTTCGTTCCATCTTCCCCAGAAATCGCCACATCCAAGAGAGGGCCCTCCCTACTCAGCAACATGATGGCCAAAGGTAGAAACGCAGTCGCAGGCGCCGTCGGTGCTGCTCTCGGCCCCATGAACGGAAGCGGATCGTATCCTAGCCCAGCAGCTACAACAGCACCTCATCATCATCAACCGAGGAAAACCACCGTTCAAATCTCAACATCTCCTTCACCTCCCATCACATCATCGCCAAAGAAAACCCGTCAGGCCGCCAACAAGAAACCAATGTCCATGTCTCTGATAGAACCGAAAGAGGATGAAGACGAGGACGAGGACGAGGATGGATCGGAACCGCAACCAACCCCTAGAGCGGTTGCTAGTACTACGAAATTCACTTCTGCCTGGGGATCCCAGAATCATCTCAAGTCGTCCTCATCGCCGTCGTTGTCGTTGTCGTCGATGACAACGTCTCCCTCCTCCTCACCGTCATCAAATTCACATACCTTTGGCGCGGGTAGAGCTCGGAATCATCATCACGTTGTGTCAGGTGGAGTGTGGGACGATATTTCCACGACGCCGAAACCGTGTGGTTTGTCTACCCCTAACGCGCTCGGTGGTCTTGGTCAGAGTGGTGTGAAAAGACCGTCTGGTCTTCACCATCAAGTTTGGAGCGCAGAAGAAGAACAAGTGGAAGAAGAAGAGGAAGAGGAAGAGGAAGAGGAGGACGAATGTAACTTTCCTGGCTCGCTGAATACACAAAGAGATCATGCTGCTGCTGCTGCAAAGTACGGTTTTGGTGCATCCTCCATGGCCCCCTGCCTTCAGCCAAAGAGAAGAAGCACATGGCTCCTCCATCATCAACGAGTGCATGGGGTTTTTCAACTACAACTCCGTCTACCACCACCGCCGCCGCCCCAACAACAACAGCAACTAAACCAGTCTCTTCATCTCACCCAAAATCAACCTCCGCCAGCGCTTTCGCTTCCCGAAAACACCAAGTGACGATGGAAGAAATCCCAGACGAATCCGAATACCCATCTCCTCCTCATCACCATCACCATCACCACCATCACCATCATCAACACTCTCTAAGCCGCTCATCCAACTCGCTCGCCTACGATTCACGCGCTATTTTAGAGCCCAAGCCGACTAAACCTTCTTCGATGTTGGATGATATTATCCAGTTTGGGAGCAAGCCAGGCACGTTTGTTCCCTCTGTCATCAACATCAACAACAACAACGAGGAGGAGGAGGGGGAGGAGGAGGAGGACTACCGTTCTTTAGTAGAGAAACACTATCCGACGGTTCCTCGCGTCGTCAACGCAAACGCCAACATTCCCGATTTCGATATCGATCCTGCCATTTTGCAAAGGGCCGCTCTGGAAATGAGACAAGGAGAAGAACGGTTCGGAGCTGCTGTTCATGTTCATGCTCATGCTCATGCTACTGGTGCTGGTACTGGTTCGACGACGGGCGCTATAAAGCCAAAATCAAAAAAGAAAACGACTCGTGGTTCTTTGATTCGTCGTCGTCCTCGCGGTGGCGATGGCGAGCTCGATGATGACTTCGAAGATGAGAATCTGGACGAGGACGAGGAGGGGGACGAGGAGGAGGGTGTGAACCCTGGTTTTTGGACCCACGCAGATACGAAGAAAAGATGGGAGGAGAGTGAGGAAGATTGGGAGAGAGAACAGGGGATTTTGAATTCGCGACAAAAGCTGAAGGATCTCTTTGGTAGTGGCGGCGGTGGCGCCGGTGCTACGACTAACATCAAAAAACCCTCTGTCGACAAAATCGTGATATTAAATCCCGAGACCGACATGTCGGCTCTCAGAGGTCAAGCACTGAAAGCACTGAAAGAAAAAGAGGCAGAGGCAGAACGCGAGCGTGAAGAAAGTCAAATTCAACGCCAACACCAATACCAACGCCAGATCCAGGAGCAGCAGCAACAGAGGGAAACTCAGGAACAAGACAAGAAACCAAACGTCGTTCATCCTCCTCCTCCTCCGAAAGCAGAGAAAGAGAAAGAGAAAGAGGGTGCGTCGAAATTGACAACGACGGGAGGGAAGGGACGTGCGAAGAAAGGAAAAGGGAGAAAGTGATGTATGAGGGGCTTGGTTTTCTTGTTTTCTTGCTTTTTCTTCATCTTGTTCTTGTTGGGGTGTGTTGTTGGAGTTTTGGGATTCGTGCTTTCCATGCTCTCGATTCTTCTTTTTTTTCTTCTTTTTCTTTTTTCTTTTTGAAGTGCGTCGGGGCGGATCAGTCTCGTATACTTGCTTTCCCTTTTTTTCCTTTAGAGCTGCGTTTCGTATTGGGTTCTGTTTTGGTTGTTGTTTTTAATTGAGCTAGTCGCAATTTGTTGTAAGATGTTAGATGCTTTCTCTCTTATGCTCTTATGTGATCTATATGACTTATGAATATATGCTATTATGTTGCTCTTTCTATGATGAATGAATAAATCAGATGCCAGTGCTCCTTAGGTGAGCCCACAACAATTGCTCGCTCCTACTATGAGTTTCAACAAATACGTTTATGATCACAATGGACGGCCCATAAAAATCTCCTTCCCCCTCCCTCTTTTTGAGAAAACCCCCACCCAGAGATGAGGTTCCTTTTTTTTATTATTATGAAATTCATTTTTTTACTTTGCAAGTGCAGTGATGAAATCTGAGGCATAAGCCAGATCATGTTTCTCCTCTTTTTTTTTGGATTCAGCATTTCTATTCCGCAACAAGCAAGCTAGTACCAAGACGCAAAGGGCCAGGAATATGGCCCTTTGACTGGGGTGTGTCTACAGGGGGCCTAGTGCCAGGGAAGTATGGTGTGTGCGGAGTTTAATGGTAGATAGGTGGGGTAGTAATATGATCGAAGGTGTTGTCATTGCAGTAGTCAGGATAATTAATATCAGTTTGTCGTCTTGGGCTTGGTGGTATTATCGAGTGCTCGTCCTCGAGTCTCTCTTCAGAGAATGCTTCCAGTGGTATGTCATTGATGACGTTTCTCCTCGATGAACAACCCTCCATATGAATCACCAAAACAAAATACTCGAGTCCCAGCCTCTCTCATATCATTGGGGAAAAAAACCCTAGTCGAGGCGAAAACTGAGGATGAGCTGGAAATAAAAACAGAAGGGAGATCTTGTTTCAAATTAATTTTCTTTTTGCAATCGAGGATATTGTTCCTGCAGCCCCGCAAGTTGGTGTGTTTTGTCATGACTCGTTCAGGCCCTCTTATTTGATCATTAGAAGTGATGTGGCGGGATTGGCCCAGCTCATCTTCGGAGCCCACTGAGAAGAAAAGTCCTCTGAACAGGCTATCGCTCCTAATAGAAACAGGCCATTCTGACACATATACACACAGTATTTGTCGATTCACCTCGAAGAGATCTGTTGTTCGAGGATGACTCTCGTTATTAGAAATCAACGCCAGCACAAAGTAATCTGCAAGGCCTTGTGTAGCGTTAGTCGCGGTGACAAAAATATCACGCCGATTGAATAGCTCATAGAAAGTAAGGAGGTCACTGGTAATGAAACTAATAACACACGCCGACTCTGTCGGCAACTTCGCGAATCAGAGAGTAAAATTTCCCAGTCCTAGATAAAAAAGGGAGAAGCTCCCATAGATAATAAGGCGCTGTCTGAGAAGCGAGGTTAGTTTTTTAATCATCCATGCTTGTGTCCATATTAAATGAATAGCCAAATTAAATTGAAGTTTCCTTTCGATGCTCGGGCAGCCCACAGAGGTCCAGCTATTAGCGAACAATAGTGGTACACATCAGCAGATGGCTGGATCACAAAGTTGCCACGGTTTGAATGCCACGAAAAAAAGCGCTACAAACGCCACACAAACTCGCAATGCCATGTCGGTATCAATCAACGGTCTGGTGGAAATAAATTGTTAATCATCGTCCCACAAAAGGACCGGGCAATCAGGCAAGCCATAACGATTGAGTACGACTTATTTGACACCTGGATTCCTGTGGAGTATTGATTTGGAATATAATACTACGTACGCTGGGAGTGCCCTCTAAACTTTAGGAAAAATCCGTTCACTTCCATAGTCACAAGTCCTCTCGGGTTCCTGATGCGCTGGGAGTCACCATTTCGAAGCACACGACAGGCATTGCGCACCACGGAGATAATAATGTCTCGATCATGATCATGATATCGCCATGCCCCTTTGCTAAGCAACTCTTAATCTGTTTCAGCTAAAAGCTCAGGGATTTAATCCACTGCAAGTTAGCCTGGCTAAATTAAACGAGGTGAATACTCCAGGTACATAGATTCCATGATGGCGCCTCTTTGAGCTACTGTCCTCAAAGAGACTGACACAATAACCCAGCAGCCCCACAAAGCGTTCGTGTACAAGATTATACCTCCTGGTCAAGGCCGATCATCCCGAAGAGTGGTCACGTAATTCGGGGTTCGGAGTAGAGAGTGATGCTGC
>Ga0153922_1000753_pt1 | contig 12473 bp, 9 predicted proteins | sample TSNJ006MetaG_FD_104723 | JGI IMG/M metagenome (GOLD analysis project Ga0153922, IMG submission 104723) | Attine ant fungus gardens microbial communities from New Jersey, USA - TSNJ006 MetaG | ecosystem: Host-associated > Fungi > Mycelium > Unclassified | place: USA: New Jersey, Brendon T. Byrne...
CAAGCATCACGGTGAACCTGCTGGCAGACAACGCAGTCATCGAGAGTGAAACAGTCACAGCAAGTGATAACTGGGAATATGAGTGGACCGGACTGCCAAAGTATGCCGACGGTGTGGAGATTACCTACACAGTTAGTGAAGCCCCGGTCAACGATTACGCGGTGGTGGTCAATGGCTATGACATCACCAACAGCTATACGCCGGGAGAGACCAACCGTACGGTAACCAAGGTCTGGGAGGATGCAAATGATCATGACAGCATCCGTCCGGAATCCATCCAGGTACAGCTGTATGCAGACGGAACGGCAGAGGGAAGTGCCGTTACCCTGAGTGATAAAGAAAATGGCTGGAGTTATACATGGAACAACCTGCCGGAGAGAAAGAACGGAGAAGAGATCATATATACCGTCGAAGAGACCGAAGTGCCGTCCGAGTATGAGGTCAGCTACAGCAGCGATGGATTCACCATCACCAACACTTATCGGCCGCAGATCCTTGTTTCCAAAATCAACAGCGCAGGAAACGAACTGACCGGAGCAACCCTGACCATCTATGAGGCGGATGCAGCCGGAAAAGCAACAGATATCATCGCGACAGGTAAGGATGGGCAGGAACTGACCTGGGAGACCATAGGGGAACCGCAGGATATCACCGGGATCCCTGCAGGCACTTACATTTTACGTGAAACAATTGCCCCCAGGGGTTACTATGTAGCCTATGACATCCTCTTCACAGTCAATGCGGACGGAACGGTAACAAAAGACAGCGCAACGGGTGAGGTCGATGGGAACATGATCATCATGACCGACTTAAGGTATGGCGAAGTAAGACCGGAATGGGTAGCCCTGACCATAGGGAAGACCGTAACGGGAACGGCAGGGGACCAGGAACAGGAGTTTACGTTTACCCTGGACCTGACGTATGCGGATGGAGAAGAAGTGACGGGAGAATTCGCCTATGACGGCTCCAGGACCGGGACCATCAAGAGCGGGGAAAGTGTGAAGTTAAAGCATGGGGAACTGATCAGGATCTACGATATCCCGCTGGATGTAGAGTATACGGTGACCGAAAGCGATAACGAAGGCTACAAAGTGGATTCGGGGAACAATGCTGAGGGGATCATCGATGAGATTGGTCGGAGTGTCCAGTTTACCAACCATAAAGATAAAGTGGACAGTGGGAATGACCCGAAGAATGACGGAAAGACCCCTCAGACCAAGAACAGTGCTGTGAGCCCAAAAACGTATTCAAAGGGGTCAACGACAACCGGAAGCAGCGTAAAAACCGGTGACACTGCACCGTTCATGCTTTACGGCATCCTGCTGCTGACCGCAGGAGTGGGAATTGTGGGATTTTTACGGTACCGCAAAAGAAGAAAAGCATAAAAAGAAAAGCATAAAGAAATCCTTCCCCAAGGGAAGCAAAAGAGAAGGCCGCTGCACAAATTTGTGCAGCGGCCTTCTTTCAGACACACCTCCTCTATTCTCTGTCTTTCAGCATTTCTGCAGGCATTACCCATAAATAATACGCCTTGGAGTTGATGGGGATGGATTATTTTTTGTTTGCATGTTATTATAATTATTAGAATAGACATAAGTGTTACCGAAATAAATAAAGGAAAGGATGGATGAAATATGAATGTACATAATCCCCAGGAAATAGTCCATACTTGGCAGATTGCACAGCAGTATCTGGAGGCGGGAAATGAAAGGTATCTTAATAATAATACTATTATAGGTGATACAAGTGCCGGGGAACGGGAGGCATTAAAAAATGGTCAGCATCCTTTTGCGGTTATTGTGACCTGCTCTGACTCCCGGGTAGCTCCAGAAATATATTTCGATCAGAATCTGGGAGACATCTTTGTTATCAGAAATGCCGGTAATATTGTCGATATGACGGCATTGGGTTCAATCGAATATGCCGTCGAGCACCTGGAGGTGCCGCTGGTAGTAGTGGTCGGGCATAGCTGTTGTGGTGCGGTTACGGCAGCATTTGGCGGCGGAGAACTTAGGCATCCCCATAACCTGCAGTCTATTTTGGATAGAATCAGTAATTCCATCGAGGGCAGTGAAAATATTGATGAAGCGATATATGCGAATGTTAACAGCAGTGTAGAAGCAATTGAAGAAAATCCTATCGTAAAAGAAAATGGAGCAAAGGTCCTGGGAGCATATTATGATATTGCTTCCGGGAAGGTATCCTGGCTATGATCAGACAAAAGTCATAAGGAGAAAGAATATATGTGTGCCCGATATTATGTTATAAAGGGAGAGGTGTTCCTCTCTTAAGCAGGCAAGTTACCGAATGTTGGTTACACTAAGAGCTTGGGACAAAAGTCCCAAGCTCCTAGGAGGGGGCATTTGTATTATCCGCCTTCTTCTTTGATAGGCAATTCTTTTACTCTTCCATACAGTGTTGTTCCTACTCCGTTTCCCCCTAATTGCTTATAGCTTTCATAGAGTGAATCTAAGATTTTCATTTCTTCAATATCGATATATCCTTTTCGGATAAAATGTGTGCAGCCTTGAAATAGTCGGTCTTGCAGAATTGCCAGCATGCCTGACTTTATTTCTGACTGTTCTTTTAGCTTGTTCATTAGTTTACGGTACATAGCGCCAATAATAGCGATGATAGCACCGAAAAGTGCATGAATCCAATATTCTAATATAAAATCTATCATATTTTCCAATCCTTTGCTGTTTGCTGAAAGAGGCCCTTTTAAAGACATGTCAGATTTGACTGTGTCATTGGGATCTTCGTTATAGTATATGTTATGGTTTATGGTAGGTGTGATTATATTGGGGGAAATTGTCGAAAGGGTGAAAAAAGGGAAAGTTGAGACTTTCCGGCTTCGTGGTAGGACGGCGGTTTTATCGGTGTCGGAGGATGATATGCAAGAGTCAAAAGAATATCAATATGTGATGTGAACATAATGGAAATTACTACCTGTAATACATAAGTTCCGGGACTCTATGCATATACATAGAGAAAAAGAATAGTTGCAGGGAGTTTCTTAATGAAAGTCAATTGGAAATTAAGGTTTTCCAACAAAGTTACCCTAACAGCAATTGTATTAGCAGCAATCGCACTGATATATCAGGTTTTGGCCATAATTGGTGTTACACCTCAGATATCGGAATCACAGCTTGTTCAGCTTGCCGGAATGGTGATCAACCTGCTTGCAGTACTGGGTATCATAACCGATCCTACGACAGCGGGTGTGTCAGACAGTGACCAGGCACTTGGTTATGATAAACCCAAAAGTGGGCAACAGGATACTTAAAACGGTGACTGCATAAGGGATTAAATCTTTCGATAGAAAGCGTTAAGAAAACATTTAATGTTTTTATATTTCTTTTACAGTGCTCACATATTTTGTACACATTTCATTGCTATAATAAATCTTGACAACATGAAGCGGCGGTTATGCATAAGAAGCTTGTGTGTAGCCGTTAGTTTCGCTAAAAACAATTAAAATTTACATAGATTAATGGTAACAGGAACTTAACTGACAGCCTTTTACTAAAAACAAGAATCGGTGCCCCTGAGGGTGCCGATTTTTACTGGAAGAGCTGGATTGTGTATCAGAGAAAAAACAATTATTTAAAAAAAATGCTTGAATTAGTTTAAACTAATTATTATAATGCAAGTATAGAAATATGTTCCATGTAACTGACGGGATTTGTGGAGCACCACAAGGAAGCATGGAATTAGTCAGCCGACCGTCTGGGCAATCCAACTTAGGGATTGTCCTTTTTTATTCCCGCGAGCAATAAGCCAAGCTTAGAAATGCTTGCATTTCTGAATTCGGTGAATGCCGCGATGGTCAAAGACCCCATAGCAAGGTCTTTGACTGAGAAAATTTGCAGGATAAAAAGGGATATTCTGGTTGGTGTAACTGTAGTCATACCTGGTACATTGAAGAATAAATAATGAATCCATTCGCTGGTCTGATTTTCCGAGAGCACAAACGAAAAAGCCTCAGCGTAGCCCGCTGCGCCTGCGTTTTTTCATTTGCACTCTCGAAAAACCATCTTCAGCGAATGAACTCATTATTTATTCTTCGATGTACTAGCACAAGAAGGAGAGCGGAAAATACAATTCCACATCCACTTGTATGTGCTGTAGAGTGCACAGAATGGAGGAAAAATGATACAAGAACAGTTTGATCAATGGGAAGGATTTGCAGGCGGAACTTGGCAGAAAGAAATTGATGTAAGAGACTTTATTATTAAAAATATTACATCCTACGAGGGTGATGCCGGGTTTCTGGCAAAGACTACACCAAGAACCGACCGATTAATGAAGCATCTGAATCAGCTGCTTAGTGTTGAACAGAATTTTGGGGGCGTGCTGGATATTGATACCCAGGAGGTATCATCGCTGACAGCATATCAATCGGGATACCTGGACAAAGACGAGGAATTAATAGTGGGCTTACAGACCAACCGCCCGCTTAAAAGAGGGGTAAATCCTTTTGGCGGTATTAACATGGCAAGAAAAGCCTGCAAAGCTTATGGATACAAATTATCGGATAAGATTGAAGAGGAATTTTTGTATCGGACAACCCATAATGATGGAGTTTTCCGCGTATATACCGAAGAAATGCGTAAGGTAAGACATGCCGGAATCCTGACCGGCCTGCCGGATGCATATGGCCGGGGCCGGATTATCGGTGATTACCGCAGGGTGGCATTATACGGTGTTGATGTGCTGATTCAGGAAAAAGAAGAGGATAAGAAGCATATTGGTGATGCCGGCTTTGATGTGGATACAATACGCCTTTCGGAGGAGGTTTATCAGCAGATCAGCTTCCTGAAAAAACTGAAAGAAATGGCGGCGATGTATGAAATTGATATCTCCAAGCCAGCCCAAACCGCGCAGGAAGCCATTCAGTGGACATATTTTGCTTACCTGGCATCCATCAAAGAGCAGAATGGTGCAGCAATGTCTCTGGGAAGAGTCAGCAGCTTTCTGGATATTTATCTTCAACGTGATATTAATGCAGGTAAATTAGATGAATCGGGTGCGCAGGAATTAATTGATGATTTCGTGATGAAATTGCGGATGGCCCGCCATTTAAGAACACCGGAATATAACGAAGTATTTGGCGGTGACCCAATGTGGATTACCGAGGCTCTGGGTGGTATGATGGCAGAAGGGAAGACGTTAGTAACAAAGAATACCTTCCGTTTTCTCAATACACTCTATAATCTTGGACCAGCACCAGAGCCGAATATGACAGTGTTATGGTCACAGGATTTACCACAGGGATTCAAAGATTTTTGCTCAAAAGTGTCCATTGACACCGATTCTATTCAATATGAAAATGATGACTTGATGCGTCCGCTTCATGGGGACGACTATGCAATTGCCTGCTGTGTATCGGCGATGAAGGTGGGAAAGCAGATGCAGTTCTTTGGCGCTAGATGTAATTTCCCGAAGCTTCTGCTGCTGGCGTTAAATGGTGGATATGATACTTATAGCCAGGCTCAGGTAGGACCCCAGTCAGCGGTCTATGAGGAAGAAATTCTGGATTATGATAAAGTGATGGGGCGTTTTGGCAAATACCAGGAATGGCTGTGTAGTTTATACATCAATACTTTGAATGTAATTCATTATATGCATGATAAATATGCCTATGAGAAAACCCAGATGGCACTTCATGATACCCAGGTGGAGCGCTTTATGGCTTGCGGTGTTGCGGGTTTATCAGTGCTGACTGACTCCATCAGTGCGATTAAGCATGCCAGGGTAAAAGTAATAAGAGATGAGCAGGGACATATTGTTGATTTTGAGACGATCGGAGAATTTCCCAAATACGGAAATGATGATGACCGGGTGGATGATATCGCTAAGAATCTGGTTGCTGGTTTTTCGGCTGAATTAAAGAAAACAAAAACTTATCGTGATGCCATTCCTACATTATCAGTGCTGACGATTACATCCAACGTTATGTATGGTAAGAAAACAGGCGCCACACCGGATGGAAGAAAAGCAGGAGAAGCATTTGCACCCGGCGCGAATCCGATGCACAACCGGGAAGAACAAGGGGCGTTAGCATCGCTGAATTCAGTGGCGAAGTTATCCTTTGATGCTTGCCGGGATGGTATCTCCAATACCTTTTCCATCACCCCAGATACATTAGGTGCTGATGAAGAAGAGCGGGTGAAGAATCTGACCCAGATTCTGGATGGATACTTTGGGCGGAAGGCACATCATATCAACGTAAATGTTCTGAACCGGGAGACGTTAATGGAAGCGTATGAGAATCCGGACAAATACCCGAACCTTACTATTCGTGTATCCGGATATGCCGTGAACTTCCATAAGCTTTCCCGGGAACAGCAAAAAGAGGTTCTGCGTCGAACCTTCCATGAGGCGATGTAACATGTACGGCTATATTCATTCGTACCAGTCGATGGCTACGATGGATGGACCTGGTATACGGTTCATGGTGTTTTTGCAAGGTTGTCCGCTGCGCTGTGCATACTGCCATAACCCGGATACCTGGGATCCGAAAGGTTACGCTATAAAAGCTACACCCCAGGAAGTACTTGAGAGGATTCTGCGGTATAAAGGATATTTTGGCAGTCAGGGTGGTTTGACGGTTTCCGGCGGAGAGGCACTTTGCCAGGCGGAATTTGTAAAGGAACTCTTTATATTATGCCAAGAGCAGAGGGTTCATACCTGCCTGGATACCAGCGGATGTACTCTAAATGATGAGGTTTATGAGTTGCTGGATGTCACGGAGCAGGTATTGTTGGATATTAAGATGACAACTGAGGCATTATATCAGGATTATGTAGGCACTTCGTTAGAAAAAGTCCTGGATTTTCTGGATGTGCTGGAAGAGAAACAGATTGAGACATGGGTTCGCCATGTAGTAGTTCCTGGTTTTAATGATATTGAAGAAAATGTAGCTGCATTGAAAGAAATAATTAAAAGTTATTCATGCATATCGAGAACAGAACTCTTGCCATTTCGGAAACTCTGTAAAGAAAAATATGAGAAAATGAGGATTGAATTTCCGTTTGTCAAATATGAAGAGGGGACAAGGCAAATGGTTCAGCGTCTGACGGAGTATATGAAAGAGATTTAGACAAGCCAGTAAAGAAATCCAGAAAAATGGGTAAAGAAGGAATTGTTTAATGTATTGGCTGCCAGGACGCCGCTGTGTGTTGGCAGTTTGGTCCTGAAATTAGAACTCCTTGTGTAATGTAGGGATTTTTTGATCATAGTGCGGTGAGGAAAAAAGTGTGATAATATTCTGTAAAAACTGGAATGATAGAAAGAAAACGACCATAGATTTAGTTAGACGAGGGTTATATTTTACAAAAGTATGAAGAATGTTGTTTTTTTTTGAATTAACTATAGTACCGTCGAATTTCATGGTATAATAATGTGGAATTTTGTCATTTTAAGTAAACAGGAGTTACCAAGATGAGTGAACCAAATAATGAAAACAATCAGGATTTAGACAGTAAAATTGTCGCTGCGATGGAAAAAATCGTTCAGGAAACGATTGGTGATATTCCGCAAAAGCAGCCAAGCCCTTCCGATACATCCAAGTTGCAGAAGCGTAGAAGGGCAAAGAATAAGAATAAAGAGCAGCGGTCGGATCAAAATGCGGACAAGAAAAAAAATCAGGCGGGACTAAAAGAGCAGTCTCAGAACATAAATGAGAAAAAGAATAACCAGCCAGTATCCAGGGGGGAGCAAAATACCCACAATAAAAAGAATACAGCTGAATCTAAGAAGTTGCAAAATGCTGTTCAGGGCAAGAGTACTGTAGCTGCTGACAAAAAACAAAATGGTGTGCAGAATAATGCGGCAGCTAACAAACCAAAAAACAGTGTCCGGAATAAGAATGCGGCAGCTGACAAGCCGCAAAACGGTGCCCGGAATAAGAATGCGGCAGCTGACAAGCCGCAAAACGGTGCCCGGAATAAGAAGGTAGCAGCTGACAAATCACAAAAGGCTGCACAAAATAAGAGTGCATCCAACAAACCGCAAAATGCGGCGCAGAATAAGAGCGCATCTGGTAAAATAAAAAATGCACCAGGCAAGAATGAAGCGGCAGCTCAAAAACAGGAAAAAGCCCGACGAGATGAGGTTGCGGTAACGTTCCAGAAACCTCAAAATGCTGTGCAGAACAAGAATGGGACAGGAGCTAAAATGCCTCGGGATCAAAAAGCAGACACTGATGCTTTTGATCCGCAAGAGAAGAAGGCCCGGAACAATCAAAAATCTCAGCTAAATGGAGATAATGCAGGAAAAAACCGTACTTTGAAAAAGGCATTGCGTATATCAGGTATTCTTGTGGGGCTTGCTGTTATGTGTGTATATGCTGGCTTTGCATATTATTATCGGGATAAATTTATGCCGGGAACCTGGATTAATAATATTGAATGTAAGGAATTGTCAGCAGAAGATGCGGAGGCCAGAATTAAGGAAAAGGTTGAAGATTATTCAATTAAGCTGGTGTTCAGGGAGGACAAAAGTCAGAGTATCAAAGGCAGTGATGTCAACTACGCCTATGTATCCGATGGCAGTGTGGAAAAATTACTTGAGAATCAGAATTCATTTCTATGGCTGATCGGATATTTCAAGAATTTTGAATATGAGTTTGCAGAAAACATCAGTTTCGACGAGGGTAAGTTGAAAGCACAGTATAATGCTTTGGACTGCCTGCAGGCCGAAGCTCAGATAGCACCGGAAAATGCCTACGTGAATTTTCAGAATGGACATTTTGAGATTGTTGCGGAAATAGAAGGGACGACAATTGACTCCAATGTGTTTTTTTCGGCGGTAGAAGACGCAATATTTAAGAGTGAACGGGAGATTGATGCAGAAAAGACAGGAGCATATGTACAGCCGGAGATTCGAAGTAATAGTGAAGCCCTGGATATAGAACAAAATGAGTTAAATGCATTAGGAACAACAAGTATTGTCTATCAGCTTCCTCAGGGAGAGGAAGTGCTGAATGGAAATGTTATCCGTCATTGGTACGTGAGAGATGAGCAAGGGCACTATACCAAGGACGACGCAATATTTGAAGAACGATTGATTGAATTTATAGCAACCGTAGCGGAGAGAACTGATACGGTGGGAAAGGAAAGACCATTTACAATGACCGGAGGCAGAGAAATAACTGTAAGCGGCGGTTCCTATGGATGGAAAATCAATCAGAGTGAAGAAATTGCGGCTTTAAAACAAAACATAGCCAATAACGATCAGCTTACCCGCGAGCCGGTTTACTCCACGCGGGAACTTACGACAGAGAATAATGGATTTGGCAGCACATATGTTGAAATCAACCTGACTGATCAGCACTTATACTATTATGTGGATGGGGAAATTGCAGTTGAATCGGATTTTGTTTCCGGTCGAATGACAAACGCCCGCTATACCCCGCCAGGAATCTTTACCATGTATTACAAGCAAAGAGATCGGGTTTTAAGAGGAACACAGCGAGCAGATGGTTCTTATGAATATGAATCCCATGTGAATTTCTGGATGCCTTTTAACCGGGGAATCGGATTACACGACGCATCCTGGCGAGGATCCTTTGGCGGAACTACTTATCGATACAGCGGTTCCCATGGATGTATTAACATGCCATATGCCAAAGCGCAAGCAGTGTATGAGCTTATCGATAAAACGGTACCGATCATTTGTTATTATCCGGATGGATATTCACTCTATTAAAACATGGACCACGTTATAGTGGTCCATGTTTTTTATGACCAATGTGCTGTCTCATTGATTTGTGAAATTCAAAGTCAATATTTGCAATCTCCTTCGCTAAGAAGCGGGGGACTTATTTGAAGGTTAAAAAAGTTGGAGCAGATCAGTGGGAGAGGAAATCATATATTCCGGATTCTCCACGCTGCCGAAACCGTAGGATGCAAAGACAAAAGGAATATCAGCTTCCCGGGCGGCGTTGTGATCGCCCAGAATATCCCCTACGTAAACAGGTGATTTTAAAGAATTGCGTTGAATAATTTCCTTGATGTTAGATGCTTTTGCATTGCCGGTATCACCCGGGCATAGATGATCACGGAAATATTTCCCTAATCCGGTTACCGAAAGAAAAAGTTCAATATAACCAGCCTCACAATTACTGACGATGAAAAGCGGGTACTTTTGTGCAAGCACCGCCAGTGTATCAGGAATGCCTGCAAACAGTGGCGGATTATGTTCAAGGAGTGCTTCGTGCTCTTTGAGGCAGCATAGCTCGATTAATTCCAACTGCTTTTCTTTGGGAATGTCCGGAAAAATCATTGCGGCGATATCCGGTAGGGTGCGGCCAAAGAGGGATTTGAGATCGTTACTGGTGAGGGCTGGCCAATTATCAAAAATATCATCAAGGACCTGGTTCCAGGATTCGACGACAATGTCGGTAGAATCCCAAAGTGTTCCATCTAAATCAAAAATAATACTGTCCATGGTAAAAGTCTCCTTTGCGTCCATCATTTAAAGCTAATTCTATCGAGATTATCAAAAAAAAGCAATCTTTATTTTGCATTTTAAGGAGTTTTGTGTCATGATATATAACGAAGGAGCATTATAAATATGGAATATTCAAACGCAACAGAAGCCATATTTCTTGAGCGGCCAAACCGCTTTATCGCCTACGCCAAAGTGCATGGGAAGACAGAGACGATTCATGTGAAGAATACAGGGCGGTGCAAAGAACTTCTGATTCCGGGCGTAAGAATCTTAGTCACTTATTGTGATAATCCTGATCGAAAAACCAAGTATGATTTAATTGCTGTTTATAAAGGTGGTTTACTGATCAACATGGATTCCCAGGCACCAAACCCGGTAGTGGAAGAATGGCTATATACGAAAAAATATTTTCCGGATATATCATATGTGAAAAGGGAAAAGACTTATGGTCAATCCCGATTCGATCTATATGTAGAATATCAGGACAAAAAAGCATTTATCGAAGTCAAAGGTGTGACCTTGGAAACAAGGGGGATTGCCCGTTTTCCGGATGCCCCCACACTAAGGGGTATAAAGCATCTGGAGGAGTTAGGCAGATGCATAAAAGAGGGATATGAAGCATATGTGATATTTGTGATACAAATGAAAGGAATAGAAAAATTTGAACCTAACTGGGGTATCCATGAGCTGTTTGGAGTGACACTTCAGAAAGCAGAACGGGCGGGAGTTCAGATTCTTGCCTATGACTGCAGGGTGACTCAGGATACGATTATCCTGGATGCACCCATACCAATTGACCTTACCAGGAAGGAGACATCATGCTAGACGAAATGGTTCAACCACTGGTCGCCTGGTATCATGAACATAAAAGAACACTGCCATGGCGAGAACAGAAGAACCCATATTATATATGGATATCAGAGATTATGCTGCAGCAGACCCGGGTAGAAGCTGTAAAACCATTTTTCAAACGGTTTATTCAAGCGCTGCCAACCATACCGGATCTTGCCGAATGCCCTGAAGACCAGCTGCTAAAGCTTTGGGAAGGTCTGGGTTATTATAATCGGGTCCGGAACATCCAGAGAGCTGCGGTAGTGGTAACAGAAAAATATAACGGACAATTGCCAGCCGATTATGAGCTTTTGCTGGCATTACCAGGAATCGGTGAATATACGGCAGGAGCGATAGCTTCTATCGCCTATCAGATTCCGGTCCCTGCGGTTGATGGTAACGTCCTGCGGGTCATCTCCAGGATCATGGAAAGTGACGAAGATATCATGAAGCAGTCTTTGCGGAATAAGATGCGGGAAAGCCTGCTGCATGTCATGCCACAGGAAAAACCAGGAGATTTCAATCAGGCGCTGATGGAGCTTGGCGCAACTGTCTGTGTGCCAAATAGTGCGCCAAAGTGTGAATTGTGCCCGGTGATGCCACTGTGCACTGCCAAAGCCCATGGAAAAGAATTGGAGCTGCCAGTGAAAAGCAAGGCAAAGGCTCGTCGTATTGAAGAGAAGACGGTATTGATCATCCAGGATGGAGAGCGGGTTGCAATTCGCAAGCGCCCGGCCAAAGGATTGTTGGCAGGGCTGTATGAACTGCCTAACTACCCTGGCTATCAGACCGATGAAGAAATATTAGAACAAATGAAAAAATATGGATTGATGACACTTCGCATCCAGCCACTGCCTGAATCTAAGCATATTTTTTCCCATGTAGAGTGGAGAATGAAAGGGTATTCAGTGAAAGTAGCCGCGCTGGAAAAAGATCAAGCGAATGAAATGCTATTTGTTGACATCAGATATGCAGAGGAAAAATATCCTGTTCCTGCAGCATTTCAGGCATATGCATCCTATCTGAACATGCGTCTGGGACAGGAAAAATATATAGGAGGAAAGTTTGAAACAAAGAAGTAGAGGCAAACCAATAAAAAAGAGTATAGCAAACAAGCCCCTCACAAATTAGTGATTGACAATAACTGTAAATTATAGAAACGGACTTAGATATAACAATGATTA
>Ga0153922_1000754_pt1 | contig 12470 bp, 10 predicted proteins | sample TSNJ006MetaG_FD_104723 | JGI IMG/M metagenome (GOLD analysis project Ga0153922, IMG submission 104723) | Attine ant fungus gardens microbial communities from New Jersey, USA - TSNJ006 MetaG | ecosystem: Host-associated > Fungi > Mycelium > Unclassified | place: USA: New Jersey, Brendon T. Byrne...
ATTCACCAGGATACTCGCTTCCCCTCCGGGAACCCCATCTTCTTATTCTTCTTTTTATTCTTCTTTTTTTACTACTATATCGCTTCGCCATGAAACTCCGCAGTAAATACAGTTCCTTCTTCCTCGCTGCTAGTCACTTTAATCTTGCCATGATGCTGTTCCACGATAGTCTGGGCGATGGCAAGCCCCAGACCGTAGCCTCCTTTTGTGCGTACCCGGGATTTATCGGAGCGGTAGAAGCGTTCGAAGATGTGCTCCAGGTCTTCTTCAGGAATCACTTCACCGGTGTTGGTTACTTTTAGGATAATTCGCTCGAGACGGTCTGTCTTGCGGGACAGACGCACTGTGACTTTTCCTTTTTTGCCGGCGTATTTACAGGCATTGTCAAGTAGGATGACGGTCAACTGCTTTAGCTGCTTTTCATCGCCAATGATGTGAATGTCCTGATCGACCTCGTCTTTTAAGGTGATGTCGTTTTCGTAGGCCAGGGATTCGAAGGGGAGGATGCAACTTAGGACTGCGCTGCTTAGATCCACTTCGCTGAATTCTACCGGCATCTGGGATGAATCGGAGCGTGCCAGAAAGAGAAGGTTATTCAGCAGCTCTTTCATTCTGCCGGCTTCCATCCGGGTGTTCTCCAGCCATTGGTATTGTTCCTGGATGGTGTCATTTTTGTGAGCGGCCAGGATTCCCAGGTTAGCCATAATTACTGTTAATGGGGTTTTTAGTTCGTGGGATGCGTCTGCGACGAACTGGCGTTGCTGCCGCCATGCTTTTTCTACCGGGATCAGTGCCCAACGGGCCAAGAATACGCTGATCACGAAAAATGCCAACACTCCTGCGGCAAACATTAATACTGAATTCAACAGTAGGTTTTGCATTCCGCTAATTTCAAAACTATAATCTTTAAAGGCAATTTTAGTGCCGGACTGTGTCTCGGCAGACATATACTTGAGTCTTAAATCACGGATCGTTCCGCTGGTATTACCTTTTTCCAGAACTGCTTGGACGGCTGTTTCGGCAAAGCTGTCCGTAACGCTTACACCGCTGTCATCAATCTGAGCAATGGAATTGTCTGCATTCAGATAGACTATAAAGACCAGGTTCATTGCCATTTCTTCAGGGGGACCGCCATCATCATTTTTGATATCCATCTTTCGTCCGATATCCTGCCGTTCGTTCTGCAAAGTACTCTCCAGCACCCGTTTGCTGTCCTCATCATACTTCCGCCGGTTGGAAACATATAGTACACTAAATACAATCAAAAGCACCAGGGTGACCAGTGTCATATTGATCAGTATGAATTTTTTACGTAATTCTTTTATCATGATCCTTCTGCCTCCAGGCGGTAACCTACTTTTCGAATGACCGTAATTCCTGTTTTAGAATTTAAAAAGTGGAATTTTTTCCTTATAAAAGATATATATGCTTCTACATTGTTATCTTCTGCATCTGAATCGGCACCCCATACCTTTGTTATCAACATTTCCTTGGAAATAATGGCAGTTGGATTAGACATTAAAATTTTTAAAATCTCGAATTCTTTATAACTAAGATGGACGGAACGGCCGCTGCACCAAAGGTCATTAGCGGAAAGCTGTAATGTTAAATCTGAAAATGTCAGTTCTTCTAATACTACTTCACCTTGTCTTCGGGATAGTGCCCGAATTCGGGCAAGTAACTCTTCCGGAACAAAAGGTTTGGTCATATAGTCATCGGCACCTTTGTCCAGGCCTATGATCTTATCGCTGGTGTCGTCCCGCGCTGTCAGCATGATGACTGGTGTAGCTATTTTTGCACTGCGCAGCTCTTTTACTATTTCAAAACCATTTTTCCCTGGCAGCATGACATCCAGAACTATAACATCGTATTGACCGCTTAATGCATAATCAAGACCTTCTTTTCCCTCATATGTAACATCAGCCATGTATTTTGCCTCTTTCATAATCTGGCCGAGCGCATCTGCCAGTCTGGTTTCATCTTCTACTATTAATATCCGCACATTTATCCCTACTTTCTTCTTTTGAGCACTCACGGAAAATCTGCATCCAAAAAGTTTCCGTAAGTATTTCTTTTCCATTATATAATGACCTGCTTCATGCTGCAATAATTATAAAAAAGCAACCTGAAAATAACCTGAAAGACTTTTTTAAGGTTAATTTCAGGTTGCTTTTTTATGATAGACGTAACAAAACAACAGCAGACATGCAATCGTGTGGCACCATAAACAACAAAGAAAGCAGGGATATCTATGAAAGCAGTTCAAGAAGTATTCAAACGTTATGAACAAAAATACATGTTGAATCAAATGCAGTATCAAAAACTTCTTACTATATTAAAGCAGCATTTAACCGTCGATGAATATGGAAAACATACTATTTGCAATATCTATTTTGACACACCGGATTATGAACTGATCCGAACTTCACTGACTAAGCCGGTTTATAAGGAAAAATTACGGCTGAGAAGTTATGGCGTTCCGAAAGCATCAGATACGGTTTACCTGGAGCTTAAGAAGAAGTTTGACGGAATCGTCTATAAACGCCGGGTGGGAATGACGCTTAACAGTGCGGTGAATTATCTTTATCATCATCAGTTGCCGAATATGGAGCATCAGATTCTGAATGAAACCGAATGGGTTTTAGATAAATATAATTTGGTTCCGGCGGCTTACATTGCCTATGAGCGGATTGCTTTATCAGGTAACGAGGACCCGAATCTGCGAGTGACTTTTGATTTTAATATTCGCTGCCGGGAGAATCGGCTGAATCTGGAAAAGGATGACTTTTGTGTTACTCTTTTGAAGCCAGGGCAGACGTTGATGGAAGTTAAAATTCCCAATGCGATGCCGGTGTGGATGAGCAAGGCATTTTCCGATCTGGACATATTCCCGGTTTCTTATTCTAAGTATGGCATGTTCTACAAAAATTATTTGATGCAAAACACAACATTTACTGGAGGGATTCATTGTGCTTAATAGTATCTTAACAACAGCCGAAACAAGTCTGACTATTACGGAGTTTTTATTTTGTACCCTTGGTGCATTAGGGATGGGCGTATTGATCGCCTGTGTGCATATGTACCGTAACCGCTACTCGAAAAATTTCATCCTGACGCTGGCACTGCTGCCGGTAATCGTGCAGGCGGTGATCATGCTGGTTAATGGAAATATAGGAACCGGTGTGGCGGTAATGGGTGCATTTAGTCTGGTGCGTTTTCGTTCCGTTCCCGGTAACTCAAGGGAAATTTCAAGTCTCTTTCTGGCCATGGGCGTTGGACTGGCAGCCGGAATGGGGTATCTGGGAATTGGTTTCTTGCTGATTTTAATTATCGGGATCGCTACCTTCTTGTTTGTACTGTTTCCATTTGGACAGATGAGCACAGAAGAAAAGGATTTGAAGATTACCATCCCAGAGAACTTGGATTACAGTGGTTTGTTTGATGAAGTTTTCGAAAAATATACGAAAAATGTGGATCTTATCAAAGTCCGGACAACAAATATGGGCAGTCTTTACGAACTGCATTATCAGATTGAACTAAAAAGTAAAAATATTGAAAAAGCATTTATTGATGATTTACGCTGCCGCAATGGTAATCTGAATATTTCATGCGGAAGAATCGCTTCCGAACGGGAAGAATTGTAAAAACGTACTGATTTGCTATATGTAAACTATGGAATATTGTCAAACGTCAAAATGATCCAATGAGGAGAATTAACTAAACTGGAGGATTAATATTATGAAAAAAAGACGAAAAATTTTGCTCTCACTTTTTGTGAGCATGAGCATATTACTTACCGGTATTGCCGGATGCGGAAGCAACACTTCTGCTACCCAACAGGAAACCACCCAAGAAACTACACAGGATACTTCACAAGCCGGCACAGAAACTACTGCTTCTGACAAAACAGTTACGGAAAATTATGAAATGGTTGAAGTTTCTTATGATGAAGAGGATCTGGATGCAACATGGGATGAGAATGCCGCTACAAAAATCATTTGTTCAGATACACAGGTAACCGTTGATGGTGACGGTGCCACTGAGGCTAATGGCATAATTACGATTTCCAAAGCCGGAACTTATGTATTCAGCGGTACACTTGCAGATGGCCAAATCTGTGTTGAGGCTGGTAAAGAAGAGATGGTCCACATTGTCTTAAACGGAATTACCATCTCCTCTTCAACCAGCGCAGCGATCAATGGTGTGCAGAGTGAAAAAATCATTCTGACACTGGCTGATGGAACTACTAATGAAGTTTCAGATGCATCCGAATATCAATATGCGGATGCTGATACTGACGAACCAAATGCTGCTATTTTCAGTAAAGATGATATCGCGATCAATGGCAGCGGTTCTTTAAAAGTAACCGGCAATTATCAGGATGGTATCCGCAGCAAGGATGATTTGATCATCGTATCTGGTACACTGGATGTTACCGCTAAAGAAGACGGTATTAAAGGTAAGGACCGCATCGTTGTAAAAGATGGAACGATCACTGTAGATGCCGGCCAAGATGGAATGAAATCCAATAATGACACACAGACTGATAAAGGGTACGTTGTCTTAGAAGGCGGAACCTATACAATTGTCTCTGGTAATGATGGCATTCAGGCTGAAACAGTACTTCAAGTTACCGGTGGAACATATAATATTAAAACCGGTGACGGCAGCGCAACTGTCAGTCAAAACCGTCAGGAAACATTACCCGGCAATGGTGGCAATCAAATGCAAACTCTGCCTTCTGATAGTGATGACCAGATACAAACTCCCCCTTCTGATGGCGATGGTCAGATGCAAATTCCCCCTTCTGATGATGGCAGTCAGATACAAACTCCTCCTTCTGACAGTTCCGGGAAGATGCAGACACCACCCGATATGAATCAAGATGCACAACAATCGGGTGAATCAACCAGCCAGAAAGGATTGAAAGGCAGTGCAGCGGTTTTTATTACCGGAGGTAACATTACCATCGATTCTGTTGACGATGCAATTCACAGCAACGGGAATGTAACGGTTACTGACGGTGAATTAAACTTAAGTACCGGCGATGATGGCATCCATGCTGATTCTAATCTTACAATTAACGGCGGCACAATTGATATTGCCAGGAGTTATGAAGGTCTGGAAGGCTTGACAATTGATATCAACGGCGGAACGATCCATCTGGTTGCCAGTGACGACGGGGTAAATGCTGCCGGTGGAAATGACTCATCCGGAAACCAGTTTGGCGGTGATGCATTTGCTGCTAACGAAGATGCGTATATTCGTATTACTGATGGATACCTATATATAGATGCCTCTGGTGACGGTCTGGATTCTAATGGAAATCTATATATCGATGGCGGAACAATTCTGGTAAATGGTCCAACCAGCGGCGGCGATGGAGCCCTTGACTATGACGGCACTGCCGAAATCACCGGCGGAACTGTAATCGCATCCGGAAGCGCTGGTATGGCACAGGGATTTTCAGAAAGCTCTACCCAAAATAGCATGCTGGTATACTATTCAGAAGTTCAGTCAGCTAATACCCTGCTGAATCTTTCCGATGCTGATGGCAATACTATTGTCAGCTTTGCACCATCGAAAGATTATCAAACCGTAGTCATCAGTACTCCGGATTTAAAGAGTAATACCACTTATGCCCTCTCTTCCGGCGGCACTGCAGCCGGTGATGCTGCAGATGGTTATTATGGCAGTCAGACTTATACCAACGGTACAAAATTGTACGATATTACTGTTGAAGGTTCTGTAACTACCGGCGGCGATGCAACCGTCAGCCAGAATAATCGCGGCGAATCCGGTGGATCCGGCGGCAAAGGTGGTGGCATGGGTGAGCGGCCATCCGGTGACTCTAATGGGCAAGGAGGGGAATTCCCCAATCAATCTGATTCCACAGATCAGTCAGAACAGGACACCGGAATCTGACTTATATCCTACCAAAACCCAGCCGCTGTGTGCCAGGAGAGGTGGTGTGGAGTCTGCAAAACCATAGCATGAGCTGCTAAAGATACTTGCCAGGATGGAAGTCGGATTTGCGGGCAAAAGCTTGCTTTCCAAAGCGAGCTTTTGTATCCACTTGAGATGCGTTTTCACCAGAAAACGGATCGAATGTGGATAGTCCCGCAAATCCGGCTCCCCTCCTGGCTAGCATCTTTCAGCGAAATGCTCTGGTTTTGCAGACTCCACACCACCTCTCCTGGCACACAGCGGCGTCCTGGCTGCCAATGTTAAACTATTTTAACTATTTAAATTCACACGGCTGAACTGTTCCGTACATTGTTACTGTTCAGCGGGGTGGGTTATCGCCTAATGAGATTTGAGTTGCATAGCATGCACTTTTAAAATATGCACCCTATCACATGCATTCTATATGACAAATCTACTATACTATGATACAATATGAAAATACTTTAAAATAGTATTATATAAAATTGCAACCCGGTTTTTCACTAAACATCAGTGTGTCATACACTGGCAGGAGGACAAAATATGATATTAAAGGATGTAATGATAGCATTTGACTTTTCCAAACGGAACTATCCGGATACACCACAAGTGAAGGTTGAAATGCCTTCCATACAACGATGATGGGGATCAATAAGCTGGCAAAACATCTATGGGTCCTGTGTTTTGTCCTGGTATTTGGACTTTTTATCCCAACAAGTGTGCAGGCGGCCAACGATTCCATTAATAGTATTGATATCACTGTCTTGCTTATGGATGACGGTTCTGCACAGATTACGCAAGTCTGGGACACTACCCGTGCCAGCGGCACTGAAGGGTATATTCCTCAGACTGGTTTAGGCGATATTGAAATTACTGATTTTGGTGTGACCGATGAAACCGGATCCGTTTATGAAAACATCGGCAGTTGGGATGTTAATGCCTCTTTAGAAGAAAAATCCAATAAGTGCGGAATTAACGAAACCAGTGATGGCATAGAGCTATGTTGGGGAATCGGCAGCTACGGAAACCGTTCTTATACTTTGACTTACACTATGACTAACTTCATTAAGCACTATTCTGACGATACCTTTGGATTTTATTCCCGTTTCATAAACGATGATCTATCCAGTCCGCCCGATCATGTACAGGTCACCATTCAGCGGCCAAATGTAGCGCTGAGTGCTGATAATGCCGGTATCTGGGGCTTTGGTTATATTGGTGATATTAATTTTGTCGACGAAAGTGTAATTGCTAAAAGCACAGAGGCACTTAAGAGTTCCAGCCACGTTACCGTCTTGATGCGTCTGGATTCTGATATTGTTGCAAATGCTGCCGAAAGCGAATATACATTTGAACAAATCGAAAAAATAGCCAAAGACGGAAGTGATTATGATACCGATAAGTCTGATAATACTAGTGAAAAAACAGGATTTTTTGGTTCTCTTGGTACTGCTTTTAGAGTTATTTCTAATTTAGTGAGAGTCTTTGGAACATTAATTTTAATTTTTCTCTTTGGGCTTTTATTTAAGCGCAGAAACTCTTCTGACCATAAAGGGAATGCTCACAAGATAAAGGATAGTGATGTTTCCTATTACCGTGATATCCCTATGAACGGAGAACTGTCTGCCAGTTACTTTGCCTTAGATTATTATAAAAACCTGCCTAATAAGAGCAGTCTTGTCAGTGCCTATTTTCTTCGTTGGATCAAGCTGGGGTATGTCACCCTTGATACCAGAGAAACCAAAGGACTTCTGGGGGTAGGAAAGAAAAAAGAGACTTCTTTGATCATTAACATGAATACCGCCCATCAGATAACCGACCCGGTAGAAAAAAAATTGTTCCGTTTTATGAACGAAGCGGCGGGCAATGATCATGTTCTCCAGGAAAAAGAGCTGAAAAAATGGTCATCCAAACACTACAATACATTATCAGACTGGTTTACTTCGGCAAAAACTGCCGGTAAAAATCTGTTTGATGACAATGGATGGTTATCAACCGAACAACGAACCTCTTTCTTCGGGCTGCATAAATACCAAGTGAAGGACATTAACCCTGAAGGTTATCAACAAAGCTTGAATTTACTTGGCTTTAAGAAATATCTGTTGGATTTTACACTGGTAAATGAGCGGGAAGCCAAAGAAGTTCATCTATGGGATGACTATTTAATCTTTGCTGCTTTATTCGATTGTGCCGATACGGTTGCAAAACAGTTTAAAGAATTGAATCCGAAGTATATTGAATCAAGTGCCTATATGCAAAACGACATGGATTTCTTTATGACTTATATGTTTATCAATTCTATTTCCCGAAGCAGTTACAATGCGATGCGGTCAGCTCAGGCAAGTGCTGAGTCCAGAAGTTCCGGGGGCGGGGGCAGTTCCTCTTTCGGCGGAGGCGGCGGCGGATTCTCCGGCGGCGGCAGCGGCGGGGGATTCCGGTAAATCAATGGTTACTATTCACTCTGTGACCAGCAACCATTGATACGAAATCCAAAAACGCAGAGTAAAGTATTATGACAAAACTTCTATTAATATGGTAGAATAACTGTAGAACCTTTTAAAATCATGAAATAGATCCTATTTCAAAACACAATGTCACACTAGGAGGAAAAATATGATATTAGGAATTATTCTTATTGCTATTGTAGTAATCTTGATTCTTTGGGCAATCAGTGCGCAGCGCTCTTTGGTAAATGCTGATGAGTTATGCTCTAATGCCCTCTCACAAATTGGTGTCCAGCAGAACTCCCGCTGGGATGCTTTAGGCGCTTTAGCTGACCTTACCAGACAGTATTCGGATCACGAGTATCAGACATTGATGGATGTGATCGGCAAACGCCGCTCCATTACCGCCAGCAGTTCTGTGGCTGATGCCAATGCCCAGGAAAACATGCTGACTGAAGCTATGGGGAAAATCATGGCTATCAGTGAAGCTTATCCTGACTTAAAGGCAAATACCATGTATACACAGACTATGGAAAGTGTTAACAAATACGAACAGAACGTCCGTATGAGCAGAATGACCTTTAACGATGCAGTGACGAAATACAACCGGCTGCTCCGCCAGATCCCAACCAGTTTCATCGCCGGAGCTTTTGGATTTTCCAAACGTGACTATCTGGATACGCCACAGGAAAAGACGGAAATGCCGTCTATGAAGAGATAATAGCTTTAAAAAGCAGGCGAAACACTTATTTTATACTGTGTTTCGCCTTAACAATCAGTCTTCTTTCTTTTCTCATAACTGCTCTGGCAGACAATTCCATTAACAGCATTGATATCACAGTTCTGCTCATGGATGATGGCTCCGCCCAAATCACACAAGTAGAGGACGGTCCGGAACTATGCTGGGAGCATCGGAGATGCCTTCCAAAAATATTTCATCCACCTCTTCCCATCGTTCAATCACCTTTACTGACGGCGATAAATCCTGATCCCCGGAATCCGGATTATTGAAACCAATGCACGTCATGCCGGCGCATACTGCAGCTCTGCATCCATTACTGGAATCTTCAAATACGATACATTCTTCTGGTCTCACATTCAATCTGTCAGCTGCCTTCAAGAACACATCCGGCGCAGGCTTGGGATTTTCCACCTTCTCCCCACTGCACAGTACGGTGAAATATTCTTTAATGCCTGCCTTCTCCATTGCTTCATGGATATGTATTTCCGAAGACGAAGAGGCTACTGCCAACGTATATCCACTGTTATATAAACGCTTGACCATTTCAGGAACCCCTTCAATCATCGGATATCCCTTTTCTTCCACGATTTCTTTTTTCACCTCCACAGCTTCCTTTCGAATATCAGAATTTCCCCGATAATCTACGCCATAATTCTGATAAATAATCTCAAGCAAATATTCAGCCGTAGAACCGATACAGGCTTTATACTTATCGTACTCAATAGCTAATCCATGATTCAAAAAAGTTCGCTTCCATACTTCATAATGCAACGGTTCCGTATTGACTAAAACCCCATCCATATCAAATATAACTGTCTTTAACATATAGTGCTCCCTTATTCTAATAGTGTTTTCTCTTTTGCACGTTTAGTATACTTGATTAAATTTTAAAATTCAATGTACACTTTGTAATATATTTCTATTCTACTTACGGCCTACTCTTCTGCAGAAATCTCTAAATTTTCGACATATTTCCGTTCCATCTGATGCCGTCCCTTTCGATTTTCTACCGAGTCAAAAACAATCGAAAAATCATAATCTTCCGGATACAAGTCCTCCGCCTTAACATGCAATTTTACCCGTTTATGATTAATCCAGATTTTCTTATCCGGCATTTGCACCCGCAAGACTCCTTTATCATTAGTACCTACACAGACGATTCCGATCTTTCTCTCAGGATAAACCATAACACTATCACCCATATTGAATCTAGCTGCCTCCGGCTGCTTTTCCTTATATTCCTTCTTCTTTCTAAGCCCTGCCGTGTGCTCCCTTTTCCGCTCCTCGCCTTCTGACAACCCCAGATATTCGAGTTCTTCCGTTCCGTAAGCTGCCATACTGGCCATGCGCAGCATCCCACCAGGCATCCCCAGTTTCTTAGCAATATACAATGCACAGCTTTCACCCGCTTCACCAATCTCAAACTTATAAAGAGGCTTCAACGACTCCCGATCAAATGCCATTCTGGCATTACAAACCCTCTCCGCCTTCACAGCATATGCCTTCACTTCCGGATAATGAGTCGTCGTCAGGAACAAACAGCCGCTTTTTCGCAACTCTTCCAATATCGCCACAGCAATCCCCATCCCTTCAGCCGGATCCGTACCGGAACCAAGTTCATCCATAATCACCAAACTATCTTTCGTTACCTTACGCAATATCGCCAACGTATTATGAATATGGGCAGAAAAGGTAGATAAATTCTCAGTAATGTCCTGCCCATCACCAATATCACAAAGCACCTGATTATGCATTGCCAAATCCGCTTCCTCACAAGGAATATGCAAACCACTCTGCGCCATAAGACTCAAAAGCCCTACTGTTTTAATCGCCACCGTCTTCCCACCAGTATTCGGTCCCGTAATAATAATGCCCGTCATCTCTTCCTTCATCTGAAAGTCCAGTGGTACACATTTATCTTTTTCCAAAAATGGATGACGTCCCCCCTTAATCAAAATTCTTCTTTCCACATTCAATTTTGGAAGAACCCCCTGCATTTCAGCGCTTAGTTTCCCTTTTGCAAATAGAAAATCCAGTTTTTCCATAACTCTGGCATTTTCTCTGAATATCTCACTCTCTACTGCCACCATATCCGTCAGTTCATAAAGAATCCGCCGCTCTTCATTTTCAGCATCTAACTGTAAAAGCATCAATTCCTGGCTCATCTTTGCCACTGCCACCGGCTCGATAAACAGGGTCGCTCCCGTTGCCGATTTGTCGATAACACTACCGCTAATCTTAAACTTATATTCCTTCTTCACCGGCAGGCACATATGCCCATTTCGGTTTACCACAAAGGAGTCAGAAAAGTAACCTTTTTGATTTTTTAACAGTTCTTCCGCTTTACGACGCATCTTATCATCCAGCCGTTCCACCCCGCTACGCAATTCTTTTAACAGTTTACTGGCATAATCATCAACCCTGCTACCCCGTATCTTCACCGCCAGTTCCTCCCGCAAATCAGTCAACGAATCCAAATTCGACTCATAATAAGGCAACCCCAACTCCATTACCTTACACTTGCACAAATAGTCCTTCAACCTCTTTACCGCTGTCAGCATCATACCGATGCGCTCCAGCTCTTCAGCGGTCAGACAGCCCCCCTGCTCTGCTATGTGTAGCAGTTTGTCAATACCGTCCAAAGCCACCAACGGCGGCATTCCCATCTGATCTAATAAACTTCGGGCTTCCGTAGTTTCTTTTAACGCATGAAGCGCCTCATCCTCAACTAAAAAAGGTACCAGACCATCTACCATATTCTTTGCCCTTTTGGTCAGGCATAACTCTTTTAATTTTTCTTTTATCTTATCAAATTCTAATGTTTGAAATGAATGGTTCATTATAGTTCTCCTAATATTTTTATTATTATCCACACTACATTTTAAAAAGCGAAAAAAGGCAGCACCACAAAAGATGGTCCTGCTAAAATTTCGCAAGAAAAATTATGTGCCGCATCTTCTATGGATTCAGAATGGTATCAAAACAAAAGCATCTCCCGATACTTCGTCCAACCATTCCTAAAGTAATTTTCTACCTTATTTCCATAATGATGCAATTAACAAACACACACAACCTTTCATTTCTAATTTTATCTAGTTGTATTATAACCCAAATCAATCTAAAGCACAATACCTAGCCCACACTTCATAGATATTACTGTTTAGTTTAGTTACTCTGTTCACTCCGTGACAAGTAACCGTTGACCCTGATTTTGCATGGATATTAATTATCCTAATGTTTGATAGAATAATAGTTGGCAGGACGGACGCGGCAGAGAAGCATGGTTCAACAAGTAATTTACTAAAAACATATCTTATAATATAACAGAGTTTCCACTA
>Ga0153922_1000756_pt1 | contig 12465 bp, 9 predicted proteins | sample TSNJ006MetaG_FD_104723 | JGI IMG/M metagenome (GOLD analysis project Ga0153922, IMG submission 104723) | Attine ant fungus gardens microbial communities from New Jersey, USA - TSNJ006 MetaG | ecosystem: Host-associated > Fungi > Mycelium > Unclassified | place: USA: New Jersey, Brendon T. Byrne...
CCAGCACCGGTCCGACTTCTCTTAGATCCTTGACCAGGTTCTCCTTGGATTGGTTGACCGCATCGACGGCGAGAGCGCTGAATCTGCCGAACGCGTCGACGGCCTCGACGAAGGTGTCGCGCTCTTTGTTGAGCACCGCGAGCGCGTCCGGGATGGTCTTGATCGCCCGGTCCAGGACGGGCTGCTGCTGGGCGAACTGCCCGACCAGGTTGTTCAGGCTCTCCGAGGCCGCGATGATGTCGCCCTTCTGGTCGTTGAGGTACGCGGTGAACTTGTCCAGCTGCTCGATCAGGCTTCGCAGGTCTTTCTCGCGGCCCCGGAACGCGGTGCTGAACGCCGCGGTGATGTCCTGGATCTGTCCCAGCCCGCCGCCGTTGAGCACCAGCGACAACGCCGCCAGCGTCTGCTCGGCCGTCGGGTAGGAACCGCTGCGCGACAGCGGAATGAGCGACCCGTTGTGCAGCTTGCCTTGCGGTGGCTCGTCTTTCGGCGGCGCGAGCTCGACGTGCAGCGAACCCAGGACTGTGGTCTGGCCGAGCTTGATGGTCGCATTGGCGGGCAGATCGACGTCGCGATTAAGGCTCATGGTCACCAACGCATGCCAGTCCTGGCGCTGGATGTTCGTCACCGTGCCGACCTCCACGTCTCCCACCCGCACCCGGGAGTTCTGTTGCAGGTTCATCACATCGGACATCTGCGCCTTGACCTCGAAGGAGCCCGGGCCGCGGCCCTGTGTGCCAGGCAGTGGCAAAGAATTCAGCCCCTTCCAGCCACAGCCGGACAACGCGGCCAAGACCGCGACCATCACCAGGTACACCGCTGCGCGGCGGCTGGTTTTCATGAGCCACCTCCAGGGGGCACCATCATGCCGGACAGGCCGGCCGCCGGGTTGGTCGAGACCGTGGGCCCGGGGGGCGGTCCTTGTCCGGCCATTGGGGGGCTCGGGTTGGCCGGCGCAGGTGCTTCTGCCGCCAGTGGGACACTCGGGTTCGCCGGCGGAGGTGCTTCTGCGGCCAGTGGGAGAGTCGGGTTCACCGGCGCCGGCGCCTCGGCAGGCAGCGGCGCCTCGGCAGCCAGCGGCGCCTGCGGCGGTGCTGGCGACCCGGGCGGTCCCGGCGGAACATAATCGGGCCGCATCCAGTCCTCGCTGTAGCTGACCTCATTGGGGCGGGCCATCGGGCCGACGAAGGGGTTCAGGCCCAGTGGCGGGAAGTTGTACTGGCGGTTCTTCACGATCGGTGCCAGGTACTGCACGCACAGTTTCGACGCTTGCGCCGAGGCCAGGTGGGAGGCGGCCTGCACCGCTCCGCAGATGAAGCTGATTGTGTTGTCGAAGTTGTTGACGGCGAGGGCGCCGGTCAACGCCCCGTTGGCGGGTTGAAAGATGTTGAGGAAGTTAGCAAACGTCGTCGGGGCGATGTGCAGCGTCTGCTTGATGTCATCGAGGCTCTGGACCAGCGCGGTGGTGATCGACGCGAGTTTGTCGGACGCAGTGCCGATCGCCTCGCGGTTGTCTGCGAAAAAGCTCTGCACGTCGCCGACCACCGAGTTGAGGTCCTCGACCGCCTGACCGACCTTGTTCGGGTCATCGGCTAGCAGCGACGTCACCGCGGCGAGGTTGCGGTTGAGCTGCTCGAGCAGATCCGAGCTGTCGTGGAGTGCCGTCACCAGCGTCGACAGGTTCTTGAACGTGCCGAAGATGTCCTTGCTGTGGTCGGCGAGCGCGGATATCGCCTGCGACAACTTGATGACGGTGTCGCGGATGTTGGCGCCTTGCCCGCGCAGGTTGTCGGCGGCGGTGTTGATCAGATCACCCAGCGTGCTCACCCCGCCCGGCTTGGTGGGCTTGAGCAGTTCGGTCAGCTTCTGAAGCTGGGCCCGGATGTCATCCCACTCGACCGGCACCGCAGTGCGATCCTTCGGGATGACGGCGCCGTCCCGCATCGCGGGCCCGCCCGTGTAGACGGGCGTGAGCTGGATGATCCGACCGGTAACCAGTTGCGGAGACAGAATTGCGGCCTTCGCATCGGCCGGCACTTTGTACTTGTTGTCGAACCAGAACGTAATTTTGACGCGTTCGGGCTGGGGTTCGATCTTGTCGACCTTGCCCACCGGCACACCCAGGATGCGCACGTCGTCGCCGCGGAAGAGGCCGGTGCTGTTGTCGAAGTAGGCGATCACCCTCGTTCGGGAAACCTCACGGGAGGCGCGCACACCGACGAAAATCGACGCGACCATCACCAGGGCCAGGAGGATCGCCAGTATCAGACGCGGCCTGCCCATCACGGTTGGCCTCCCGTCGGTTGCATGGGCGGCACCTCACCCGGTGCCGGCACGTAGACCGGCGAGGGCGTCGGTTCCGGTACCGAGGCGATCTCGGGCGGCGACGGTGCGGGCGGCCCCGGCGGCGGGCCACCGGGCGGCGGGGCCGGCAGCGGCGGCCGGTAGGGGTAGCAGCCGGCGACGGGCTGGAAACAACCACTACGGTCGCCCGGGTTGCCGGTGATCGCGTCGGGCAGTGTCAGGTTTGGCGTGCCGCCCTGGCCGGTCCGCGGGTACGGGACCGGCAACGCCGGGGTCCCTGGCTGGCCGGTCTGCGGTTCGGTCCGCTGCGACGGCAGCAATGTCGCCGGATCCAATCCCAGATCGGAGAATGCGGCATCGACGAAGGGCTGGACGAATTGCCCGGGAAGCAGGTTCACGACGTATGCCTTGAAGAACGGACCCGAGGAGACAGATTCACCAAGCGCCAAGGCGTAGCTGTTGAGCCGTTTGATGGCGTCCTGCAGTCGTTCCTTACGGTTGTCGACGATCGCCAGCACCCCGTTTAGTTTGTCCAGGGCCGGTCGCAGCTGTTGCCGGTTGTCGGCGATGAATCCCTTGAGTTGTTGCGTCAGCGCGGAGAGGTTGTACCAGATCTGGTCCAAGGCGTCACTTTGCGCGCGCAGTTGTGCCAGTAGCGCATTCGTGTCATGTACCAGGCTGACGACCTGGTCGACGCGCTTGGCCAGCACTCCGGTCGCCTTGGCGGCGTTGTCGAGCAGGGTGCGGAGGTTGGCATCGCGCTCGTTGAGGGTCTGCGAAAACCGGGCCACGCCTTGCACTGCGTTCTTCAGATCCGGCGGAGTGTTGGTAAAGGTGTATGCCAGGGTGGACAGCGAGTCCGACAGCTGGCCGGTGTTCAGCCCGCTGATCGTGTTGGCCAAGTCGCCGAGGGCGTCGGGCAGTTGGTATGGCGACACCGTCCGGTCGATGGGGATGGTGCCGGTGAGGTCGCCCTCACCGCGAGGTAAAACGTCGAGGATCTTGGTGCCGAGAAGGCTCTTCGTCTTGATCGTGGCCTCGGTGCGCTCACCCAGGTGGACGCTCTTGTCGATTTTGAACTTGACGAGCACGCGCGGACCGTCGAGTTCGATATCGGACACCTTGCCGACGGTGAATCCGGAGACTTCGACACCCGCACCGTTGTACAGCCCGCCGGCGTCGGCGAAGTAGGCCGAGTAGTCGTGGCCCGGGTTGAGGAAGGGCACCTTCTGGAAATTCAGCGCGACAACCGTGATCGCAACGACCAGCCCCACGCCGACGGCGCCGATGATCATGGGGTTGCGCTCAGAAAACGCTTTCATTTCGGCGCGCACCGCCCCGTGCTCTGGCCGGCGATCTTGACGTACGTGGGCTGGCCGCCCTTCCCGTTGAGCTTGAGCACGACGTCGCAGATGTAGAAGCTGAAGAAGTCGCCGTACATCCCCTGACGGCCCAGTTCCCTGTACTTGTCCGGCAGCTGATTGAGCAAATTGTCGAAGTAATCGTGGTCGGCCACCACGATGCCGGCGACCCGGTCGGTTTGACGAACCACGTTCTGGAAGGGCGCGCGGGCCTGCGAGAGCAAGTCGGCGATTGAACCGGCAGCGGCGTTGGTGTAGGCCAACGCGTTGGAGATCTCGGTCCTGTGTGCCGCCAACCCATGGACCAGCTCCGACAACGACGTCACCGCCTTGTCGAGCCTGTCGCTTTGGCCTCCCAGCGACCCCAACACCACGTTGAGGTTGTCGATGACCTCCCCGATCAGTTGGTCGCGGTCGGCCAGGGTGTTAGTCACCGCCGCCGCCTGGTCCAGAAACGACCCGACGGTGGGGCCTTGACCCTGAAACGCCTCGATCAGCTGTCCGCTGAGCTCGTTGACTTTTTCGGGGTCCAGCGCACGAAACAGTGGCCGGAACCCGCCGAGCAAAGCATCCAGATCCAACGCGGGTTCCGTACGAGCCACAGGAATCGTTTGACCTGGCTTGAGCGTGGTGAGCGGCCCGGTGCCTTCCTCAAGGGCCATGAAGCGCCCGCCGACCAGGTTGTCGTAGCGGATCACAGCCCGGGTTCCCTCGGTGAGGACGACGGATGCGTCGGTGGAGAAATCGACTCGGACCGTCGCGTCCCGGTTGACGGAGATCTTCTTAACCTGGCCGACCTCGACCCCCGCGATCCGGACGAACTGGCCGGTCTTCAGACCGGAGACGTTGGTGAACTCGGCGGCGTAGATGTTGCCTTGGCCAAACCGGAAATTGGCGAAGATCGCCAGCAACGCGAACGTGCCCAAAACGCAGACCGTCAGGAAGACGGCCAGGCGCCAGGCGGCGCCTCGCAGGTTACCCATGCTTCCCTCCTATCTGCCGGTCGCATCGATCGTGGACGGTCACGGTTTCGGTACCACCTCGCCGGTCGTGTTGGGGAATGCCGGCCCCGGGCCGGGCGGTCCCGGCGGCACGCCCGGCCACAGCGGCACCCCGCCCGGGCCGTACAGCGGCGCGCCGTAGGCCGGCGCCCCGGGATAGGGCTGGAGCCCGACAGCCGGCCCGGGGGTGCATGTCCGGCTGTCGGCCGGCAGCGGTCGGCCGGCAGTCACTGGGAAGAAGTTGACAAAGCACGGGTATCCGATGCCGGGGTTGGGCCGCACATCGGTGCCGGTTCCCCAACCGGTGTCGGTGACGAGATATCGCACCGGGAAGTTCTTCGAAGCATCCGGTAGCGACCCGCACCCTGGCTTTCCGCCCGGTCCCCCCTTTGCCGCGACAACTGGCAGATTGTCGGGGAACATGTACTGGTCCTTGCCGAACAGCAGGCCGACGTCCAAAGTGAGAGACCGGCCGTTGCCGCCGCCAAACGTGTAATAGGCGCCGTTGTTGAGGGACCACGTCGCGCCCTGAAACAAACACGCGTACTCGGGGCTGTACTTGTCCAGCAGGTTAATCGTCGGCTCAAGAGTGTTGATGGCTGCGATGAGCTTGTCTTTGCTCGTGGCGAGCAGGTTGGTTCCTGCGTTCCCGAAGCCCGCGATGTTGACCAGCAAATTGTCCAGCTGGGTTGACTCATTCGCGACAGTGGTGCTGGTGGTGCTGCCGGCGTTCAGGACGGTCAGGATGTTCTGGGCGGCCGCGCTGTAGGTGTCGTTGAAGTTCTTGAACGCGCGCCAGTCCTGGCGGATGGTGTCGGTGCGGGGGTTGACCGCCAGCAACACCTGGTTGAGATCGGTGGTCGCCTCGCCTATCCGTTCACCTTGCCCGCGCACCGAGTCGGCCACCGCGGTCAGCACCGCGTTCAGCTTCGCCGGATCGATCATCTTGAGCAGGTCCACCAGGTTTTCGAAGACCGTGTTGACCTCGGTGGTGACATTCGTCGAATGCAGCACCGCGCCGGCGGCGAGCCGCGCGGGACTCGGGTTCTTGGGATAGATCAAGTCGACGAACTTGGCGCCGAACGCCGTGGTGGCCTGGATTTGTGCCTGCACATTGGCCGGGATGTAACGGGTCTGATCAGGGTAGATCTCAAGCTTCAAAGTCACGTTGTTCTTGCCCGCGTTGATCGCGGCGACCCGACCGACCTGGACGCCACGCATCTTGACCTTGGCGTTGGTCTCCATCACCAGACCCGAACGATCCGATGTCAGCGTCACCGGCACGTAGGAGTTGAACGAGCCGGCGAACAACGACGCCGTCACGTAGAAGAACACGCAGACCGCGACGAACAGGATCAGAGTCCACCAGCCGGGGTGGATGCGGTGTTCTCCTGGCCTTCCTTCCATATCCCCTACCCCGCCAGGTTGAAGTGGCCGGACTGCCCGTAGATGGCCAGTGAGATCATCGCGATCTCAACCGCCGCGATAACCATCGAGGTACGCACCGCCCGACCGACGGCCTCGCCGACTCCGGCCGGCCCACCGCTCGCGGTGAACCCGTAGAAGGTGTGCACGAGCATGATGACGAGCGTCATCGCTACAGACTGGAAGAACGACCAGATCAGATCGGTGGGATTGAGGAAGGTGTTGAAGTAATGGTCGTAGACGCCGGACCCCTGGCCGTAGATGGCGGTGGTGCCGATGCGGGCGGCCAGGAAGGCCATCATGACTGCGATGCAGTACAGCGGGATCACGACGACCACGCCGGCGATGACACGGGTGGACGCGAGGTAGGTGATGCTGCGGATGCCGATCACCTCGAGGGCGTCGATCTCCTCGTTGATCCGCATCGCACCCAGCTGAGCAGTGGCGCCGGCGCCGATGGTTGCCGACAACGCGACTGATGTGGTTCCCGGCACGATGAGCCGGACATTGAAGAACGCCGACGCGAACCCGGTCAGGGCTTCCGCACCGAGGGACGCCAGCTGGTTATAGCCCTGAACGGCCACCAGGGCACCGGTCGTCATCGTGAGGAAGCCAACGATTGCGACGGTTCCGCCGACGATCGCCAGCGCCCCGGTACCCAGCCCCATCGCCGCGATGAGCCGGTACACCTCGGTGCGGTAGTGGATGAGGGCATCGGGAATCAAGCCGAGTGTCCTGGTATAGAACTGTGTCTGGTTTCCGATGCGCAGCCACTCGCCGACCACGCTCTTCCTCACGCGCATCAGCCGCGGATGCAGCCTGCTGGGAACGGCTTCGGTCATCGGGTCACCTCACTGGACCGTGAACTGGATGCCGACGGCCGTCACGAGGACGTTGATCGCGAACAGCACCATGAACGTGAACACGACGGTCTCGTTAACCGCATTGCCGACACCCGCCGGACCTCCCCCGACCGAGATGCCCTTGTAGCAGGCGATCAGGCCTGCCGCCGTCCCGAACAGCGCCGCCTTGACCACGGAAACCAAGACGTCGGCCATGCCGGTCAGCGTCGTCAGGCCCGCGGCGAACGCACCCGCCGCGATGTGCTGGACGTTTACCGCAAACAGGAACGCGCCGCCGAGGCCGACGAGGATCACTGTCGAGGAGAGGGCTATGGACACCGTGGCGGCCGCTAGCACGCGGGGAACCACCAGCGTTTGGATGGGGTTGATGCCCATCACCCGCAGCGCGTCGATTTCGTCGCGGATGGTCCGCGCCCCGAGGTCCGCGCACATGGCGGTGGCGCCCGCGCCCGAAACCACCAGCACCGTGACGATCGGGCCGATCTGGTTCACGGTGCCGATCGCGGCGCCTGTCCCGGCGAGATCTGACGCACCGAACTCGGTCAGCAGGATGTTGAACGTGAAGACCAGCAAGATCGAATACGGCATCGTCAGCAGCAGCGCCGGCAAGACCGACACCCTTGCCACGAACCAGGTCTGGAGAACGTATTCCTTCCAGGCGAATGGCGGCTTGCCCATCACTATGAAGGTGTCCAGCGACATCGCGAAGAAACCGCCCATTGCGCGGAACGGCTTCGCCGCGGATAACGTAGCCATCAGTGCCTTTGCCCCCACCTCGCGTTGATGACGCCCACTTCGTTGGTGATGGGTACTGTAGCGCCAATTCGCGGTTGTAGCGCTCTGTTGGTCCTTTTCGTCTCATTAACCCATGTGCGGCCCAAGTCTTGCCCCGCGACCAGACCGCGCTGCGATGCGCTCGCGCGTTTAGTCAGGGCAAGGACGACTCGAGCCGCGGCCAGATGCGGGCAAACGCGGACAGCCGACGGCATGGCGGAACGCTATCTAGGCGATCAGCACATGACTGCTCCACCACGAGGGATTATGAGTCCCTCGTCGGAGTCATCCGTATCCGCAAACCGGACTGGGGATTTGCTGCGTACTATCCGTACCATTGCGGTACTGTCCGTGCCATTGCGTGTTTTGACGGTCGCGTCAACCGCATTTACCGCACGGTAATTCGGCCTCGACTTCACACCTCATTCATCTGGGAGACTTGCTCTGCGGCGCCGTACAGCGCCGGCTGCGATATGAAGGAGGCCTGCGCGTGCAACGTCGCGAGCCTGCGCTGCGGTCCTCCCGCGCCGAACGGGTCGCCGCCGATCTGGAACACGAGATCCTCAGTGCCCGCCTGCCGGTCGGAGCTCACCTGGGCCGCCGCTCGGAGATCATGGACCGGTTCGGCATCAGCCCGACCGTGATGAATGAAACGCTTCGCATCTTGCGCGATCGCGATCTGGTGACGGTGCGCCCGGGGCCGGGTGGCGGAATCACGGTGGCCAGCGCGCCCGCGCAAGTTCGGGTGGGGGTGCTGGACCTGTCGTTTCAGCCGTCCACCCCCCATCCCCTCGACCTGTTCGAAGCCCGGTTGTACCTCGAATTCGGGATGACGAAGGCGGCGTTCGAGCGGGCAACCGCCGACGACATCACCGCGATGCGGTCGGCGATGGTCGCCATGCGGGCCAGCACCGATGCGGCGCAGTTCTTCGACGCCGTACTCGTCTTCCACGGCGTCGTTGCCGCCGCCGCCCACATCCCTGTCCTGGAGGGGATGCACCAGCTCGTCGTGACCAGCATCAAGGCAGTGCTGAGCCGGGTGGTGTTCGTCCACGATCATGAACCCCTGCTGGCAAGAAGCCTCGACGTCCACGACGACATCGTGGCCGCGATCGCGCTGCACGATCAACGGTCGTTCGTCGACGCGATCAACCGCCACGATCAGGACCTGATCCGCGCCGACGACCCGGATCGCACGCCGAACACCCCGCAACAGCCATGAGAATTGTGCATATACATCTTGTATTGTGCATCCACAATAGCTACCGTCGGAAGCCATCAACGCTCACCGATCCACTTCCACGGGCCTCGTCGATGTCCACACTCATGCCATCGACGATGACCTGCCGGATCTGAGCCGGTCCTATCCGAACGACGCCTGGCCGGGCATCGACCGCACCAGCGACACCGGTGCGCGCCTGACGTTCGGTGGCCACGTTTACCGCGAAATCGATCACCGGTGTTGGTCACCGCACGCCCGGCTCGTCGACATGGATCGCGATGGTGTTGCCGTGCAGGTGCTTTCGCCGATCCCGGTGACATTCTGCTACCGGGCGTCCGCAGCCGGCGCAGCCGAGCTGGCCTCAGCGCAGAACGAGTTCTTCGCCCGGATCACCCACCAATACCCGACCCGCTTCGCTGCCCTCGGCGCCGCAGCCCTGCAGGACCCCGACCGGGCCGTCGACGAGCTACGTCGGTGCATGCGCCGGGACGGATTTCTCGGCGTCGAGATCGGCACGCAGGTCGATGGCACCGAGCTGGCCGATCCCAGCCTGGACCGGTTCTTTGCGGTCGCGCACGAACTCGGCGCCCTGATCCTGGTCCACCCCAGCGACCAGGATCTGCCGCCCCGCGTGACGGGACTGGGACTTGGCTTCGGCGCGGGGATGCCCATCGAAACCGCACTGGCCGCGGCGACGCTGATCGCCGGTGGTGCACTCTCTCGACGACCCGGCGTGCGAATCTGCCTGGCGCACGGCGGCGGCGCCCTGCCGGCGATGATCGGTCGGCTCGACAAGGCAGCGATGATGGCCGGCGCCACCGCCGACTCCCCCGACCTGCCGAGCCGCCTGGCCGCCCGGTTCTGGTGCGACTCACTGACATACAGCCGCGAACCGCTGGACGCAGCAGTCCAGGCATTCGGCCGCGACCACGTCGTTTTCGGCTCCGACTACCCGTTCCCGGCGATGCCCGACCCGATCGACGACGTCGTGTCCGACCTGCCCGCGGATCTGCATCGCAAAATCTTTCGCACCAATCTGGAGGATCACCCATGGCGCACTTCCTTGGTCTGGGCCTGACCCACTATCCGCTGCTGGCCGGTACCGACGAACACCTGGCGGACCTGTTGCGCTGGACGCTGGCCGATCCCGACATACCGGCCGGGGCCAAAGACCCCGCCGGCTGGCCGGCGCCGATGCGCGCCGAGTGGGGCACCGACGGCGGTGTGGCGTCTGCGGCGCATCATCGAAAGCTGCTGGTGGAGAATCTGGCCCGATGCCGCGACGCGCTCGACGAGTTCGGCCCCGATGTCGTGGTGGTGTGGGGCGACGACCAGTACGAGAACTTCCGCGAAGAGGTCGTGCCGCCGTTCTGCGTGCTCGCCTACGGCGACGTCGAGGTCTGTCCCTTCGAGCTGATGAGCCGCCGCGGCAGCCCGAACGCCTGGGGGCTGCCCGACGACATGACGATCACTCTGCACGGCGACGCCGAGGGGGCACGTCGGCTCGCGGACGAGCTGATCCGCCGAGGATTCGACATCGCCTATTCCTACCAAAAGCGCAGCGACGCACCGTTTCCGCATGCGATCGTCAACACGCAGCTGTTCCTGGACTATCCCGAGGCAGGGTCGCGCTTCGACTACCGGATCATCCCCATCACCGTCAATTGCTATGGGCAGCATGCGATCGCCCGCCGGGGCGGCCTGGCACGGTTCGCCGACATCGCCGACGAACGGCTCGACCCGTCAGGACCCACGCCCGCCCGCTGCTTCGCGCTCGGTCGCGCGGTCGCGCAGGCGTTCCGCAACACCGACCTTCGGGTGGCGCTGGTGGCGTCGTCGAGTTGGTCGCACGCGTTTTTGACCGACAAGACGTGGCACATCACCCCCGACACCGCCGCCGACCGCCGGCTGTATCAGCTGTTCGTCGACCACGACTACGCGACCTGGCAGGCCACACCCAGCCGGGACATCGTCGACTCCGGTCAGCACGAAATGCTCAACTGGTTCTGCCTGACCGGCGCGGTCGACGAACTCGGCCTGCACCTCGCGTGGTCAGAACTCGTCACCACCGATGTCTTCAACTCCAACAAGTGTTTTGCCGTATTCTGCGACCGCGGACGCGAGGAGCGATACAACAGACCGCGGACGCGAGGAGCGATACAACAAAGGAGACCCGCGGTGACGACGATCGTCGTCGAAGACACCGCGGCCCAACGGTTCCGGGTCCACCGCTCCGCGATGACGTCACCGCGCATCCACCGAGCCGAGATCGAGCGGATCTTCGCCAAGTCGTGGCTGTACGTCGGCCACGAATCGGAGATCCCCAACCCGGGCGACTTCGTCCGTCGGCCGGTCGGCGGGCGCCCGGTGTTCATGGTTCGCGGGGTGGAGACCGGCAACGTCAACGTGTTCCACAACAGCTGCACGCACCGCGGAGCGCTGGTGTGCCGACAGGACTCCGGTCACTCCAAAGTATTCCAGTGCTTCTATCACGCCTGGACGTTCGACTCGGAAGGTCGGCTCAAGGGCGTGCCGGACCGTGACGCGTACAGCGGCGGGGTGAAATTCGACGAGTTGGGCCTCAAGCGGGTGGAGCGAGCGGAGTCCTACCGGGGTTTCGTGTTCGCAAGCTTCGACCCCGACATCGCCGACCTGCCCGCCTATCTCGCGGGCGCCAAAGACTACCTCGATCTCGTCATCGACGGCTGCGGCGGCTCGGTCGAGATCGTGCGCGGCACCAACCAGTACAGCTTCGGCGCGAACTGGAAGCTGCTCGTGGAGAACAGCATCGACGGCTACCACGCCGAGTCGACTCACGACACCTATTTCAAATACCTGGTGTCGATCGGCACCGACCTACGCGGCGGCGTCAGCGGCCGGGCGGTCGACCTCGGCAACGGCCACGCGGTGATCGAGTACACCGCCCCGTGGGGACGCCCGGTGGCCAAGTGGGAGCCGCTTTTCGGTGAGGACGCCCGGACCGAAATCGACCGGCTGCGAGCGGATCTCGTCACCCGGCATGGCGAGCAGCGAGCACAGGCCATGGCCGAAGTGAACCGCAACATGCTGATCTACCCGAACCTGATCATCAACGACATCATGGCCGTGACGGTGCGCACCTTCTATCCGCCCGCGCCCGACGCCGTCGATGTCACCGCCTGGGAACTGGCGCCCGCCGACGAGCTGCCGACGCTGCGCCAGCGGCGGCTCGACAGCTTCCTGACGTTCCTCGGGCCGGGCGGCTTCGCCACCCCCGACGACCTCGAGGCGTTGGAGTCGTGCCAGCAGGGCTTTGCCAGCGGAGGAGTCGCATGGAATGACATCTCCCGAGGCATGGGCCGCGCCCCGAAGGCCAACGACGAGGAGCAGATGCGCGCTTTCTGGCGGCGCTGGCAGCACCAGATGGCCGAGGCCGCGGACCTGGCCGGTGCCCAATGACCACAGCGGCCCGGCAGCACATCGAGGACTTCCTCTACACGGAGGCCGCATTGCTGGACGCGTGGCGACTTGACGAC
>Ga0153922_1000758_pt1 | contig 12452 bp, 13 predicted proteins | sample TSNJ006MetaG_FD_104723 | JGI IMG/M metagenome (GOLD analysis project Ga0153922, IMG submission 104723) | Attine ant fungus gardens microbial communities from New Jersey, USA - TSNJ006 MetaG | ecosystem: Host-associated > Fungi > Mycelium > Unclassified | place: USA: New Jersey, Brendon T. Byrne...
CCCGGGCCGAAGCCGGCACCGAACGGGCCGCCCGAGCGGGCGAAGGCCTGGCCCTTGAGGACGTCCCTCATTTCGCGCCGGGCTTCCCTGCGGGCATGGTGCAGGGCGCGACGGCTGTGCGGGTCGAAGAGGCCGAAACCGAACCCTTCGTGGTCGGGGTCCTCATGCGGGCCCTCGAATGGTTGACTCATGTGTGTCTCGTTTCTCGTTTCTGGTCGCTGGACGCGGACCGCGTCTCGATGCATTGACGATATATCGAAAACTATCGTGATGCAACGTTAGGGCCTTGGTGATCCGCATCACAATCGTTCGATGTCACGAATCGTTCTGCTGGATGCGTCTCACGCGTGTCTGTGAGCACACGTGAAAGGCGGGGCCATGAAAGAGATCGAATCTATTGCGTGGATCGCTTCTCGAGTTCTGCCAGCACCCAGCTCGCCCACTCCGACTGCATCCGGTTGAACCGCAGTCCGTTCTCCAATGCGGCGCGGGCGAAGAACGCCTCGTCGCGTGACCACCCGTGCCCGTCGCGGATCTGCTCATACCGCTTCAGCTCGCTGTCGGCGTGTGCTCGCACGGCCTCCAGGTATGCGCGGGCCTGCGCTTCGGGCAGCTCGTTGAGAAGGAAGACGCGCAGCAGCTGAGCGCTGCGAAATACAGGGTCATCCTGCGGCGACGTCATCCAGCGGTGCAGTTCGGCGCGCCCGGCGTCGGTGATCGCGTACTCCTTGCGACCACGCGGACCGACGTCTGCCACTTCGATGAGACCCGAGTCGGCCAGCTTGTTCAGTTCCCCGTACAGCTGGCTCTGGGTCGCGGGCCATACGTTGGCCATCGACGCCTCGAACACTTTGAGCAGGTCGTATCCGCTCGCAGGCCCGCGCGAGATCAGGCCGAGCGCGGACTGTCGGAGACTCACCGGAGCATCGTCAATATCGACATGTCATCAATGGAATGTCTACATGGGAGTGAGACTAATGACCGAGGCAGCAGAAACCGTCGTCCCGTTCTTCCGCAGGGGCAACTACGCGCCGGTGGCCGATGAGCTGACCGCGTTCGACCTCCCCGTGGAGGGCACCATTCCGCCCGAGCTCAACGGGTGGTATCTGCGCAACGGCCCGAACCCGCGGCAGGCGACGTCGCACTGGTTCACCGGCGACGGCATGATTCACGGCGTGCGGCTGGAGAACGGCAGGGCCGCGTGGTATCGCAACCGCTGGGTTCGCACCGAGAGCTTCGAGAGCCCGTTTCCCGTCTATAACTCTGACGGCACCCGCAATCTGCATTCCAGCGTCGCCAACACCCACGTGATCAACCATGCCGGCAAGACACTCGCGCTGGTGGAGTCGTCGCTGCCGTACGAGATCAGCAACGATCTGCAGACCATCGGTGCCTATGACTTCGGCGGCAGACTTGTTGACTCGATGACCGCCCATCCGAAGATCTGCCCGACCACGAACGAGTTGCACTTCTTCGGCTATGGCAGCATCTTCGCGCCGCACGTCACGTATCACCGCGTCGATGCCAATGGGGAGTTGACGATCAACCGGCCGGTGGATGTGCCCGGGCTGACGATGATGCACGACTTCGCGCTGACGGCCAGCCACGTGATCTTCATGGATCTGCCGATGGTGTTCAAGGTCGACATCGCGACCAATGGCCAACACGACATGCCGTACCGCTGGGACGACGATTACGGCGCTCGGCTCGGCGTGCTGCGTCGTGACGATCCGTTCGGTGCGATCCGCTGGTTCGACATCGACCCGTGCTATGTCTTCCATGTCGCCAATGCGTATGATGTCGGCAATTCTATTGTGCTGCAGTCAGTTCGGTACCCGGAGCTGTGGCGTGACACCGGGGATTTCGAGGTTGACGGGGTGATGTGGCGCTGGACCATCGATCTTGGGACCGGCACCGTCGACGAGCGCCAACTCGACGACCGCAGCGTGGAATTCCCGCGAATCGACGACCGGTTGGCCGGCCTGCCTGCGCGCTATGCGATCGCGGTCGGCGACCGCAGCCTGATCCGGTACGACTTGGACCGTCATGCGGCCGACGAGCACCGCTTCGCCAGTGGCGCTCCGGGTGAGGCGGTGTTTGCGGCGGCTGACCCGATGGGCGACGAGCGGTCGGGCTGGTACCTGACGTACGTCTACGACGAGATTCGAGACGGCAGTGACCTCGTCATCCTCGACGCGACCGACATCACGGCCGAACCCGTTGCGCGCGTGCGCCTTCCACAGCGCGTGCCGCACGGCTTCCACGGCAACTGGATCACCGACTGAGGGGGCTAGCCGGGCGGCGCGAATCCGCCCGGCTCGGGCCCAACCTGCGGTGGCGCTTGCGGTGACGGGGGTTGGGGCATCGGCGGGTGTTGGGGCATCGGCGGTGGCGGGCCTGCCGGCTGCGCGGGACGCAGGCGCATCAGCTCGCGGCGATGCCGCTCCGCCAACACCGCGGCAAGCACGTATTGCGGCGGCACGCCAGGCGGTGGGGGTGGGGCGATCTGCGCCACCACCTCGCCGGTGATCCGGTGCGCCATCTGGTCACGCACCTGGGGATTCAACTGCGTTTGACGGGAAAGGAATTGGCGAGCCATCTGCGCCGTCTCCGGGCGCAGGCCGGACAGTTGCAGCGACGACGCCCACCACGCCAGTGCGGGGGGCATCACCGGCGGCGGCTCCAGTTTCGGCCCGCGCTCGCTGATCACCACCGTGCCGGCGAACACGTCGCCGATCCGCTTGCCCTTCGACGAGAGCAGGCTGCAGATCACCGCCGGCCCGCCGAAAAATATCCAGATTTCCACTACCGCGGCCAGCGCCCGAAACAGCGCCTGGCGGAACCGTTCTGGGCCGCCGTCGTCGGACACCACCCGCAGGCCCATCGCCATCTTGCCGAGCGACCGGCCCCGGGTCGCGGTCTCGAAGATCACCGGATAGCCCAGCAACACCAGCACCGTGAAGATGACCACAAACGCGGCGACCAGTGCGTCGTCGAGGTCGGGCTGCGCGGCAAGGGCCAAAATGATACCGAGGATGTAACAGACGAACATCACCCCGACGTCGATCATCGCGCTGAGGGCCCGCACCGGCAGTTGTGCGATCTGCACCTCGACGACCACCGCATCGCCGGTCACCACGTCGGCCATAACGCCGAAGGCTACCGCTAGACACGCCGGGCCATAGACTCGCCGAGGTGGATGTCGATGCGTTCGTGCTGGCACACCGGCCAACGTGGGACCGGCTAGATGGCCTGATCAAGCGTCGGCGACATCTGTCAGGCGCGGAGATCGACGAGCTGGTCGAGCTCTACCAGAGGGTCTCGACGCACCTATCGATGGTGCGTTCGGCGTCATCGGATTCCGTGTTGGTCGGACGGTTGTCGAGCCTGGTGGCGCGGGCTCGTTCGGCGGTGACCGGCGCGCACGCGCCGCTGTGGAGCGAGTTCGTGCGGTTCTGGACGGTGGCCTTTCCGGTGGTGGCGTACCGGACGTGGCGATGGTGGCTGGCCACGGCAATAGCGTTCATCCTGGTGGCCGCGGCGATCGGGTTCTGGGTCGCGGGCAGTCCGGAGGTTCGGGCGGCGATCGGCACCCCGGCAGAGATCGATCAAATGGTCAACCACAGCTTCGCCTCGTATTACAGTGCGCATCCCGCGGGTTCGTTCGCGCTACAGGTCTGGACGAACAACGCCTGGATGGCGGCCCAATGCATCGCGTTCGCGGTCGTCTTGGGTCTGCCGATTCCGGTTGTGCTCTTCGTGAACGCCGCCAATGTGGGCGTCGCAGGCGGGCTGATGTTCAACGCCGGTAAGGGGGACATCCTCCTCGGACTGCTCATCCCGCACGGTCTGCTGGAGTTGACGGCGGTGTTCCTCGCCGCGGCCGCGGGTATGCGGCTGGGCTGGTCGGTGATTTCGGCAGGCGACCGCCCGCGAACGCAGGTGCTCGCCGAGCAGGGCCGGGCCGTGGTTGCCGTCGCGGTGGGATTGGTTGCGGTGCTTCTTGTTTCGGGTCTGATCGAGGCGTTGGTCACACCGTCGCCGTTGCCGACGTTCGTCCGCATCGCGATCGGCGTGCTCGCGGAGGTCGCGTTTTTGGGGTACGTCATTTACTTCGGCCGCAAGGCCGTTCAGGCTGGCTTGTCCGGTGATGTCGCGGATGCGCCGGATGTCGACCTGGTGCGGTGAGTGGCGAGTCGGCGGCGGGCTACAGCTTGCCGGCGGCCTTCATCGCGAGATAGCGGTCCGCCAACGCCGGCGCCAATTCCTCGGGTAGCGCATCCACGACGTCGACGCCGCTGCGCCGCAGCCGGGACGCGATCGCGCGCCGATCGTTGCGGGACCTTTCAGCGGCGGCCGCGTCGTACACCTGCGCGGCGTCCGAACGCCCGGCCGCCAGCAGATCCACTCGCGGATCCGCGACCGCGGCGACGATCACCTGATGCTTGGCCGACAGTTGCGGCAGCACCGGCATCAGTCCCTCGTCGAGCGCCGACGCATTGAGATCGGTGAGCAGCACCACCAGTGCGCGGCGGCGCGTTCGGCGCTGGATCGCGGCGACCATCGCGCTCGCGTCCGATTCGACGAGCGCAGGCTGCAGCGGCGCCATCGCTTCGACCACCTGTGCCAGCACCTCGGTGCGCGACGCGTTGTAGACCTGGGCCCGCACCACGCGGTCGTGGGCGAGGAAGTCGACATGGTCGCCGGCCCGCGAGGCCAACGCCGCCAACAGCAGCGCGGCATCCATCGACCAGTCCAGCCGCGGCCATCTGAGTTCGTCGGCGGTCTTGGGATCGACGCCGACGCGGCCCGCCGATGTCCGCCCGGTGTCGAGCACCAGTACGACCCGCCGGTCGCGTTCCGGCCGCCAGGTCCGCACCACGACATCGGCCCGGCGGGCCGTCGCCCGCCAGTCGATCGACCGCACGTCGTCGCCGATCACATACTCCCGCAGCGAGTCGAATTCGGTGCCCTGGCCGCGGATCAACACCGGTAGCAGCCCGTCGATTTCACGCAGCTTCGCCAGCCGTGACGGCAGGTGCTTGCGAGACAGAAACGGCGGCAGGATCCGGACCTGCCACGGCACGTCGTGCGACCTCTGGCGGCCTGCTATGCCAAGCGGTCCGATTGAGCGCGCGGTCACCACGGCCGCGTGCTGGTCGCCCCGGCGCGCTGGCCGCAGCCGCGTGACGAACGATTCGGTTTGTCCAGCAGGAATATTGACGCCATGTTGGCGCGGTTCTGCCCGCGCACTGGGCGCCCACGCGTCGCGGATCTGTCCCTTGAACCGGCGACGCGCACCGTTGGTCACCGTCAGCACGATGTCGGCAGACTGGCCCAGCCGCGCAGTGGTGTCGCCATCGCGGCCGAACCGCAACGTGCGGGTGCTGGCCGCCAACGCGACGTCGATCGTGACCAATGTCAGCACCGCGAGCAGCGCAACCCAGAAAAGCATTGCGGGCCAGGGAGACAACGCCACCGGCAGGACGCACAGCAGCGCCAGCAAGGCGGCGCGGCCGGTGATGATCACTAGCCGGGCACCGGGACCGAAGACAGGATGCCGTCGAGCACGCCGTCGGGTGTGGCGCCCTCCAGCTCGGCCTCCGGCCGCAGGCCGACGCGATGACGCAGCACAGGCCGGGCCATCGCCTTGACGTCGTCGGGGGTGATGTAGTTGCGGCCCGACAACCATGCCCAAGACCGAGCCGTGGCCAGCAGCGCCGTCGCGCCGCGCGGTGACACCCCCAGTTGCAGAGCCGGGGAATGCCGGGTGGCTCGGACCAGGTCGACGATGTAGCCGAGCACCTCGTTGGCCACCCGCACCTGGCGCACCGCCTCGCGGCCCGCCCTGAGGTCGTCGGCGGTCGCGACGGGCTGCACGGCCGACAGGTCACGGGGGTCGAAGCCGCGGGCGTGCCGGTCGAGGATCAGGATTTCCTCTTCGCGCGGCGGCAGCGGCACGGTCAGCTTGAGCAGGAAGCGGTCAAGCTGCGCCTCGGGCAGCTGATAGGTGCCCTCGTATTCGATCGGATTCTGGGTGGCGGCGACGATGAACGGGTCAGGCAGCGGCCGCGCCTCGCCCTCGACGCTGACCTGGCGCTCCTCCATGGCTTCCAGCAACGCCGCCTGCGTCTTGGGTGGCGTGCGGTTGATCTCGTCGGCCAACAGCAGGTTCGTGAACACCGGGCCGGCGCGAAACTCGAACACTGCGGTTCGGGCGTCGTACACCAGCGACCCGGTGACGTCACCGGGCATCAGGTCGGGCGTGAACTGCACCCGTTTGAAGTCGAGCTGCAACGCCGCTGCCATCGCGCGCACCAGCAGCGTCTTGGCGACACCGGGCACGCCCTCGAGCAGCACGTGGCCACGGCACAACAGTGCGATCACCAGTCCGGAGACGACAGAGTCCTGGCCGACGACGGCCTTGGCGATCTCGGTGCGCAGCGCCATCAACTTGGCGCGGGCGTCTTGGGAGGTGTCAGAAGCGGCGGCCTGCTGAGTCACGAGTTCGCGACCTGCCTTTCGATGTCGTCGAGTTCTCGGGCGAGATTCAACAGGTCGTCGTCGGACGACGGCGGCGGTCCGAACAATGTGTGATGCACCGCTTCCGGGCGGGCGATGGCGCGCTCGGCCACCGCGGCGACCACCTCGGGCGGCGCCGCGGTGACGGCCAGCCCGAGGCGGGGCAGCATCCGCTGCAGCGCGGCGATGCGCAGCGCGTCGGCGGCGCGGTCGCGCGCGAATCGCGACCTGTACAGCCGACCCCGACCCTCGACGGTCTCCGATGCGCGCACGACCACGGGCAGCTTCTCGGCAACCAGCGGACCCATCCGCCGGCCGCGCCACAGCGCCGCGAGCAACACGACGACACAAAGCTGCCAGGCCATCCAGTGGATGTTGTCGGGAATCAGCGACATGAGGTCAGAGCCCTCGGTTTGTTGGCCTTCCACGAATTGCGGCGCATACCAGATCAGCCGTGGACGCGTACCGGCGAGGTTCATCGCGAGCGCGGCGTTGCCCTGTTTGAGCAGACCGGAGTTGACCACGAAGTCGTCGCTGCCGACAACGGTCACAGTTCGCGCGCCGGCGCGATACCGCACCACGGCGCCGTCGTAGCACCTGGTCAGGGTGGCGCCACCCTCCGGCGCGTAGCTGTCGCTGGCTGCGAACTTCACCTCGCCGGCCTTGGTCGCCTCCGGCAGGTCGCAGTTGGGTTTACCGCCCATCGACGATTTGTCGGCGATGCCGATCTCGGGGGCAAGGCTTGCCCGGGTGGCGGCCACCGGCTCGACCAGCAGGAGATCACCTGGCACGGCCGCGAGGCGTGCCATCAGCGAATCGTCGAGAAGGTAATAGGTGTTGGCGACAAGCAACAGCGAATCCGGCCGCGCGGCGGCTTCGACGTCGGCGACGCGGTTCGCGACGACAACCTCGACACCGTTCTGGCGCAGCAGGGTCACCAACGCGTGGGCGCCGTCGGGGCTGGTCGACTCGGCGTCCATCCGGCCGCCGGGCCGCGTCGCCGTCAAATAAGCGCTCACCGCGGCCACGGCGACAATCACGACGAGCGCCAACAGCACCCACCGCCACGTCTGGTTCGGGGTGTTCTTCGGCGCGGTCTTCGGCGCGGTACTGGTCATTGCAGATGCGCCCACGTCTCGGTGTCCCCGTGCAATGCGGTATCGCGCGAGGCCGCAAACCGCCGCGACCGGATCCGCTCGTCGAGCTCGGCGATGTTGCGGTACGCCGGTTCGGTGCCGGGCCGCTCGCCGTAGGTGACATCGTTGAACGATGCCGCGGCATCGGCCAACTGGGCGGTGAGCTCGGGCAGCAACTTTGCCGCGTCCCGGGCCAGCTCGTTGGAGGTGCGGCCCGGCACCGCGTTCAACATCTCACCCTCTTCGAGTTGACGAGCGACCGCGCGGAGCCGATGCCGAATGGCTGATGCCCAATTCCCCTCGGCGGCAAAGCGTTCCGCGGTGGCCCGATGCTCGGCAGCGCTCAATTCGGCGGCGCCGAACAGCTGAAAGTCACCATTGCGGTCGGTTTTCATGGTGCGCCGGGCGATCCGGATCGCGACGACGATCGCCACCGCGAGAACCGTTAACAGCACCACGATTGTGAGCCACCCCCCGGGAACATCCGAACCCTTGTCGATGAGTCGATCGATGAAGTCGTTCATCCACTCGATGAGGCGTTCCCTGAGACTCTGTTTCGGGTAGATCGGCTTGGATAGTTCGCGCTGCGCTGCGTCGTGGGCTGCGTCACGGTCGATGAGTACGGTCGCCATCGGTCAGGGGTGCCGGATCAGCCAGAGATGGTCGGTCGAGCCCGCCGCATCGCCGGCGGTGGTGGCAACCCCAGTCTGCAGCACCAGGTCGAAGGCTTCGGCCCGGATCCGGCGATCGGTGTAGAGCAGCACGACGATCCCGGCGGTGAACGGCGCGGTGATGATCTGGCCGATCGCCGCGCCGACAGCCAACAGCGCAGATGCGCCGAGCGACATGCCCACCGAGTCGGCGGCGCTCAGGCCGAGCAACTCGCCGGTCAGAGTGAACGGCACCGACACCGCGCCGGCCACCATGGTTGCCACCAACGTGCCAAGGGCGCGTATGCCGAACACCCGCCAGAACGATCGGTGCACGAGCGCGAACGACCGGCCGATCGCGGTGAAGACCGGCAGACGCTCCAGCACGATCAGCACCGGCGCGAAGGTGAGCACCGTCCATAGGTAGACCAGCACGGCTGTCCCGGCGGCCGCCACGGCGAGTCCCACGAGTACGCCCAGAACCGGGGTGATCGCGATCGTTACGGCGACGACGACGACGCAGACGGTAACCAGCACCATCACGCCCACCGCCTCGAGCACCGTCAGGCCGAGCAGCGGAAGCAGCCGGCCTCGCACGCGGCGCCACGCCTCGCCGATCGTGATGGTCCCGCCGAACACGGCGCGACCGACGACGACCGTCAACATGCCGCTCAACAGGATGTTCGCCAGACCGCTCGTCAGCCCCGAGGCCATCGTCGACGGGAAAATGTCCACCATCGTGGCGGTGGGCGAGCCCTCCACCTGCGTGAGGTCGGTGTGCCCGTGCAAGATCAGCGGCACGAACGCCGTGAAGACGAGCCCGATGATCTGGGCGATGACGACAACGATCGTCGTGAGTCCGAGGGTTGCTCTCGGGTTGACCCGGATGTAGGCGAAAGCGGCGTTGAAGATGTCGCTGAGCCCCAGCGGCCGGAGCGGAATGATGCCTGGTTTCAGCGCTGGTGGCGGACCGACGGGCATGGAGTAGTAGCCGGGATATTGGGGATAGCCGGGCGGTGGAGGGGGGTAGCCGACTGGCGGCGGGGGGTAGCCGACGGGCGGCGGGGGGTAGCCGACTTGCGCCGGGGGCGGCGGCGGGGGAGGTGCTGTCGCACCAGGAGCGCCCCCGTCGTCAATGGTCATGGCGACCATCCTGGCTACGAGCACGGCAATCCGCAACGACGTCCGTCGCTTGTCGGCTCTTCGCGCAAGCGCTCATCGCTGTATGGTCGGCTCTTCGCGCAAGCGCTCATCGCGGTATGGTCGGCTCTTCGCGCAAGCGCTCATCGCTGTCGGCGTAGCGTCGGCGCGTATGGCGGAACTGAAAGCGCGGCTGCGGGCGGACCTCACCGCGGCGATGAAGGCCCAAGACCGGCTGCGCACAGCGACGTTGCGGTTGTTGCTGACCGCGATCCGCAACGAGGAGGTGTCCGGGAAGCAGGCGCGGGAACTGTCCGACGACGAGGTGCTCAAGGTGCTCGCCAAAGAGTCGAAGAAGCGGGGGGAAGCCGCGGAGATCTACACCCAGAACGGTCGGGGCGAGCTCGCGGCCAACGAGCACGCCGAAGCGCGGGTCATCGACGAATACTTGCCGACCCCGCTCACCGAAGCGGAGGTGGCCGATGTCGCCGACACCGCGATTGCCCAGGTCGCCGAAGAAATCGGCGAGCGGCCGACGATGAAGCAAATGGGTCAGGTGATGAAGGCCGCAACCGCGATAGCGGCCGGCAAGGCCGACGGGACCCGGCTGTCGGCCGCCGTCAAGGACCGGCTGTAGCCGGACGGGTGCCGAGGAACGACTCGACGATCCTGGCCGTGAGGGGGTTGCAGCGTTCACTCTGCGGTGAGGGCGGCCCTCTCTCGGAAAACGTCGCCCTGTACGCAGACTCAATGCCTTCTTGCAGAGTCGACGCGGGCGTTACCGCTAGAGTCGGGGTTTCGACCCCCAGGTAGTTCGGCACAAGGACCAAGACGTGTTCATGACCACCGTTTCGCGTCGCCCGTGGCTCGCGCTAGTGGTTGTGGGTGTGGTCGTTTCCGGGTGTGCGGGATGCGGGCACGGCTCCTCGGCGCTGATGCCAACTGTGAATGCCAGCATGGCGCCAGCTAGCCTCCCTCCTGCTCCGCCGGCAAGCCGGGACTGTCAGGGCGACGTGAAAGCCCAGCAAGACATCCCGCATCCGACGCTGGGTACCGTCCGGCTGTTCCTGGTGCTCAACCCATCAACAACGGTGGACCACCGAGGGTGCGTATCGGCGGTTGCCGACAACGGCAAGGTGCTGCCGCCAATTCCCATCGACGTCAACGGTAATTCGCTGAACTTCGCCAACCCGGTGACCGATTCGACGGGCAACGCCTTCGTCACGTACAACCCGGGACGGTATAACGGTGTGCTCGTACTGATTCCGACCGCCGACGGATTCCAGGACATCGGCTGGGCCGACCAACGCACCGGCACGCGCTACGACGGCAAGCATGCGTATTACAACGCCAACCTGGAAGGTCCCGGTCCGGACGGCAGGTACACAATCCGCCAATTCAGTAACGACTGTACGCCGACCTGTGCCGGCGGCACGGTCACCAGCCAGGATTTGCATTGGAACGGAACCGATTACGTGCCTTGAGTGGTTTGGAGCTGCACCGCGACAGTCCCGCCGCCACCGCGAAGGCCTGAGCAAGATCACGGGAAGACCGAACAGGACAAGCGGATAGGCGATCCGCGACAACTTCCACAATAACGCGGCCACGTTAGCACCGACATCGGGGTGCCGATCTCAGACCGCAAAGAACCTAGCGGGAACGGCGTAGCCAACGAGCTTCCAAGAATCCGCCAAGGCGGCCCCCGCAAATTGTGCAGACGAGCGGCGATAACTGCCGACACCGCGAAAGGACCGCGCATGAGCCCAATGTCGCACGCCAAGCTTGCGCTGATCGCTGCGGCGACGGCGCCGGCAACCATCGCATTCCCGGCCATCGCATACGCGGGCGTGGGCCCCACGTTTAAGTTTCTACGAGTGAGCTAGGGTGGCGCCGGAGTGGACGGCGCAGCTAGACGGGAAGGTTGACCAGTGACCGACGACGCGACCCGTGGGGGACCCGGCCTGACGGTGGCGGCCTTCGTCGCCGCGGTGACCGCCGCGGTGATCATCGTGTTGATTCTCGGCCTGACCAGAGTGCATCCGCTGTTGGCAGTCGCGCTCAACCTCATCGCGGTCGGCGGGCTTGCCCCAACGGTGTGGGGTTGGCGCTCGCTCCCCGTCTATCGGTGGTTCGTGCTGGGCAGCGGAGTCGGCGTGGCCGGGGGATGGCTGACCCTCATCGCGATGGCCATTGGCGCGTAACGCCTTTCGGAGCGGTCAGGCCAGCCGGGCCGAGGTGTAGGAGGCGTTGTACAGCGCCGTCATCGCCTCGTCGCGGTGGAACACCAGGCCGTTGGCCTCGAACGCGTCCTCGACGGTCACCGTCTCGGTGAGCCAGCCGTGGTCGCGAAGGTAGTCCACCACGCTATTGCGCTCGCCCTGATAGACCAGGTCGGACGGGTCGTCGAGGTCCAAGCCCTGGGCCCGCTGGCTCGCGCCGATCGCCCGGATCCCGTCGACGGCCAACACTCGAACGTCCGGCACCCAGTCGGTGGCGATGCGGCTGCCCGCTGCGGACAGTTCGGTGATGTGGTCGAACAGTCGATCCTGGGCGGCCGAGGGTAGGTAGCCCAGCAGTCCCTCGGCGATCCACGCGGTGGGCGACGTGGGGTCGAACCCGGCGAGCAGAAGTTCGGTGGGCCAGTCCTCGCGCAGGTCGATGCCGATGGAGTGCAGCATGGCTGTCGGAGTCGCTCCGAGTTCGGCGAGGGTGCGTCCCTTGAACTCGATCACCTGCGGCTGATCCACCTCGAAGACCGTCGTTCCCGACGGCCATGGCAGGCGGTACGGCCGGGCGTCGAGGCCGGCGGCCAGAATGACGATCTGCCGCACGCCTGTGTCGGTCGTCGAGGTGAGAAAGTCGTCGAAGTACAAGGTGCGGATGGCCATGCCGTCGGCCAGACGGTGCGGGTCCAGCAGCGCGCCGTCCTCGTCGGGTTCGATCTGACCGTGCGCCATCTTGGTGAAGTAGTCGACCCCGACGGCGCGGACCATGGACTCGGCGA
>Ga0153922_1000762_pt1 | contig 12438 bp, 12 predicted proteins | sample TSNJ006MetaG_FD_104723 | JGI IMG/M metagenome (GOLD analysis project Ga0153922, IMG submission 104723) | Attine ant fungus gardens microbial communities from New Jersey, USA - TSNJ006 MetaG | ecosystem: Host-associated > Fungi > Mycelium > Unclassified | place: USA: New Jersey, Brendon T. Byrne...
AAACTCACGCTAATGGGAATGTTTGCCGCAATTATTTTTGTTCTGGCATTTACGCCTATCGGCTATATCCAGCTGCCGTTTATCAAAGCAACGATTATACATATTCCGGTGATTATCGGCGCAATTCTGCTGGGTCCCAAATGTGGGGGTGTTTTGGGATTTTTATTTGGAGTAACCAGCCTGATCAATAATACGATGACGCCGGCAATATCCTCCTTTGTTTTCTCACCGCTTATCCCCATGCCTGCTACAGACCACGGAAGTCCATTGGCACTTATTGTCTGCTTTGTTCCGCGAATTTTGGTGGGGATTTTCCCGTGGTTTGTTTACAAGGGATTGAAAAAATTGTGCGGCAATAAGCTTGACATCGTATGTCTTACCATTTCCGGTGTTGTTGGTTCCCTTACAAACACTTTGCTCGTAATGCATCTGATTTTCTTCTTCTTTAAGGATTCGTATGCCGCTGTAAGAAACGTAGCTTTAGATGCGGTTTACAAAGTGATTTTAGGGATTATCGCAGCCAATGGTATTCCCGAAGCGATTGTAGCCGGAATATTTACTGCCGCCATATGTATTCCGCTAAAAATTGTTCTGCAGAAACAATAATCTAATGTACATGTGGGTTAAATTTATCTCTTAGTAATCCATACTGCATGCCGAACCTACGTTTCTTTTGAACCGTAGGTCTATTAGAGTTACAGGTTGAATTTTTTCCTTGAAACAATTATAATTATATCCAGTAAAATGTTACTTAAGTTCAAAACACACACCAAAATACCACCTTAACTGATCAGGAGAGCATATGTCATCAATTGTAATTAAATGCAAGGTTTGTGGGGGAAACGTGGATATCCAAGAAGGGGCTTCCCTTGTTGTCTGCCAATATTGTGATTCGCTTCTGACGCTTCCCCGAAATCGTGACGAAGTGATTGCAAACCGTTATGACCGGGCAAATTATTACCGTCAGAACAATGAGTTTGACAAAGCCCTTATGCTGTATGAAGATATTTTAAGCGAAGACAAGACCGATGCCGAGGCATACTGGTGTCTGGTTCTGTGTAAGTACGGAATTAATTATGTGGAAAGCAGCGAACCAGGGCGCCGGATTCTTACATGCAACCGCACCCATGGCGCTTCAATCTTCACGAATTCGGATTACCAGACGGCACTGCACTATGCAGACGAGCAAACCCGCATAGTCTATGAAGAAGAAGCTGGCCGAATTGATAGGATACAAAGGGGTATCCTGGAAATTGCCGCTCAGGAAACGCCTTATGATATATTTATCTGCCATAAAGAAAACGACGAGAATGGTTGCCGCACGCCAGATAGTGTAATCGCACAAGACCTATACGATAAACTGACCGAGGAAGGATTCCGCGTATTCTTTTCACGGGTTACCTTAGAGGGCAAGCTGGGAAACGCCTTTGAGCCCCACATATTTGCGGCTCTTCACAGTTCCAAGGTGATGGTGCTGGTCGGTACAAAGCCAGAATACATGAATGCAGTATGGGTTAAAAACGAATGGAGCCGCTACCTGGCACTGATGGCACAAAACAAAAGCAAGGTATTAATTCCAGTCTACCGTGATATGGCCGCGTCCAATCTGCCCCAAGAGGTTCTTCACCTGCAAGCCCAGGACCTAAGCAAACTAGGGTATATGCAGGATCTAATGCGCGGGATCAAAAAGGCTCTGCTCCTACCGAATGCTGATGACCGGATAACCAAAGACAGCGCGACCACGCAATCCTTGCTGGAGCGAGCTTTTCTATATTTGGAAGATGGCAATTTCGCCAAGGCCGATGAATTATTAGAGCGGGTACTCGATAGTGATTTCAAATGTGCCAAAGGCTATATTGGAAAGCTGATGATTGACCTAAAGCTCCGCAAAGAAGACGACTTAGCCAAGTGCAGGGTCGTATTGAAGGATTACTATCATTACCAGAAGGCATTCCAATTTGCCGATGAAAATTACCGAACAATCTTACATGGATATAACCAACAATCAATCAACGGACAAGAACTCCGGAGAAGAGAACGGCTTTATCAAGAGGCCCTTAGGGCAAAAGCACAATGTCAGGATGAACACCAGTATCAGCAAGCTGCTCAAGCATTTGATGCAGTGGCGGGTTACAAAGACTCCTCTGCCTTGGCTGGCGAATGCCGGATGCAGGCAAAAGCAATCTGCCGTATAAAGAAGCAAGCCGCAGACGAAGCCGCCATGGCCGAAACCTTGGCGCAGATCAAGGCAGAACAGGAGAAAAAGGAGCGAGAGCTCCAAAAGCTGAAGCAAAAGCTAAATCAGCAGGCCAAATATTCCCGGCTAATGAAAAAGTTCAAACCGGTCATTCTAGTGATGGTCCCCTTGATTGTAGTACTGCTAGTAACGTTCTATGCAATTATACCTGCATCCAAGTATAAGAATGCTACTGAATTGCTTGAACGCCAGGAGTATCAGGCGGCGGAAGATGGATTTGCAGCATTGGGAAATTATCGTGACAGTTTGGATCGACAAAAAGAGGCTAAATATCAAAGGGCAATTGCGCTTTTTGAGTCAGGCCAGAGAGCCGAGGCAAAGGCCTGCTTTTCCGAATTAGGCGGTTACCTGGATAGCAATACATGGTATCAGAATCAGCTGTATATTCAGGCTCAGGAACTGCTGACGCAGAAACAGTACGAGCAGGCCAAAGAACTTTTTCTGGAACTGGGGAATTATGAGGATAGCGCCGAGAAAGTGCAGTATATCCGCTATCAGCAGGCCCAGGCCGATCTGAATACCGGGAATTATCTGTTAGCAGCGGACGAATTTTTCGCTTTGAAAGATTATAGCGACAGTCCAGACAAGGCTCAAGCAGCAAAATATCAACAAGGCTTAGTCTATCTGGAAGAAAAAGAGTATGGGCGTGCTATGGCTGTGTTCAATAGCATTCCTACATATGAGGATAGTCAGCCACAGGCAAGAGAAGCACAGTATCTTTATGCATTCTCTCTACTTGAACAAAAGCAGTATTCAGAAGCGGCTACCAACTTTGATCTATTGTTGTCATATAAAGACAGTGAAAATATGTCTCTGGAAGCTAACTATTATGATGGTGAAGAAAAGTTTACAGCCGGAAATTATTTGGATGCAGCATCAGTATTCCAAAAAATCTCCGGTTATAAGGACAGTGACACCAAATATATGGAATCGAACTATCTATGTGCGCTCGAATACAATGCTCAAGGACAATATGAAGCTTCCTACCCCATATTTTATCAATTATCCCAAAAGGGTTATTCCGATAGTGAAGAACAGTATCTGAATGCAAAATACCTATTGGCAAAAAATTGCTTGAATAAAAATAAACTTGAACAAGCACAGCAGGCATTTGAAGGATTAGGCAATTATCGAGACAGTGAGGATATGTTATATCTAGCCTATTACCGATATCATTTGAATAATCTGACAGACGATCGTACATCTTATATCTGGCATCAATTACAGCAACGCGATCCTTATCATGGCAACATAGAAGCGGTACTGGAATGTAAATATCAGATAGCGATGAAGTATCTTAAATACCAGCGAATTGACTTGGCCGAGATTCTTTTTGAAGAACTGGGAGATTATAGCGATAGTAGGGATCAACCCGAGGCTTATTTCAGACAAACTCGCCAAAATATCAATGTAGGTGGACTGCTTTATTGGGGAAGCTATGAGCAAGATGATAATCTGGAGAATGGCCCGGAAGCAGTTGCCTGGAAAGTACTCGAAATTGGGGATGGAAAAGCATTGTTAATTACAGACGCATGTCCGGATAAGCATATATTTGACGAGGGATCCAAGCCTACCAATTGGGCGAAAAGTTCAATCCGGGAATGGTTGAACAGCACATTCTTAAATGCGCTTCTTTCAGCGGAAGATCAGACAATGATTCTTAAAACCAGGGTATTCAATGATTACACAAATTCGCATGGAATAAACGGTGGACCAGATACGGAAGATGCACTCTTTTTTCTGAGCAGTCGTGAAGTTACGGCCTATTGGCCAACAGAGAAGGAAAGGCTTTCATATTCTACTCCATATGAAAGATACTCCCGTACTACTACAGGTTGGTGGCTAAGAGACCCCGCCGCCACAAGGCGGGCAACATGCTTCGTTGGATCTGACGGAGAACTATCTTTAGATAAATATGGTAACCATGAATATAATAGAGGTGTGCGCCCAGCCGTTTGGGTCGATCTTTCTTCTGGCTTCTTTTCAGTTGCAAATGAGTAGGTAGCCGCAAGATGAAACAGTGTTGACAAGATCGGAACCTTCTTAAAATACGGCTAATTATAAAAGTGTAACCAAGCGTAACCAAAGCCTGGTTACACTTTTGCTCGAAAAGCAAGCAATTTTACACGGTTACACTGAAATTATCCAGTATTCTTGCTGCCTGCATTGATCGGGGTGGCCGCCGGGTTGGGGGTAATTTGGAACGCGGCGGCATGTCCAGCATGATGTCCACCATGCTAAAGGTTCTATGTCCCTTTGCTTTCGCGGGAATTATGACTGCCGCCAGTTTTATGAACATTAGTCTCGCCAAGCTCCGCACATACGCGAAATCCAACGGCTCTCTTGTTCTGGTAACATGTATTGCCACTGTGGCTGTCTCGATTGTAGCCGGGAATGCTTATGTGCCAATCCTTTTAAGCGGCGAGCTGTTCAAAGAGGCTTTTAAAGAGCGCGGATTACATGCCAAGAACCTCTCGATGATCTTGGAGGATGCCGGCACCGTGATCATTCCCCTGGTGCCGTGGTCAGCGGGCGGAGCATATATGGCCAGCACTTTAGGTGTATCCACCTTCGAATATGCTCCTTGGGCAGTCCTATGTTACACCGGAGTTATTATCGCCATTATTTGGGGATTCCTTGGGGTTGGGCTAAAACCTATTGAAACCAAAAAAACTACTGCGGCTTAAAAAGCTGCTTCTTTTAAAGCTTATGATAGTATTCATAATTAGGAAATTTGCTGGTAAAATGCTCGATCATATAGCTTGCCGCTGTTTCAGGATTTTTGCTGCGTATACCGTCGACAATTTTCTGATGATAATTGCGAAAGTTTTCACCCTTTGTTGTATGAATTTGTTCGCCGATCAACGTTAAAATACTATCGTAAATCGCGGTAACCAGGGGGTTCCCGCTTAGCTTGATCAAAGTATAATGAAAACGGTTATTTAGCTCCACCCTTGTTTCCAGGCTTTGAAAATTCTCCATCTGTGCTACAATTTCTTCCAATTCCTGTATCTGTTCTTCTGTGGCCTTAAGCGTAACCAATTTGATGATTTGTACTTCAATAATTAAACGAAACTCGAGAATATCATCGAAGTCCCCTTCATTTGTATAAAACCCCATGATAATCGGGTTAAACAAATTTCCTCCAAACGGCAATATATAATTACCGTTACCTTGTCGGCAATCCACAATATGCAAGGCCTCCAATATACTGAGCGCTTGTTTTAGTGCCGGCCGACTCACACCTAACTGCTCCGCTAATTGGCGCTCCGGCGGAAGCTTATGGCCTGGCTTAAGTTCCCCCGCAATAATCAGCTCTTGAAATTGATCTAATATTCTAAGATATAGCTTATCCTTATTTTCTATTTCAGAAAACATACATATACCTCCGGCTGAGTCTTGTATATAGCACAGCACTGCGTTCTCTTCCTTTAGCGCGGCTGACTCTCATCAACCACATTAGCTTAACTCCGGTAACGTGTCAAGTATTTTTCGCTTCTTTCCATCGTTAGGCTGAATGATTCACGCTAAATTCTAAAACAACGAAGAAATTTCCCTAAAAATCGGATTACCGCAAAAAGTCCTATATGATCCTACCATCTCGCATACAAATTTTGCGCGTTCCTTCCTCTGCAAGCTCCAAATCGTGTGTAACCAATATAATTGTTTTTCCCGATTTATTAAGCTCCTTCAAAATATTAATAATGATATGGCCTGTTTCTTCATCGAGAGCGCCCGTTGGTTCGTCCGCAATAATGACTTTGGGTTCTGTCACAATTGCTCTTGCAATCGCAACCCGTTGACTCTCCCCCCCTGATAACTCAAATGGATATTTATTTCTTTTTGAATCAATATTTACTGATTTAAGCACCGTTTCTACCTTTTCGTCAATAAGCTTCCGAGGCATCCGGCGATAGATAAGCGGAAGCGCAATATTGTCATGGACCGACCGATCTTGTATTAGGGCAAAATGTTGCACTATAAAACTTATATTAAGATTTCTGAATTTTGCCATTTGTTTATCTGAAAATGCCAGTACATTTTCATTTTCAAAAAAGTAAGAACCTCTACCCGGTTTTCTTATTCCACCGACGACATTTAAAAGAGTAGTCTTTCCGCATCCACTTTTTCCTGTAACTGTTAAAAACTCTCCTTCTTGAATATTTAAGCTAATATTCTCTAAAGCGTTAAACGTATTATCTTTTCTTCCATAAGTAACGGATATATTTTCCAACTTAAGCATACTTATTCCTTTCCTCCTATTATGTCACTGACATCCATTCGTTTCAGATATAATACACAGGCTGTACAAGAAATAGTGGTTATTATTATGACTGCTGCTTGTACTATCAAAAAAGATACCGGTTTTGCGCTTTGTAATAGCATTGTTAAAGTGACAAGCAAATCACCTGACAGCAGTATAGAACCAACCAAGCCCAATGTCTCAAATACAATATCTCTAAATGATGCGCCACATAATAATGAAACACCAAATATAAAATGATTTTCTTTTAGCATTCCACATATAACGATAATCATTGTTATACATCCAAATATTAGTATTATAAATACCATTATATTAAATTGATGTGAAACCTCATTAGTCATTGCAGTATACATTTCAAGTACAGAATATGTTTCAGGATTTGGATTTACAATATATAACTCCCATTCTTTAATTCCAGACTCGCTCAAATATTGCTTATATATTTCTAATGTTTGTTCATAACCTAATGTTGACGAAATCATTCCTCTCATCTGCTGCAAAAGAAGTATTTTGGAAAATTCCGTGGCTTTTTCTACTTTTATCGATGGAACAATCATATATCTTTCACATGATACAAAATCATAATCACTTCGAGAAAAGAAAAATGATTGCTCTTTGATATATCCTTTTATTATAAATGTTTTTTCCTCCAAGTAATAATATCCTTTAAACTTATCTCCTATTTTAAAGCTTTCCTTATAAGCACTTCCTAAAAGCAATGGAATTTCTTTATCTTCACTAAATAGATAATCCTCTTCCGAAAATGAATTTCCATCTGAAACTTCAACGGAAAATTCTTCAAAAAAAGAATGGGATACTATTAGTGCTTTCGTAGCATATGAATCATTGCCATCGTACTTATTAATAGATGAGTTGCCCGATTCATAGCCAACAAGAAAAATTTCGGGAATCTCGTAGTTAATAATCTCTAAGGGCTGCTCTATAAGTTCTGTATATAAAAAAGAATCCGAATTGATTAATTTATTTTTAAACTGTAGTAATTTATGGAAATCCTTATCATTATTATCTTCAAGATATCTATAGTATATATTGTCTGATAACGATTCACCTGTATAAAAAAAAGCCTTATTGCCATAGGTCTCTTCATATTTAATTGCAGTTTTTTCAGTAATTTGCTGAATATCGACCGTAAACCCCAAAATCAACAAGGTTACAAACACAAATGCAATCATTAAAAATGATAAAAGTTTATGTTTATTAAGTATTTTTAAAATATTGCTTGCATAGTTACTAATCATTTTATTGCCTCCTCTATCGGTTCTCGAAGTAAAATCCATATGGACCATAAAATAAAAAAGACAATAAACAGAGCACAAACTGCATAGCCTTTCACTAAAAAATTAAAGTATGCCGGATAAAAGATATTACAATACAAAAATCCAATTGCAAATGAAATAAAAGCGATAATCATATACTTACCAAGAATTAGAATAATTACATCTTGAATCGAAGCTCCAATTAGACGTCGGATACAGATTTCAATTTTCTGATAATTGATCCATTGTACCGAAATTAGAGTAAGACAAATTACACAGCTGATAAGTAATCCGATAAACCATCTTGAGGCTACAATTGATGGCATTATGCTCTCTGAATAATTTTCTCCATTTATTATAATTCTTGCATCAATTTCAGATTCAAACAAAAGATCAACATACTTCTCTGTTATACCCTCTGCATCCCTATCAGACATATAGTCAATCAGATATAAATTCCCCGGTTCTTCTAGATCAGTAAATATATTAATAAAAATATCGTTATCAAGTACCGTCTCATTTTGATATCCAATAATGCCAAGAACAAAATATTCTTTTCCATAAACATCAATATATTGATTATTATCCTTTATATAAACCTCAGCTTTTTTCTCTTTTCCGATAACGGCTACATAGTTGTCTTTAACAAAATCACTTGATTTAAAAAAGCGTCCACTTTCCATTGGTAGATTGGCATATTTTTTGTTAAAATAAATTCCTCTAACTGTCCCATTTTCGTCAGATTTGTCTAAACATAACGCAAAATCGGTTTTCATATGTTTGAGTGCACTTACTAGAACTTCCTTTTCATAATTTGAGTTCTTTATAGAAATACAGGAATATGATTCACCAAAACTTCCTGTACCCATTTTGCTTAAGGTATCACTAAGCGTTAAATGATGTATCATTAGAATAGATATAATTGGTAGCAAGCAAAAAACAACTACTAATAATACTGTTGTAAGTCTCAAACGATTCATTTTACTTTCCCCTAACACTTCAGAATATAGAGAGAGTATTTTGATCCCTACTCTCTCTTTACCTATCTACCTGTATCGACTGTTGCCTTCGACGCGTCAGTACTTATCCCATTAAAATATGCTCTTACACTGCCTGTGTAAGTTCAAGAGTTATATTATCCTCTTTCCATAAAGACTTTTAATTATTTAAGTCTTTTAATTATTTAAAATTCGAATTTATTTTAACAAATTTTACCATTATATGCAATACTTTTTTTCCTGGAAATCACATAAATGGTAAACCACACACGCATGCCGTATCGCATAGACGTTCTACCATAATCCATATGTGAGATTTTTGCGTAAGGAGTCAGAAAAATATGAAAGAAAACCGTATGAGCATAGAGGAAGTTCAACAGTATGTTATGACTCATTTTCATGTTAGAAAGCTTAACTTTTATCAGGATCTTTCTCTGCAGGATGTCCAAAGTGCTGTCATAGTAGTTTTCCGCGGGTTCGGTAACTATTGCTTTTGACCCCGACATCATTTTATCTCATTTGATGTTAGTTAAGCATAGCTCTTTCAATTCTCCTCTTTGTTCATCCGTAAATGAAATAGTATAAAGAACTGCATCACTAGCATAGTCACCTTCTTCTGTCAACGCAACCATAGATAACTCATCATCCATCGGAAAAAATGAGTAATACTGAACCGCCAATTTGGACTCTCCTCGTTTAACCGTAGTACTGTTTTTATAATAGAAGCGGACTTCTATGGTGATTTGCTCAACTTCATCCGGGTTCATATATGCCAATAGTATAGCAACAGGGTGATTATTATGAACCGTAGTTTCTTCCCATGCCTCTTTTATGACTTTATATATTGAAGCATACTCTGCCGTATCCTTTAAATATTCTGTAATATTCTCACCACTTATAATCTGAATCTTGTCTGGTTTCTTCAGATAAGCCGTATTATTAACTGCCATAGTATATATTATCATAGCACATACCAAAAATATCACAAACTGTATTGTACGCTTAACATTCCTTCTCATAATTCCCTCCCCTCACATTTTAATATATGCTTTGAAAGTCTAAATAGGCTGGCGTATAAAGCTCCAGCCTATTTGCTTTCATATTACATTAGTTCAATGTCCAAACAAAGTCAAGTATTTCACCAGTATTTACATCAATATCTATGTTATATTCCTTTTGAATTTTGCCCCTAGTTTCAAATTCGACATCTGCAATAATACTGAACTCATAAAACTCTTTTCCATTCCAGATTCTTAATTCTGATGAACTTGATTTAATTTGAGCAGAATAAGCGCCACTGTTCCCCGGTAATTCTCCTCCAATTGTCTTATTTTGAATCTCATTTTGAGCAATCTCATATGCTTGTTCTTCCGTTAAAGATAAACCGCTTAATGTACTTTGATCTATTATATTTTTATAAAAACAAGCTATAGATAGTTCACCAGACTCATCAAAATATACAATTGCTCGTCTACCTGTTTCTCCTTGATCATCTACTTCACATATTTCGAAATCATAACCAACTCCTAATGAGCTACTAGATTCAATACGCAAAGAAGCTGCCTCATCATCTAATATTGGTTTCACCCTTGTTGATTCATTTTTTCATCAAGATCAAGTCGTTAATACCTCCCATTGGCGACAGATACAGTATCTTTTCCAATAGCACCAACTCTGTAATGTCTGTCGTCCAATTCTGATTCGATTCAGTTGATTCGAAATCTCGCTAAATGAGGTTTGGATCAATCTTGCCGACTTCCCCTTTACAAGAGCAGTATTTCTTGGCCCTCATCATGCATTTTAGATGTAGATCCTTCAATTAAACAGGGATGACGGCTGATGTAATTCAGATAGGGGAGCCATTTCATGCTTTCCTGCTTTTTGTCTCCATAAAGACGCTTATGGGTAATGATCTCATGCAGGTTCTCATCCTGCACGGTAATAGCAGCGGAGGTCAGCTTTAATGTCACCACAGCATGGGTGTGTCTGGGAGATACCGAATACTCATGTTTTCCTTTGTACAGCGTGAATTTTCCCCAGCCATTCGTGGTAATCGTCTTCATGCCGGACAATTCAAACGCAACCGATGGCAAGGCCAGTAAGGAACGCAGGTCTTCGCGGAACAGTTCCTGTATGGTATCATCATGGCGGTAGTGCTCACGGTCTCCATCCGAATCGCCCGCCTTTAATGCATTGGCATTGTAGTCAGTGAGCGCAAGAAACCGCGGAACCGTTCTGTCAGTTCCCCCCCTCCGCCTTTGATGATCTCCGTGACAATGGTAGAGGTATTGTCGAACCAGATTTCTCGTGGTACTCCACCGATATTCCAAAAAAAAATGGCATCCAGCGATTCCAAGAGGCATTCCATGTTTTCCCCGTAAAGGAGCTGGTGGAAGCCCTGGTTACTGTAGGGAAAGGAAAGCACAAGGTATTTGCCGGAATGCTTTGTACCGTTTTCATAGAAATCGGCAGAACCGAAATCACACTGTGACTCACCTGGATAATGGATGAGCGGCGCTTTTCTTTTATCTTTGTTTTCAAGGTGCAGTCGTTTCTTCTTTTCTTTCACATAGTCTGCTACCAGCCGGTAAGAGCAGTTGAATCCCCCTGCTTCTTTTGTTAGACGGACATACACCCGTTTAGCCGTGTGCCGTTGCTTGCGTGTTGCCTTTTTGTCATCCATAAGCCACTGGTCTATCAGCGGTTTGTACGGATCCAGTTTTGTGTCAATATTGACAAGCCTTTTTGGGGAGAAGCCTGTCCCGTAAAATCCTGCTGCGAGGAAAAGAAGCTGAAACATTGTGGCGAATGTAGTGATTTCCCATGTGATTTGCTAAATCAGTTTGCATATGACAAAGAACAGGGGGACGATGGCAAACGTATAGCACAATGTAAAAAATGGCGTACATAGGCGGAGGATTTATGGCTTCGACTTTAGATTTTGTTGATCATGTTTACGAACAGATAAGCAGCATAGGCAATATAACGTACAAGAAAATGTTTGGTGAATACGGTTTTTATTATGACGGTAAATTTTTTGCCTGTGTGAGCGATAATCAATTTTTCATTAAATACGTTTGGCTCCACCAAACCGGTCGTTGGAGTTCGTCGTATGCACAGATTCTTTTTAAGCTATCTTAGAAAAGCCCTCTTTATGGTATTTTTATTGCAATGATACCATAAAGAGGGCTGTATTTATTTATCTATCAATAAGTCCTCTTTGGAATCTTCTCATATCCGTTATCATTTCAAAGAATAATCGTTTACACCCTATCTCTTATTTTTTAATCCTCGAATGATATCTTCCAGACCTTCTTCGATATCACAAACTCCTTCGCGAATATCTTTTTCTGCTTCATTGAGGTCATTCAGGCCTTCACGAAGATCCTTTAACGCTTCCTCGATATCGAAAATCCCTTCTTGAATATCTTTCTTACCCTCATTAAGATCATTAAGACCTTCACAGATATCCTTTAAGCCTTCGCGTATGTCCTGAATCCCTTCCTGGATATCATTCCTCTCTCTATTACAACAGTTGTTATTCATATTCTATCTCTCCTCTTAATTTAATTCGCCTTTATCAGACGTAAAATATTATATGACAAGAGTTGTAAAAGGGTGCAATTATGCAAAGGACAT
>Ga0153922_1000769_pt1 | contig 12316 bp, 13 predicted proteins | sample TSNJ006MetaG_FD_104723 | JGI IMG/M metagenome (GOLD analysis project Ga0153922, IMG submission 104723) | Attine ant fungus gardens microbial communities from New Jersey, USA - TSNJ006 MetaG | ecosystem: Host-associated > Fungi > Mycelium > Unclassified | place: USA: New Jersey, Brendon T. Byrne...
TATACTGATGTCCTATATAAAGTATAGCACGGAAGGCGTAAAGAAGAAACTATAAACTGGCAAGGATTCATGTATTGTTTGTGCCGGAAGCCGAAGGCGCACCGGCATGTTTGGAAGTTTGAACTAAACACTGCTATACTCCTATGGAGAGTGATATATAATGCGAAGAATTTTAATTCTAGCAAATAATGATATTGGTTTATATAACTTTAGAAAAGAGTTGTTGGAGAAATTTTTAGGAGATTATAGTGTATTTATTTTGTTGTCAGATGGCAATTACATACCTTTATTAGAAAAAATCGGATGCATATTATAAATAGACCAATAGAACGTTTTATTGCAAATGCAATACATAATTCGAAAATAATAAGTTCCTCTTTATTTCTATATAGTAATGATTATATACATTATCATTTTTTAAGAGCAGATCCAGAACATTGCAATAAGAATAGAGTTAACTTGATTTTATATGAGAGGGTAATTTTGGAAAAAGAAAACAATATGAAAGGTAAATATATGGAATTATTTATAAAAACTTTATTTTATATTAGTTGCTTTATAATTTTTTGGGCAATGATAGGTTATCCACTGTCCTTAAAAATTTTAAGAAAATTATATCGAAATAAAAAATTAGAAAAAGATTACTTAAATCAGCCAGAAGTGACTGTTATGGTAGTAGCTCACAACGAGGGTAAAGTAATATTAGATAAACTTAATAATTTACTGGAGTTAAACTATCAAAAAGATAAAATCAGATTTTTGATTGCTTCCGATAATAGCACTGATAGGACACATGATATTGTTAACAAGTTTATAAAAGAACATCCGGATACAAACATCAAGCTCTATAAAACCAGGGAACGTAAAGGGAAGACAAATGCTCAAAATGAAGCTCATAAACTGACTTCTACGGAGTATCTTGTGATGACTGATGCTAATTCTATATTAGATAAAAACTGTGTTAAGGAATTAATGGCAGCGTTTATATCAAAAGAGATTGCTTATGTTTCTGGACGATTATCAATTATTAATCAACAAATAAACGGTGTGAGTAATGCCGAAGCAAGTTATTGGGATAGTGATATTGAAATGCGTGAAACAGAGGGCTTAATTCAAACAATAACTGCAGGTAATGGAGCACTTTATGCCTGCAGAACCAAAGACTATTATGATTTTGATTCTATTGAATGTCATGATAGTGCAATGCCTATATATTATGCCTTGAATGGAAAGAGAGCCATAGCCAATCATGATGCCATTGCATATGAAAAAGCCGGCGAAACGATAAGAGATGAATTTAGTCGTAAAGTAAGAATGAATAGGATGTTATTTAAACATATTTTCCCTGATATTAGAATTTTAAATATATTTAAGTATAAATGGTTTTCTTTTTTCTATTTCGGCCATAGGACATGCAGATATTTATTATGGATTGCACATTTAGTTTTATTTATAACTAATGCATTGTTGAGAACATCTTCTCTTTTTTTCCTTACAACATTCATGATACAAGTGATTTTTTTTCTGCTAGCATTAGTAAAGATGATTACAAAAGTAAAAAACAAATATATAACACTAATTTATTATTATACAGTGACTATTACGGCACAATGGGTCGGTGTGTTCAATAGCCTAAGCGGTAAGGAAAAACCTTTTTGGGAGAAAGCGGAGAGTACAAGATGAAGATAAAAAGCGAAAGGTTATTGACTGGGGGTAGTTATTTCTTCTTATGTTGGGAGAAATAAATAAGGGAGCTTAAAAAGTAAAATGAAAAAAGTAAAATATGTATTTGTGATACTAGTATATAAAAATATTTCAGATCTTAATGAGTATATTACAAATTTGGAAACATTTAATTTGAATAAAGTAGTAATAGTGGTTAATAGTTACTATGATGAAAGTAGTAAAAAAGAGATAGAAAAATTCTGTTCAAAAAAATCCTGTATATTTTTAAATGTTGAAAATAGAGGATATGGTTATGGAAATAACAGGGGAATTGAATATGCCAATATAAATTATAAATATACCTTTTTGATTGTTTCAAATCCTGATATATTAATAAAAAAGTTTAGTGATTTGTCGCTGTCTGACTATTCTGATGCAGTTATCGGACCTATGATTCAGACTTTGGAAAATAAGAATCAAAATCCATTTTGGGTATTGGAAAATAAATTTACTGAAAAAATGATTTATAGGGGATATAAAGATAATTCCAAATCGAAAATTTATTTTGGAATCATAGTAAATAAGATAATTAGAGAACTATTTTTGGTATTTATAAAATTTAATCGTAAAAGCTATAAAAAAGTATTTGCCATACATGGTAGCTTTTTGATTTTCCCCCAAAAAGTACTTAAAAGGATAGGCCTTCCATATGATGAGAATATATTTTTGTTTTCAGAAGAAGCTCACTTAGCCCACTTTTTAAAAAGAGAAAATGTACATTCTTATATAACAAAAGACATAGAAATTCTTCATAAGGAAGATGGCTCGATTTCTATGTCAGATATTAACATTATGAATGAAGTCAGAAAATCAGTGATTACATATTATGAAAATTATTTTTATCTATAATCTGCAGAAAATTATACAATAGGAGAAATTTAAATAAATATGGAAAAAAACATTAAAGTTAGTATCATTATTCCTTGCTATAATGCAGAAAATAAAATATTACGATGCTTAAACTCGATTAATAATCAAACATATCAGAATATTGAAGCGATTTTTGTTAATGATGGGTCCACGGACAATACTAAAGAAGTATTAAATAATTTTAAAGAAGAAACTCCAAGAGTAATAGTTATACATAAAGAAAACGGTGGTGTATCAAGTGCGAGAAATATGGGTATAAGACAATCGTCTGGCGAATATTTGATGTTCATAGATTCGGATGATTGGATTGAAAACAATGCTGTAGAAATAATGATAGACAAAGTTGTGGAATCAGATGCGGATGTTATACACTATAACAGATATGATGATTATATAAATCCAAATAGGTCAGTAAAGATGCCTCCTATATTTGAGACTGAAAAATTAATTATTAAAGAAGATTTTAAAAAGTATGTGTATAGTCTATTTTTAAAAAGAGGCGAACTGGGTTCTACGTGTGTATGTTTATATAAAAAAGAGATCTTACAAAAAAATAAAATAGTATTTCGTGAAGAACTATTGGTAGATGAAGATCATGTATTTAATATGGAGGTTTTTACTCATGCGAATGCAATATTTTTTTTACCTAATCCACTCTATCATTATGTAAAATATGTTGATGGACTGACTACCGCTGGAATTGACACAATGAAAAAATGGAATAGCAGAAAAAGACACATGGAAATACTGTGGGAATATATGCGTAGATGGGGATATAATGGAGAAGAAGCTCTATATTTATTTTATGAAAGATATTGTGTCGCTATTATTCTGACAGTTACACAAATTCTTTCTAATAAAGAAATGCATAGATATAAAATATTTAAAAAGCTATTGCAGGAGGATATCTGTAATGACGTAATCAGAAAGAGTAAAGGGAAGAATTTATATTTTCACAAAAATGTCACATGGTGGTTGATAAAAATGAAATCATACAATTTGGCATACGCTTACGCCATGGTAAGTCATAAAGTGGTCAAATTGTTGCGCCCTTTTCTGGGAGATAAAATTCGATTAAAGATTTGATACCAATATTTTGCATATAACGAGATGTAATGAAAGGAAAAAGTTATGATAGAAATCACTATAATTATACCCCATTATAATTCTCCTGAATCTTTGCAAATCCTTCTAGATTCCATTCCGATATTAGATTCTATTCAAGTATTAGTCGTGGACGATAAGAGTATAAAGGGGTTAGAAAAATATAACATACTAATAAATAGTGAGAACTACCGGCATGTCACCTTTTTAACCAATGGAACAAATAAAAAGGGAGCTGGTGTTTGTAGAAATATCGGGCTAAAAACAGCTATTGGTAAATGGATACTATTTGCCGATGCAGATGATTTTTTTTTCGCAGATTTTTATGATATTGTGTGCAGTTATTTTTCAAGCGACTATGATGTTGTCTATTTTACGCCGACAAGTATAGAGGCGGATACAAAAAAGGCCTCTGACAGACATATTATATATGCAACCATTTTGGGAAATTATATAGCTCAACAAAATCTTGAAGATGAATTAAAAATAAAATATTTACTTGTCGGTCCTTGGTCAAAATTAATAAAAAGAAAATTTTTGATAGAAAATAGGATTGATTTTGACGATACAATTGTCGCAAATGATGTGATGTTTTCAGTAAAAGTCGGACATTTCATAAAGAATTTTTTTGTGTCACCCCAAATCATATATTGTATTACAAAAACGAAAGGATCTTTAGAGCATTCGATAAGCGAGGAAAATTACAATACAAGACTAAATGTTTTCATCAATCAATATCAGTATATTAAAACGAGTATAAGCAGAAAAGAATTTGTGTTGTTAAAACTAAATGGACGATGGTTTCTAACACTAGCAATGAAATATGGATTTAGTGTTAGGAAGATTATCCAAATAATATTTAAAATGAAAAAAAATAATATTAAGATAATAGAAAAACGACTATTTAATCCGATTTTGATTTTTAAAAGAAGTATCAACCTATATAAGAAAGGCAAAACAGATAAGTCGTATTATATCTATAAATAACCTAAAGTAGGAAACACCATAAAACTAACGGAGGATATATGGAACGGGTATCAATAACAATAAAAACAAAAAGTAACTTTTCAGAAAAAAAAGTGTGGATCTATCTTCTGTTTCTTATCCCCTTCTTCGAACCGACATACTTTGCCCAAATATATATTGTTCACCAGATTTATATATTCACTAAAGTACTTTTTGCTGTTTTGATTTTCATACAATATTTATACAAACGAAAAATAAATACATATATTATAGGTATTATTCTTTATTTCCTATTAAAACTGCTCATAACAATTTACTATAATCCTGCTTATTCTTTTACCTATCTTTTTACTGTGATAATTCAACTTGCATTGATTCTATTTATAGATATGGCTATTTGTGAGGAACCGGAATCTATATTACATGCACTTACCATATTGCTTGGAACATTAGTTATCGTAAATTTCATTTTATTGTTAGTATTTCCAAATGGAATATATGTTGATGCGCCCCTTGAGAGGATTCCCAGACCTGGACATTTGTTGGGGATGGATAATCAATTGGCACTCATATTGATACCTGTAGCGACTATTAGTGTGATATATTCACAGTATAAATATAACAGAATAAAACCATTTGCTCTAATTATAATGTGTATTATCACAAGTACTATATTTATAACCTGGTCAGCAACGGCAGTTGTTTCTATTTTTATATTTATATGTTTGTTTATCATAGCAAATATAAGTCGCAGGTATGCATTACTAACTTTTAAGCAACTTGCCCTGAGTTATATAATTATTTGGTTTTTCGTTGTTGTTTTTCAGCAAATGGAGTTATTCCAAGAATTTATTGAAAATTATTTTGGAAAAAATGCAACATTATCAAATCGGATATATTTGTGGGAAATTGCATTCAAAAAAGTCGGACAATCATTATGGTTTGGCTATGGTAATATTGCCTCAGGGAGATTGGTTCCATTTTATAACACAACATATGAAGCTCATAATGTAATCCTTCAAACACTATTAGAATCAGGGATTATTGGCTTCTTATTTCTATGCGCATTGATTTGTTTAGTAGGGCGGAAATTGCAAAGATATAGAAAACACAGTTTGACAAAATATATTATCATAGGCATTTTTTCTGTACTTATCACTTTTTTGACAGAATCCTATTCAACGATGTACTTATTTATTCTATTGACTATCGGATACCATATTGAAGCACTCATATATTGTAATAATAGAGATAGTTATAAGATAGAAAGTGTAAAAGAGAAAAAATCAAATGATTAAAAAAAATCTTATTTATCAGTCTATATATCAAATTTTAATTATTTTCCTACCGTTTGTCACAGCACCGTATACTTCCCGTGTATTAGGTGCAGAAGGAATCGGTACCTACTCCTATACATACACCATTGCAAATTATTTTGTACTATTTGCAATGCTAGGTATCAATAATTATGGAAATCGTGAAATTGCCTATGTAAGGAATAATAGGGAGCAACTTAACCGCACATTCAGTAATATATTTTATCTTCATAGTATCGTTTCTATTCTGGTCATTGCTGCGTACACTGTTTATGTGAATTTTACTATATCTGAAAACAAGCTCTACGCAACAATACAGAGCCTATATGTGGTTGGAGCCCTATTTGATATCAATTGGTTCTATTTTGGAATTGAAAAGTTTAAATTGACAGTAACAAGAAATCTTGCTGTTAAACTCTTAACAGTTTTGTGCATTTTTCTTTTTGTGAAGACAACTGCTGACTTATGGCTCTATATTTCTATCATGGCGGTGGGATTTTTCATCAGCCAAACAGTGGTTTGGCTGTTTTTAAAAAATTATGTTTCGTTTACAAAACCTGTATGGAAAGATATTAGAAAACATATTGGTCCCTTACTTGTACTTTTTATTCCGGTCATTGCGGTTAGTTTATATAAGCAGATGGATAAAATCATGCTAGGTCTGTTGACTTCAAAAATCCAGCTTGGGTTTTATGAAAATTCTGAAAAAATCATTAGCATTCCTATGGGTATAATCATTGCATTTGGAACTGTTATGCTTCCACGAATGTCTAACTTGAAAGCAACTGGAGAAAACAAAAAGAGTCAGGGATATATGCGCCTATCTATGAAATATGTAATGCTAATTGCTTTTGCACTTGCTTTTGGCATTGCCGGGATATCTACGGAATTTGTACCTGTTTTTTTTGGCAGGGAATTTTCGGAATCTGCAGTATTGATTTCTTATTTGAGCATTACCATCCCGTTTATAGCTTTTGCAAATGTATTACGAACACAATATTTAATACCAAATGCAAAGGATAAGCAATATGTCATATCTGTTTTTATGGGCGCCATCGTCAATTTATTTACTAATTGGTTATTGATCCCTTCATTCCAAGCATTGGGAGCCGCAATAGGAACAGTATTTGCTGAAGCCACTGTTTGCATTCTACAAGCCGTAATGCTGAAAAAAGAGCTTCCGGTTATGACTTATGTAAAAATTAGTATTTTCCCCCTGAGTATAGGTATTTTAATGCATGGTTTAGTGAGAATTATAGGGAAAATGATGGGCGTTTCATTAATTACTGTTCTTACACAGATAGGAGCGGGGACATTATTTTATTTAATCGGTAGCGCAATGTATTTATATAAAACAAAAGATCAACTTTTTTTAAATACGATTGATAAATTGCTAAAAAAGTAACAAGAAACGCATCTATGAAAATTGGAGGAGAGTTTATGAGAATTACAATCGTAGGAACAGGATATGTAGGTTTATCCAATGCTATCCTTTTAGCCCAAAATAATGAAGTATGCGCAGTAGATACAATCAAAGAAAAAGTGGATTTAATTAATGATAAGAAATCCCCTATTATCGATGCAGAAATCGAAAAATATTTAGCAACAAAAAAATTAAGCCTTATCGCAACAACGGATGCCAAAGCTTCCTATAATGAGGCAGACTTTATCATTATTGCTACACCAACGAACTATGATTCTAAAAAGAACTATTTTGATACATCAACTGTAGAATCAGTGATTCAAGCAGTCCTTAAAGTTAATTCTAAAGCGATTATGGTCATTAAATCTACGGTACCTGTCGGATATACAGAATCTGCAAGAAAAAAATATAAAACCGATAATATTATCTTTTCTCCAGAATTTCTTCGAGAAGGACGAGCTTTATATGACAATCTTTATCCTAGCCGTATTATTGTCGGAGCGCCACAAGATAAGGATCATTTAGTAAAGGCCGCTAAAACCTTTGCTGGTTTATTGCAACAAGGTGCTATTAAAGAGGATATTCCAGTATTATTTACGAATCCTACCGAGGCAGAAGCTGTTAAACTTTTTGCGAATACCTATCTAGCTTTAAGGATATCTTTTTTTAATGAATTAGATACTTATGCAGAGGTGAGAGAACTGGACGCAAAGCAAATTATTGAGGGAGTTGGGCTAGATCCCAGAATTGGGGCTCATTACAACAATCCCTCCTTTGGATATGGAGGGTATTGTCTTCCAAAAGATACGAAACAGCTTTTGGCAAATTATGACGATGTACCGAATAATATTATTTCTGCTATTGTCGATGCGAATCGTACTAGAAAGGATTTTGTGGCGGAACGAATTTTAGAAAAAGCAGATTTTTATAAAAATGGGAACATGAAAGAGGGAGTTAGAAAAAAGAAAGTGACTGTGGGGATTTACCGTTTGATAATGAAAACCGGTTCGGATAATTTCCGACAGAGCAGTATCCAAGGTGTTATGAAGCGCATCAAAGCTAAGGGTATAGAAGTAGTTATATATGAACCAATGATGAAAGAAGACGCTTTTTTTAATAGCCGGGTCATACGGGATATAAATGAATTTAAAACAATATCTGATGTTATTGTGGCTAATCGCCGTAGTGAAGAAATTAAAGATGTGATGGATAAAGTATATACGAGAGATTTGTATTATTGTGATTAATAATCTTTTCGTTTTCTTAAGAAGTCCTTGATAAAGCACTCTTGCTGTTCGTCATCTACTTGCGAATCATAGGAAGTGATAGCGTGAAGATTGCAGTATAATAGCAATAAAACAGGCAAAACAAAATTAATAAATATGCATGGGAACCTCCCTGAATAGTGTGCTAAGATCGGTAGAAGAGAAATATTATGTACAAAAATGACGGCACGGGCTATAATATGAATGAGTTATTTCATGAGCATTTCGGTGTGTTATGACCATGAAATATACCAAACGGAGCGATAGGCATTGCTTTTCACAGAAAATCATTGTCTAAATAGGGAGAAAAAATGCAAAAAAACTATGACTATCTTATTATTGGTGCCGGTCTTTACGGCGCAATATTTGCCCATGAAGCCAAAAAGCGTGGGAAAACCTGTCTGGTTGTAGAAAAACGGAATCACATCGGCGGCAATGTCTACACCGAGAATACAAGCGGAATCAATGTCCACAAATACGGTGCCCATATTTTCCATACAAGTAATAAAGCGGTCTGGGAGTATATTCAGCAATTCACGGAGTTTAACCGCTATACCAATGCGCCTGTTGCGAATTATAAGGGTGAAATCTATAACCTGCCTTTTAATATGAATACATTTAATAAGATGTGGGGTGTTATAACGCCGCAGCAAGCCTATGAGAAAATTGAGGAGCAGCGGCGGCAATATAAAAAAGAAAAGGGTCTGAATCAAGAGCCGCAAAATCTGGAAGAACAGGCGATTAGCTTAGTTGGTTATGATATTTATGAAAAGTTGATTAAGGGCTATACCGAAAAGCAGTGGGGCAGAGCCTGTAAAGATTTGCCGGCCTTTATTATCAAACGTTTACCGGTACGCTATACCTATGATAATAATTATTTTAATGATCTATATCAAGGAATTCCCATCGGCGGTTATACCGCAATGGTTGAAAGAATGTTGGAAGGAACCAAGATTCGCTTGGGAGTAGATTATTTGAAAAACCGGGAAGTCTTCAATGCATTGCTTGATAAAGCCGGAAAAATCATCTATACCGGTCCCATCGATGCCTGGTTTGACTATACGTTAGGAGAATTGGAATATCGAAGCGTACGTTTTGAAACAGAAGAACTTCCCGTTGAGAATTATCAGGGAAATGCCGTTGTTAATTATACGGACAGGCAAACACCCTATACCAGAATTATTGAGCATAAACATTTTGAATTTGGCACTCAGAAAACAACTGTTATCTCAAAGGAATACTCTGCTGCATGGAAACCGGGTGATGAACCCTATTATCCGGTCAATGATGAGAAGAATCAAAAGCTTTACCGGCAATACTTAGAACTGGCGCAAAAAGAGCAGCAGGTCATCTTTGGCGGGAGATTGGGTGAATATAAATATTATGACATGGATAAGGTGATAGAATCGGCCTTAAATGTTGTGAAAAGAGAATTTTAGTACTCATTGTAAATCAGAATAGAATCGTTTATAATTGCTTTAGTCAAAGACGTTAGCTATGGATTATTTTAGTAGAAGGGATATCATTCAAATATTAGGCTATTCAGATAGAAATGCCGGTAAAATAATTCAACAAATGAAAGCCAAAGGTCTTATTATGCCTATAAAAGGTCATGGTAAAGGGAGGTATAAGTTCATTTTTGATGAAGATAAGCAGGAAAAGAAGGGGAGGTGTTAATGTGAAACAGGGAATTATTTATCATGGAAGCCAGGAAATAGTTCAATATCCTGTAATTAAAATTGCAAAATATCATAAGGATTTTTATTATGGATTTTATTGTACAATAATGAAAGAGCAGGCAGAGCGATGGGCAGTAAGATATAGTGGTCATGGAATTATCAATGAATATTTATATCAACCAGACACATCACTTACGATTCTTCAATTTGATGAGATGACTGAAGAGTGGCTGGATTTTATCGTAGCCTGCAGACTTGGTAAATTCCATGATTATGACATTGTTGAGGGACCAATGGCAAATGATACAATATTTAACTATATTCAAAATTTTGTTGATGGGAAAATATCGCGGGAAGCATTTTGGGCTTTGGCCAAATTTAAGAAACCGACACATCAGATTAGTTTTCATACGGCAAAGGCATTGACAACTCTTCAATTTGTGAAAGGGTATGAGGTGTATGATGAAGAATGATAGTGATTTATTTTTTACTTGTAGTCTAATTGAATATATAGGGCGAAAATGCAAATTACAGCGGAAACAGGTAACAGAGTATTTGGGGAAAGAGTATCTAAAGCGAATATATAAGTATGCAGGAACACTTCATTGTGAACCAATAGAAAAGGTTGCAGACGACTATATAAAAATGCGTAAAATTACAGAGGGAGATTTTGATAATGTAAAAGCATGCAAATATGAAGTGCCCGATTATTGGACAATAGGTGAGGTATATGGAAGACTTATAGAGGATATAAGTGGCGATGATATTATTGAAATATTGATTGCAGTATATAATTCATGGATAAGTGATGCTATTTCAAGCTTCAATTCAGATTTTTATTACCAATCGAGAGAGTATATTTACGAATGCTATCAACAGGGGAAATTGGTATAAGTGAATATATTGGGATAATTGTTGCATGTTGAAACGTTTGTCAGTTTATCCCTCAAAGCCACCCTATTATCCGGTCAATGATGAGAAGAATCAAAAGCTTTACCGGCAATACTTAGAACTGGCGCAAAAAGAGCAGTGAGTCATCTTTGGCGGGAGATTGGGTGAATATAAATATTATGACATGGATAAGGTGATAGAATCAGCTCGTTAACGGATATTGCAAAATATCGAAATGAAGATGACCCAAGATTCACAATTCAAAACTGGATGAGAAATCGGAACATAATTGAATTTTTAGCTGTTTGGGAAGAGCTGCATAATCCTAATTTTAACCGTGTGCAATTCGAGGCGGTTAAAAATGAGGCAGGATTAAATCGTTTTGTTATAACACCAACAAAATGGATTACACAGATGAATGCAATTGGCATAACCTCAAAAGCTGGGCGCTATGGTGGAACTTATGCTCATAGTGATATTGCTATGTCGTTTGCAACTTGGATTTCTCCTGAATTCTAGCTGTATATCATGAAGGATTACAGGAGAATAAAGACTGATGAAAACAGCCGATTGTCTTTGAACTGGAATTTGAACAGGGAAATTTCAAAGCTAAATTATAAAATACATACAGATGCAATTAAGGGGAATTTGATTCCACCGGAATTGACATCCACACAAGCCTCATTCAAGTACGCCAGTGAAGCTGATATGCTTAATGTTGTGCTATTTGGGAAGACGGCTAAACAATGGCGGAATGAAAATCCGAATGAAAAGGGGAACATGCGTGATTTTGCAACAATCAATCAGTTATTGGTTCTTGCAAATTTGGAGAGTTATAATGCAGTTCTAATTACACAGGATAAAAGTCAAGAAGAGAGGATGCAATTACTTCGCCAGCTTGTGGTTCAGCAGTTACAGACGTTGGAATCTTTAAAGACAAATAATTACCAAAACTTGAATTAAGTCGCTCCGCATTCTTGCGACTTCAGTCGTGAGTAAGGAGCGACGGTTTTAATTTTTTGTACAATATTATGATTGTATACAACGCTCATAAAGTAGAATAAATTCTTGCAAACA